>MTEW01000964.1_pt3 | contig 73411 bp, 66 predicted proteins | sample 1042681 | NCBI WGS metagenome assembly MTEW01 (sample SAMN06185811, study PRJNA358809) | soil metagenome | isolation source: soil biostimulated with citrate as carbon source | place: India | collected 2015-05-23 | reverse complement strand
TGCCAAGGCCAGCGCCATCTGTTGATACTGCGTCGCTCGGTCTAAGGGGAAAGAAGATGGCCAAGGTATTCGCGATCGCCAACCAGAAAGGCGGCGTGGGCAAAACCACGACGTGCATCAACCTGGCCGCTTCACTGGTGGCGACCAAGCGTCGCGTGCTGCTGATCGACCTCGACCCGCAGGGCAACGCCACCATGGGCAGCGGTGTGGACAAGCACGGGCTGGAGCACTCGATCTACGACGTGCTGATCGGCGAATGCGACCTCAGCCAGGCCATGCAGTTCTCCGAGCATGGCGGCTATCAGCTGCTGCCGGCCAACCGCGACCTCACCGCCGCCGAAGTCGCCCTGCTCGAGATGAAGATGAAGGAAAGCCGCCTGCGTTATGCCCTGGCGCCGATCCGCGAGAACTACGACTACATCCTCATCGACTGCCCGCCGTCGCTGAACATGCTGACCATCAACGCCCTGGTCGCTGCCGACGGCGTGATCATTCCCATGCAGTGCGAGTACTACGCGCTGGAGGGCCTGTCCGATCTGGTCAACAGCATCCAGCGCATCGGTCAGCTGCTCAATCCCAAGCTGCAGATCGAAGGTCTGCTGCGCACCATGTACGACCCGCGCATCAGCCTGACCAACGACGTCACGGCTCAGCTCAAGGAACACTTCGGTGACAAGCTGTACGACGCCGTGATCCCGCGCAACGTGCGCCTGGCCGAGGCGCCGAGTTTCGGCATGCCGGCGCTGGTCTACGACAAACAATCCCGTGGTGCCATCGCCTACCTGGCCTTGGCCGGCGAGCTGGTGCGCCGTCAGCGTGCCGCCGCGAAAACCGCTACCGCTTAAGGAACAACCGCATGGCTGCGAAGAAACGAGGTCTGGGTCGAGGTCTGGACGCCCTGCTCGGTGGCAACACCGTCAGCGCACTGCAGGAAGAGGCCGCCCAGGTCGATACGCGCGAATTGCAGTACGTGCCGCTGGATCTGATCCAGCGCGGCAAGTACCAGCCGCGCCGCGACATGGATCAGACCGCACTGGAAGAACTCGCCGCCTCCATTCGCGCCCAGGGCGTGATGCAGCCCATCGTGCTGCGCCCCATCGGCGGTGGCCGTTTCGAGATCGTCGCCGGTGAGCGGCGCTGGCGGGCCAGCCAGCTGGCCGGTCAGGACAAGATTCCGGCCATGGTCCGTGAGCTGCCCGATGAAGCCGCCATCGCCATGGCGCTGATCGAGAACATCCAGCGCGAAGACCTCAATCCGATCGAGGAAGCCGTGGCCCTGCAGCGCCTGCAGCAGGAATTCGAGCTGACCCAGCAACAGGTCGCCGATGCCGTCGGCAAGTCGCGCGTCACCATCACCAACCTGCTGCGCCTGATCGCCCTGCCCGAAGAGATCAAAACCCTGCTCGCCCATGGCGACCTGGAGATGGGTCATGCCCGTGCGCTGCTCGGTCTGCCCCTGGAACAGCAGATCGAGGCGGCGCGACATGTTGTCGCACGTGGCCTGACCGTTCGTCAGACCGAGGCCCTAGTGCGCCAGTGGCTGAGCGCCAAACCGGCGCCGGTCAAGGCCAAGGCCGATCCGGACATCAGTCGCCTGGAGCAGAAGCTCGCAGAGCGTCTGGGCTCACCGGTGCAGATCAAGCACGGGAGCAAGGGCAAGGGGCAGTTGGTGATCCGCTACAACTCCCTCGATGAACTGCAGGGTGTACTGGCGCACATTCGTTGAAACAATTCAGTCTGTAGTCCTAATCGCCTCCTACTACAGCACGGTTGATCGGGCGCTGGGAGGCCCATATACTCCCCGCGCAATTTTGTCGGCTACAGGCCGAGATTCGGCGGCTTTGCAGGGAGAGGTCGATGGGCATCCCGAGTAAGGCCCCGTTTCATCGTCAGCCCGGTTTTCCGATCCTGATTCTTCAGGCCATCGTGACGGCTGTGAGCGCAGTGGTTTTTGCCGTCAGTGTCGGGTGGGTTGCGGCTTATTCGATATTGCTGGGAGGGCTGATCGCCCTGCTGGCCAACGCGTATTTTGCATTCAAGGCCTTTCGTTATTTTGGCGCGCGTTCGGCCAAGGCCATCGTCCAGTCGATCTGGGCCGGGGCCATGGGTAAATGGATTATCACGGCAGTGCTGTTTGCACTGACGTTCGTAGGGGTTGAACCACTGGAACCGATGATGCTGTTCATCGGTTATCTGCTTGCCCTTCTGGCAGCAGCCTGTGCGCCCCTGCTCATGAAAGTTTTCTGAAGCATTGGACCGTTTGAGGCGTTTATGGCTGATACCCCAGCAGAATATATCCAGCATCACCTGCAGAACCTGGTCTACGGCTCGCATCCGGAAAAGGGCTGGATCATTGCCCAGACCCCGGAAGAAGTGAAAGCGATGGGCTTCTGGGCTGTCCACGTGGACACTCTGGGCTGGTCGCTGTTCATGGGCCTGATCTTCATCACCCTGTTCCGCATGGCCGCCAAGAAGGCCGTGACCGGCGTTCCTTCCGGTCTGCAGAACATGGCCGAGATGTGCATCGAGTTCGTCCAGGGCATCGTCAAGGACACCTTCCACGGCAAGAACCCGCTGGTCGCGCCGCTGGCCCTGACCATCTTCGTCTGGGTGTTCCTGATGAACAGCCTGAAGTGGATCCCGGTAGACTACATCCCCGGTCTGGCGCATGCCATGGGGCTGCCCTACTTCAAGATCGTCCCCACCGCCGACCCCAACGGTACCTTCGGTATCTCCCTGGGCGTGTTCCTGCTGATCATCTTCTACAGCATCAAGGTCAAGGGCGTTGGCGGCTTTACCAAGGAACTGTCGTTCACTCCGTTCAATCACTGGGCGCTGATTCCTTTCAACCTGTTCCTGGAAATCATCGGCCTGCTGACCAAGCCGCTGAGCCTGGCCCTGCGTCTGTTCGGCAACATGTATGCCGGTGAAGTGGTGTTTATCCTGATCGCGCTGCTGCCCTTCTACGTTCAGTGGGGCCTCAACGTGCCGTGGGCTATCTTCCACATCCTGGTCATCCCGCTGCAGGCGTTCATTTTCATGGTGCTGACCGTGGTTTATCTGAGTGCTGCGCACGAAGATCACCACTGATCGACACCGAAAACCCGAAAACCCCTAACTCGTAACCTTAACCTCTAAAAACTCTGGAGCTAACTATGGAACTCGTCTACATCGCCGCTGCCATCATGATCGGTCTGGGTGCCCTGGGTACCGGTATCGGCTTCGCCCTGCTGGGCGGCAAGCTGCTGGAATCCACCGCTCGCCAGCCTGAGCTGGGCCCGCAGCTGCAAACCAAGACCTTCCTGATGGCCGGTCTGCTCGACGCCGTTCCGATGATCGGCGTGGGTATCGCGATGTACCTGATCTTCGTTGTCGCGGGTTAAGAGCTCCTGAGTTCGAGGCAGCATGCGTGCTGCCTCTTCAGGCTTTTCTTCCCCGGAACACGAGATAGCACGAGGTAAATCGCTGTGAACATTAACCTGACCCTGTTCGGTCAAACGATTGCCTTCGCTATTTTCGTCTGGTTCTGCATGAAGTTCGTATGGCCGCCGCTGACGCAGGCCATGCAGGAACGCCAGAAGAAAATCGCAGAAGGTCTGGATGCTGCCGGGCGCGCCGAGCGTGATCTGCAGTTGGCCCAGGAACGCGCTGCCCAGATGCTTCGTGACACCAAAGAGCAAGCTGCCGAGATTCTCGATCGGGCGAACAAGACCGCCAACGCGATCGTCGAGGAAGCCAAGGCCCAGGCCCGCTCCGAAGGTGAAAAGTTGATCGCAGGCGCCAAAGCCGAAATCGATCTGGAAGTGAACCGTGCCAAGGATCAACTGCGTGCACAGGTAGCAGCTCTGGCTGTCACCGGCGCCGAGCAGATCCTGCAGTCCTCCGTGGACGGCGCTGCGCACAACGATCTGGTCGCAAAACTGGCCTCTCAACTCTAAGCGAGGCTCGCGATGATCAATACCAACACGCTCGCTCGGCCCTACGCGAAAGCCGCGTTTGAGTTTGCCAGTGCTGCACAGCAGGCCGACGCCTGGCTGAACATGCTGTCGCTTTCCGCGGCTGCCGTTCAGACCTCGGCCGTGGCTCAGCAGTTGGTCAACCCGGCGTTGACCGATGAGCAGAAAGTCAATGTACTGGCGCAGATCTGTGCCGGGCACATTGACGCTTCGTTCAGCAACTTCCTGCGCTCGCTGGGTAGCAACGACCGACTGTCGCTGCTGCCGGTGGTACGCGAACAATTCGCCGTGCTGAAGGCTGAAGCCGAACGCGCCCTCGATGTCGAGGTCGAGTCGGCTTTCGAGCTCAATGCCGAACAATTGCAAACTCTGGCTGCCGCCCTTTCCAAGCGGCTCGATCGCACCGTCCAGCCCAAGCCCGTGGTCAATCCCGCCCTGATCGGCGGCGTTGTCATTCGTGCAGGTGACCTGGTCATCGACGGTTCGGTCCGCGGCAAGCTGAACAAGCTGGCCGAAGCGTTGAAATCCTGATTTGAGGGAACTGGCATGCAGCAACTGAATCCTTCCGAAATTAGCGAAATCATCAAGCAGCGCATTGAGTCGCTTGATGTAACCGCTCAAGCCCGTAATGAAGGCACCATCGTCAGCGTTTCCGACGGTATCGTGCGCATCTACGGCCTCGCCGACGTGATGTACGGCGAGATGATCGAATTCCCTGGTGGCGTGTACGGCATGGCCCTGAACCTGGAGCAAGACTCCGTGGGTGCCGTGGTACTGGGTAGCTACCTGACCCTCGCCGAAGGCATGAGCGCCAAGTGCACCGGCCGCATCCTGGAAGTCCCGGTTGGTCCGGAACTGCTGGGCCGTGTGGTCGACGCACTGGGCAACCCGATCGATGGCAAAGGCCCGATCAACGCCGCCGCCAGCGACGCCGTTGAAAAGGTTGCGCCGGGCGTGATCTGGCGTAAGTCGGTCGACCAGCCGGTACAGACCGGTTACAAGTCGGTCGATGCCATGATCCCGGTAGGCCGTGGCCAGCGCGAGCTGATCATCGGTGACCGTCAGATCGGTAAGACTGCTCTGGCCGTCGACGCCATCATCAACCAGAAAGACAGCGGCATCCGCTGCGTCTACGTCGCCGTTGGTCAGAAGCAGTCGACCATCGCCAACGTGGTACGCAAGCTGGAAGAAGCTGGCGCCCTGGCCAACACCATCGTGGTTGCAGCTTCGGCTTCCGAATCCGCTGCGCTGCAGTTCCTGGCTCCGTACGCCGGCTGCACCATGGGTGAATACTTCCGCGACCGCGGTGAAGATGCCCTGATCGTGTACGACGACCTGTCCAAGCAGGCCGTTGCCTACCGTCAGATCTCCCTGCTGCTGCGCCGTCCGCCAGGCCGTGAAGCCTACCCGGGCGACGTGTTCTATCTCCACAGCCGTCTGCTGGAGCGCGCTTCCCGCGTTTCCGAAGAGTACGTCGAGAAGTTCACCAATGGCGCCGTGAAGGGCAAGACTGGCTCGCTGACCGCTCTGCCGATCATCGAAACCCAGGCCGGTGACGTTTCCGCGTTCGTTCCGACCAACGTGATTTCCATCACCGACGGTCAGATCTTCCTGGAATCGGCCATGTTCAACTCGGGTATCCGTCCGGCCGTCAACGCCGGTATCTCGGTATCCCGCGTCGGTGGCGCGGCTCAGACCAAGATCATCAAGAAGCTCTCCGGTGGTATCCGTACCGCTCTGGCTCAGTACCGTGAACTGGCGGCATTCGCCCAGTTCGCTTCTGACCTGGACGAAGCCACCCGCAAGCAGCTCGAGCATGGTCAGCGCGTAACCGAGCTGATGAAGCAGAAGCAGTATGCGCCTATGTCCATTGCCGAAATGTCGGTGTCCCTGTACGCAGCCGAGCGTGGCTTCCTGCAGGACGTCGAAGTCGCCAAGATCATCAGCTTCGAGCAGGCCCTGATCGCCTTCTTCAAGCGTGATCACGCCGACCTGATGGCGAAGATCAACGAGAAGGGTGACTTCAACGACGAAATCGACGCTGGCCTGAAAGCCGGTATCGAGAAGTTCAAGGCCACCCAAACCTGGTAACCGCAGCGGGGGCTTCGGCCCCCGCCTGCTTGAACCAAAAGGTGTGAAATGGCAGGCGCAAAAGAGATTCGCAGCAAGATTGCGAGCATCAAAAGCACGCAAAAGATCACCAGCGCCATGGAAAAAGTGGCGGTCAGCAAAATGCGCAAGGCTCAACAGCGCATGGCTGCCGGTCGCCCCTACGCCGAGCGTATTCGTCAGGTGATCGGTCACCTGGCCAAGGCGAACCCGGAATACCGCCACTCGTTCATGGTGGAGCGTGATGTAAAGCGCGTCGGTTATATCGTGGTGACCTCGGATCGTGGTCTGTGCGGTGGCTTGAACATCAACCTGTTCAAGGCGTTGTTGAAAAGCCTGAAGGAATGGCGCGACCAGAAGGTCGACGCCGATTTCTGCGTGGTGGGCAGCAAGGGCGCGAGCTTCTTCCGCAGCAACGGGGGCAACGTGGTTGCCGCCATCAGCAAGCTGGGTGAAGAACCGTCCATCAACGACCTGATCGGTAGCGTCAAGGTCGTGCTGGATGCCTACGCCGAAGGCCGTATCGACCGCCTCTACCTGGTATCGAACAAGTTCGTGAACACCATGGTGCAGAAGCCGGAAGTGCAGCAGTTGTTGCCGCTGGCCGCGAGCGAAGAGCAAGGGGTACAGAAGGGTCTGTGGGACTACGTGTACGAGCCGGACGCCCAGCAGCTGCTGGATGCGCTGCTGGTCCGCTACGTGGAGTCGCAGGTCTATCAGTCCGTGGTCGAGAACAGCGCGTGCGAACAGGCCGCGCGGATGATCGCCATGAAGAACGCAACCGACAACGCCGGCAACCTGATCAGCGATCTGCAGCTGATCTACAACAAGGCGCGTCAGGCTGCGATCACCCAGGAAATCTCGGAAATCGTCGGCGGCGCTGCCGCGGTTTAAGAACGGTTCAAATATTCAGAGGAACCAAAGATGAGTAGCGGACGTATCGTTCAAATCATCGGCGCCGTTATCGACGTGGAATTCCCGCGCGATCAGGTACCGAACGTCTACGAAGCCCTGAAGGTACAGGGCGCTGAAACCACTCTGGAAGTCCAGCAGCAGCTGGGCGACGGCGTGGTACGTACCATTGCCATGGGTTCGACCGAAGGCCTCAAGCGTGGCCTGGACGTCAGCAGCACCGGCAAGGCCATCTCCGTACCGGTCGGTAAAGCGACCCTGGGCCGGATCATGGACGTGCTGGGCAACCCGATCGACGAAGCCGGCCCCATCGGTGAAGAAGAGCAGTGGGAAATCCACCGCCCGGCACCGAGCTACGCCGAGCAAGCCGGCGGCAACGATCTGCTGGAAACCGGTATCAAGGTAATCGACCTGGTCTGCCCGTTCGCCAAGGGCGGTAAGGTCGGCCTGTTCGGTGGTGCCGGTGTGGGCAAGACCGTGAACATGATGGAGCTGATCCGTAACATCGCCATCGAGCACAGCGGTTATTCCGTGTTCGCTGGTGTGGGTGAGCGTACTCGTGAGGGTAACGACTTCTACCACGAGATGAAGGACTCCAACGTTCTCGACAAGGTAGCCCTGGTCTACGGTCAGATGAACGAGCCACCAGGCAACCGTCTGCGCGTCGCGCTGACCGGCCTGACCATGGCCGAGAAGTTCCGTGACGAAGGTCGTGACGTTCTGCTGTTCGTCGACAACATCTACCGTTACACCCTCGCCGGTACCGAAGTATCCGCACTGCTTGGCCGTATGCCGTCGGCAGTAGGTTACCAGCCGACCCTGGCCGAGGAGATGGGCGTTCTGCAGGAGCGTATTACCTCCACCAAGAAAGGCTCGATCACCTCGATCCAGGCCGTCTACGTACCTGCGGACGACCTGACCGACCCGAGCCCGGCGACCACCTTCGCCCACTTGGACGCCACCGTCGTACTGTCCCGTGACATCGCTTCCCTGGGTATCTACCCGGCCGTTGACCCGCTGGACTCCACCAGCCGTCAGCTGGACCCGAACGTGATCGGCCAGGAGCACTACGAGACCGCTCGTGGCGTTCAGTATGTTCTGCAGCGCTACAAGGAGCTGAAGGACATCATCGCGATCCTGGGTATGGACGAACTGTCCGAAGACGACAAGCTGCTGGTAGCGCGCGCTCGTAAGATCCAGCGCTTCCTGTCCCAGCCGTTCTTCGTGGCTGAAGTCTTCACCGGTGCCCCGGGCAAATACGTGTCCCTGAAGGACACCATTGCCGGCTTCAGCGGCATTCTCAAAGGCGACTACGACCACCTGCCGGAACAAGCGTTCTACATGGTAGGCGGCATCGACGAAGCCATCGAGAAAGCCAAGAAACTGTAAGTAACGGGTGCGCCCTCTAGGCGTCCGGGCCGGATAGGGCAGCCGCCTTGTCCGGCCTCTCAACCGAGGCATTGTTATGGCTATGTCAGTCCACTGCGATATCGTCAGTGCGGAAGAAGAGCTGTTCTCGGGGCTGGTGGAAATGGTCATCGCCCACGGTCACCTCGGTGACCTGGGTATCCTGCCGGGCCACACCCCGCTGCTGACCGATCTCAAGCCGGGTCCGGTGCGAGTGATCAAGCAGGGTGGCACCGAGGAGGTGTTCTACATCTCCGGTGGCTTCCTGGAAGTTCAGCCGAGCATGGTGAAGGTTCTTGCCGACACCGCTGTTCGTGCCGGCGACCTGGATGAAGCCGCTGCCATCGAAGCGCGCAAGGCCGCCGAGAAGGCGCTGAGCGAGAAGGGCACCGAGTTCGACTACGGCAGTGCTTCGGCACGTCTGGCCGAGGCTGCTGCCCAGCTGCGCACCATCGAAGAGATGCGCAAGAAGTTCGGTGGTCGCGTCCGCTGACGCTGTATCGCGGTATCACGCAAGGGGCGACTTAGGTCGCCCCTTTGCGTTTCTGGCAAAATAGCGCCTTTCTGCGCGGCCTTCCGGCCACCGTCACATTCTGCCCCGCAAGGAGCCTTCTATGAGTCTGGATATCGTCATTCTTGCCGCTGGCCAGGGCACGCGCATGCGTTCGGCGCTGCCCAAGGTGCTGCACCCGGTCGCCGACAAGCCCATGCTGGGGCATGTCATCGACACCGCGCGGCGCCTGCAGCCGAGCAGCATCCAGGTGGTGATCGGCCACGGCGCTGACAAGGTGCGCGAGCGCCTGGCCGCCGACGACCTGAATTTCGTCATCCAGGCCGAGCAATTGGGCACCGGCCATGCCGTGGCCCAGGCCCTGCCGCAACTCGGCGCCGGTACCGTGCTGGTGCTCTACGGCGACGTGCCGCTGATCGAGACCGCGACTCTCGAGCGTCTGCTGGCCCTGGTCAGCGACAACCAGCTGGGCCTGCTCACCGTCGAGCTGGCTGACCCGACCGGCTATGGCCGCATCGTGCGCGACGCCGCTGGCGTGGTGCAGGCCATCGTCGAACACAAGGACGCCAGCGAAGCGCAGCGGCAGATCCGCGAGGGCAATACCGGCATCCTCGCCGTGCCCGGCAAGCGTCTGGCTGATTGGCTGGGGCGTCTGTCCAACAGCAACGCCCAGGGCGAGTACTACCTGACCGACGTGATCGCCATGGCCGTGGCCGACGGCCTGACTGTGGCTACCGAGCGTGCCGCCGACGAGATGGAAGTGCTGGGTGCCAACGACCGCATCCAGCTGGCCCAGCTCGAATGCCACTACCAGCACCGCATCGCCCGCCGCCTCATGGCTCAGGGCGTTACCCTGCGCGATCCGCATCGCCTCGACGTGCGCGGTGAGGTGAACGTCGGCCGCGACGTGACCATCGACATCAACGTGATCCTCGAAGGCAAGGTGGTGATCGAAGACGATGTGCAGATCGGCCCGAACTGCGTGATCAAGGACTCGGTGCTGCGCAAGGGCGCCATCGTCAAGGCCAACAGCCACCTGGACGGCGCCGAGATGGGTGAGGGCGCCGACTGTGGCCCGTTTGCGCGCCTGCGCCCCGGCACCAAACTGGGCGCCAAGGCCCATGTGGGTAACTTCGTCGAACTGAAGAATGCCGTGCTGGGCGAAGGCGCCAAGGCCGGGCACCTGAGCTACCTGGGCGATGCCGAGATCGGCGCGCGAACCAATATCGGTGCCGGCACCATCACCTGCAACTACGACGGTGCCAACAAGTTCCGCACCGTCATGGGCGAGGACGTCTTCATCGGCTCCAACAGCGCGCTGGTGGCACCGGTAACGCTGGGCGACCGCGCCACCACGGGCGCCGGTTCGGTGGTGACCAGCGACGTGCCGGCGGACACGCTGGCAGTCGGCCGGGCCAAGCAGCGCAATATCGAAGGCTGGAAGCGGCCGACCAAGAAGTGAGTGCGGGCGATCAGGCCTGTGGATAACCTGCCGGAGGCAGTCCTGTATGTTCGGTGTGACGGATTACGCCGCCTTCGTGGTGGCCTTCATCATCCTGCTGGCCATTCCCGGGCCGGGTAACCTGGCGCTGATCCTGTCCACCGGCAAGGGCGGGATTCGCGGCGGGCTGGCTTCGACCTTCGGCATCATCTTCGGCGACCAGGTACTGCTGTGGCTGGCGGTGGCCGGGGTCTCCGCGCTGCTCAAGGCCTATCCGGCAGCCTTCCATGTCGTGCAATGGCTCGGTGCGGCTTACCTGGTCTACCTCGGCCTGCGCATGATCCTGGCCAAGCCAGGCGCTGCGCCGACGCTGGACATCAAGCCGCGCCAATACCTGTGGCAAACCCTGGTGATCACCGTCTTCAACCCCAAGGCCATTGTCTTCTACATGGCCTTCTTCCCGCTGTTCATCGACCCACAGCGCCATCAGGGGTTGATTACTTTCGGTTTCATGGCCGTGACCATCATGGTGCTGACCTTTCTCTACGGCCTGCTGATCGTGCTGCTGACGCACTTTCTCGCCGAGCGCATGCGCGCCAACCCACGTATCGCGAGGGCTCTAGAGAAACTGGCAGGGCTGTGCCTGGTCGGTTTCGGGGTCAAACTGACGTTGAACTGATCGACGGACGCTTGCGGGCCTTTCGATCATATGTTTTGATTCGCGCCATTATCTTTCGAATCGAAACTTAAGCATGTCGAAGCGCAACACGCCGCAACGTCGCCACACCATCCTTGCCTTGCTCGCCGAGCAGGGCGAGGTGAGCGTGGACGCTCTGGCTCAGCACTTCGCCACCAGCGAAGTGACCATTCGCAAGGATCTCGCTGCCCTGGAAAAGAACGGCCTGCTGCTGCGTCGCTACGGCGGCGCGGTGCCGGTGCCGCAGGAGCTGATCAGCGAGCCGACGCAGCCCATTTCTCCCTACAAGCAGGCGATTGCCCGTGCCGGCGTGGCACGCATCCGCGAGCACGCGCGCATCATCATCGATAGCGGCACCACCACGGCGGCCATGATTCCGCAGCTTGGCTACAAGCCTGGTCTGGTGGTGATGACCAACTCGCTCAACGTGGCCAATGCCCTGCGCGATATCGAGCATGAGCCGGTGCTGCTGATGACCGGCGGCACCTGGGACCCGCATTCGGAGTCCTTCCAGGGCCAGGTGGCCGAGCAGGTGCTGCGCTCCTACGACTTCGACCAGCTGTTCATCGGCGCCGATGGCATCGACCTGGAGCGTGGCACCACCACCTTCAACGAACTGCTCGGGCTTTCGCGGGTAATGGCCGAGGTGGCCCGTGAAGTCATCGTCATGGTCGAGAGCGACAAGATCGGCCGGCGCATTCCCAATCTGGAACTGCCCTGGGGCAGCGTCCATACCCTGATCACCGATGAGCGCCTGGATGCCCAGGCGGCCGAACAGATACGCGCGCGCGGCACTCAGCTGATCCTCGCGCCGCTGGAAAATTAAAAAGGAGAGCCCCATGTGTGGAATCGTTGGCGCCATTGCCGAGCGCAACATCACCCCGGTCCTGGTCGAAGGCCTCAAGCGCCTGGAGTATCGCGGCTATGACAGCGCCGGTGTGGCGCTGCTGACCGAGCAGGGCGCGCTGGAACGTCGCCGCCGCGTCGGCAAGGTCAGTGAGCTGCAGGCCGCGCTGCAGGCCGAGCCGCTGGCTGGGCGCCTGGGCATCGCTCACACCCGCTGGGCCACCCATGGCGCGCCCAGCGAGCGCAATGCTCACCCGCATTTTTCCGGGCACGAGCTGGCCGTGGTGCACAACGGCATCATCGAGAACCACGAAGAACTGCGCGAGCGCCTCAAGGGCCTCGGCTACGTCTTCACCTCCGATACCGACACCGAAACCATCGTCCACCTGCTCGATCACAAGCTGCAGCAGCTCGGTGACCTCACCGCCGCGCTCAAGGCCGCGATTCCGGAACTGCATGGCGCCTATGGCCTGGCGATGATCTCGGCCCGCCAGCCAGATCGCCTGCTCGCCGCGCGCAGCGGCAGCCCGCTGGTGATCGGCCTGGGCCTGGGCGAGAACTTCCTCGCCTCCGATCAGTTGGCCCTGCGCCAGGTCACCGACCGCTTCATGTACCTGGAAGAAGGCGATATCGCCGAGATCCGTCGTGACGGCGTGCAGATCTGGGACGCCGCCGGCCAGCCGGTGCAGCGCGAAGCCGTGCAGTACCACGAAGGCGCCGAGGCCGCCGACAAGGGCGAATACCGGCACTTCATGCTCAAGGAAATCCACGAGCAGCCCAAGGTGGTGCAACGCACCCTGGAAGGCCGCCTAGGCGGTGACCACGTGCTGGTGCAGGCCTTCGGTCCGCAGGCGGCCGAGCTGTTCGCCAGGGTGAAGAACGTGCAGATCGTCGCCTGCGGCACCAGCTACCACGCCGGCATGGTCGCCCGTTACTGGCTGGAAGAGCTGGCCGGCATTCCCTGCCAGGTCGAGGTAGCCAGCGAGTTCCGCTACCGCAAGGTGGTGGTGCAGCCGGACACCCTGTTCGTCAGCGTGTCGCAGTCCGGCGAAACCGCCGACACCCTGGCCGCGCTGCGCAACGCCAAGGAGAAGACGCCAGGGCAGGGCGGCTACCTGGCCAGCCTGGTGATCTGCAACGTCGGCACCAGCTCGCTGGTGCGCGAATCCGACCTGTGCCTGCTGACCCAGGCCGGCCCGGAAATCGGCGTGGCCTCGACCAAGGCCTTCACCACCCAGCTGGTCGGCCTGATGCTGCTGACCCTGGCCCTCGGCCAGGTGCATGGCACGCTGGACAAGGCGCTGGCTGCCGAACTGGTGGAAGAACTGCGTCGCCTGCCGACCCGTCTGGGTGAAGCCCTGGCCATGGACAAGACCGTGGAGAAGATCGCCGAACTGTTCGCCGAGAAGCACCACAGCCTGTTCCTCGGGCGTGGCGCGCAATATCCGGTGGCCATGGAAGGCGCGCTCAAGCTCAAGGAAATCTCCTACATCCACGCCGAGGCCTACCCGGCCGGCGAGCTCAAGCACGGCCCGCTGGCCCTGGTGGACGCCGACATGCCGGTGGTCACCGTGGCGCCGAACAACGAGCTGCTGGAGAAGCTCAAGTCCAACCTGCAGGAAGTGCGCGCCCGTGGCGGCGAGCTGATCGTCTTCGCTGACCAGCAGGCCGGCATGAGCAACGGCGAGGGCACCCATGTGGTGGCCATGCCGCACATCCACGACCTGCTCGCGCCGATCCTCTACACCGTGCCGCTGCAGCTGCTGTCCTACTACGTGGCCGTGCTCAAGGGCACCGACGTCGACCAGCCGCGCAATCTGGCGAAAAGCGTCACGGTCGAATAAGGCCGCCCGGGAAGAAAAAGCCCGTCCAGATGGACGGGCTTTTGCGTTTCTATCACGCCGAAACGCTGCTCAGGTGCAGCTCTTCCGGGCGCAGCGTAAGCACGCGAACGCCTTCGCGGGTGACCGCCACGGTGTGTTCGAACTGCGCCGAGAGCTGGCCATCGCAGGTCACCACCGTCCAGCCGTCGCGCAGGGTACGGACATCCGCCTTGCCCTGGTTGAGCATGGGCTCGATGGTGAAGGTCATGCCCTCGCGCAGCGTCAGGCCGGTGCCGGCTTTGCCCCAGTGCAGCACTTCCGGTGGCTCGTGCATTTCCCGGCCAATACCGTGGCCGCAGTAGTCGCGAACCACCGAATAGCCGTGGGCGCGAGCGTGCCGTTCGATGGCATGGCCGATATCGCCGAGGCGGGCGCCCGGCCTCACGGCTGCGATGCCCTTGCACATCGCTTCATAGGTCACTCGGGCGAGCTGACGAGCCTGGTCCGACACCTCGCCGATCAGGTAGGTCTTGCTCGAATCGGCGATGTAGCCGTTCTTCTCCAAGGTGATGTCGAAATTCACCAGATCGCCATCGCGCAGAATCTCGTTTCCGCTGGGTACGCCATGGCACACCACTTCGTTGCGCGACGTGTTCATGGCGTAGGCGAAACCATACTGCCCCTTGCTCGCCGGACGTGCCTCGAGTTCCTCCACGATGTACTTATCCACAAGGTCGTTGACCTGCAGAGTGGACATGCCGAGCAGATCCAGGCGATCCAGATAGCCGAACACGGACGCGAGCAATCTTCCGGACTCCGCCATCAGGGCGATCTGTTCGGGCGTCTTGCTCATGACGCGTCCGCCATACGCGGCGGTACCGCCACGCCGGCTGCGCGCAGCTCGGCGGCCATCACCTCATTGAAGCTCAGCGTCGGGTTCATTTCGCAGAGCATGCCGATGCGAATCCAGAAGCCTGCCTGGGCATTGATGGAGCGGCCCGAGACGCTGCTCGCCCGGCGAATCTGGTCATGCAGCTCGTCATCGATATTGACGATACCCATACTGGTTTCCTTTATATGTTTCGTATATGAAGCATATATAAGCATGAATCGGTTCAGTTCACCAGCTGGGCAAGTGGGGCCTCCTCATCCCTTACACTGTCCGTCCGCCTGCCAGGCTTTTCGGCAGGCGCACCCCTGACAGGCTGGAACAGGAGAGCGGATGAAGCGCGCGGATGTAAAACGCAGAACGGCCGAGGGCGTTCTGTTCGACACCCAGATCATGGTCAACCCGGCCAATACCACGCAGTGGATCGTGTTGTTCAAGAAAGAAGCGGGCCGCAGCTTCTTTCTGGTGGATGAAATCGAGCAGGTGCAGAGCTTTGCCAGCCTGGATGCGCTAATGCCGGAACTGCGGGCTCTGGGTATCAAGCGAGTCGAGGTGCAGCTGTGAGCAATTGCCCACAGTTACCGGGGATCAACTTGTGGATATCCTCGTGATACCTGGCTAAAGCCCTGATAGATAGGGTCTTTCAGCGACTTGTACAGAAACTGTTCGCCTGTCTGCTCGCTATCCACAGAGCATCTGGCTAACAGGCTTTCTATCCTGTTGATAAGACTCTGCAAGCCATAAATGGCGGGGCCTTCAGCGCTTTGTACGGTTTCTCGCCAGGCTCAATGAGTGCCGGGACGGAAAAGGTGACGATGCCTGGCGTCATATAGCGCCGACTCGGCAAAGGAGCCCGGATCGAGCACCCGCCCTACGAGGATCAATGCCGTGCGGCGGAACTCCTTGGCGGCGACCTTTGCCTCGATATCGGCCAGGGTGCCCAGTACCCAATGCTGATCCGGCCAGCTCGCTCTGTGGATAACGGCGATGGGGCAGTCGGCGCCATAGTGCGGCAGCAGTTCGGCCACTATCGCCGATAACTGGCGCACGCCGAGATGGATGGCCATGGTTGCGCGGTGCCTGGCCAGGTCATGCAGCTGTTCGCCCTCGGGCATTGGCGAGGTGGTGCCATAGCGGGTGAGGATCACCGTCTGGGCGATACCCGGCAGCGTCAGCTCGGATTCCAGCAGCGCCGCGCAGGCGGCGGTGGCGGTGACGCCCGGGACGATCTCGAACGGAATGCCCAGGGCACGCAGTTCACGAATCTGCTCGCCGATGGCGCCATACAGCGAAGGGTCACCGGAATGCACCCGGGCCACGTCCTGGCCGCGCTTATGGGCCTGATGCAGCAGGGTGACGATTTCCCCAAGATTCAGCTCGGCCGTGTTCACCACCTGTTCGGCGCTGTGGCCCTGCAGCACCGCTTCGGGCACCAGCGAGCCGGCATAGAGGATCACCGGACACGAACGGATCAGGCGCTGGCCCTTGACGGTGATCAGCTCGGGGTCGCCGGGGCCGGCGCCGATAAAGTAGACGGTCATTCGGGTTCTCTGTCGAATATGGCCAGCGCACAGGTGGCGCTGGCGCTGCGGTCTTTCTCGCCAAGTAGGCGGGCGAAGGCTCCCATGCGCGCTGCCAAGGCCAATGCGCAAGGCTCGGCTACGGCGGGGCTGCCGGTGGTGGCTTGGCTAAGCGCGCTGGCGCCTGTCGGCGTCTGATAGCCAGCCAGTTGCTCAGGCGAAAAGAACACCAGCTCCAGGCTCAGATATTCGGCCAGGTCGTGCAGGCCGGCTTCGTCGCGCTTGTGGGCGATGCTGGCCAGGCCGGCCAGATTGTTCAGCGTCAGCTCATGTCGAGCCAGGCTGTGGATAAGCAGTTCGAGCAGCTCGTCCCGGCTGCAGCCGCGGCGGCAACCCAGCCCGGCGACGACCTGTGTCGGTGAGGCGGATGGGGGGGCGGAGGCAGTCGGCAACATGAGTGACCTTCGGGCTGAGCGGTGGCGTAGCTCAACATGGCACCTGCCAGCGGTCAACCGCGATTGACCGGCCGCCGCGGCCTGCGTAGCCTTCTCGCTTTCGAGGTTCTTCGCCGCCGAAGCGCGGCGAAGCTAAGAGGGAACAGGGTCGATGCCCTGGCTGCCCCCGCAACTGTGAACGGTTATGCCCTTCGTTAGACCACTGCCAACCGGCGGGAAGGTGAAGGGATGCGCGCCGCGCAAGCCGTGAGCCAGGAGACCTGCCTCGATTGACCAGCCACTTGCTCGGACGGGGTGATCCGATGCGGCCAGCATGCCTCTGCGTGCCTGTCTGCCCGTACCCGTTCGCCGAATTGACCGACGCCACGGGGCCACCATGAAAAACCTTGCCAAACTGCCTGTCACTATCGTCACCGGTTTTCTCGGTGCCGGCAAAACCACCTTGCTGCGCCACCTGCTGGCCCATGCCGAAGGACGCCGTATCGCGGTGATCGTCAACGAGTTTGGTGAGCTGGGTATCGATGGCGAGATCCTCAAGCAGTGTTCCATCGGCTGCAGCGAGGAAGAGGCCAACGGTCGGGTCTTCGAGCTGGCCAACGGCTGCCTGTGCTGCACCGTGCAGGAAGAGTTCTTCCCGGTGATGCGCGAGCTGGTGGCGCGCCGTGGCGACCTCGACCATATCCTGATCGAGACCAGCGGTCTGGCCCTGCCCAAGCCGCTGGTGCAAGCCTTCAACTGGCCGGAAATCCGCAACGCCTGCACGGTCGACGCGGTGATCACCGTGGTCGACAGCCCGGCAGTGCTCGCCGGCACCTTCGCCGCCTTCCCCGATCAGGTGGACGAGCAGCGCAAGCTTGATCCCAACCTCGACCACGAGTCGCCGCTGCATGAACTTTTCGCCGATCAGCTGGCCAGCGCCGACTTGGTGATCCTCAACAAGGCCGACCTGCTCGATGCCGAGGCACTGGCCGCGGTGCACGCCGAGGTGGCCGAGGAGCTGCCGCCGGCAGTCAAGGTAATCGAGGCGCACGGCGGCGAACTGCCGCTGGACGTGCTGCTAGGCCTGAACAGTGAAACCGAGCTGCATATCGACAGCCGCCGCACCCATCACGACGACGAAGATGAAGACCATGATCACGAGGAATTCGACTCGTTCCACGTGGAACTACCCGAAGCCGAGGAGGCGCGCCTGCTCGCTGCGCTGAAGGCGGCGGTGTCCCAGTACGGCATCCTGCGGGTAAAAGGCTTCGCGGCAATCCCTGGCAAACCCATGCGCCTGCTGGTGCAGGGCGTCGGCCAGCGCTTCGACCGCCACTTCGACCGCGCCTGGCAGGCCGACGAGCCGCGTGTGAGCCGCCTGGTGCTGATCGGCCAGCAGCTCGACCGCGCGGCTATCGAAGCCGAGCTGAAGTCGGCGCTGGCTTGATAATGATCGCCCGCAAGCCGGCTCCTACATACCCCGTAGGAGCCGGCTTGCCGGCGATGTCCTTGGATTCGTAGATGCACTTACTGCGTACCCAACCCGGCGCCCAACTGCCGGCCGACAGCATCGCCGACCTTGGCCAGACCCCGGCCGAGCTGGTGATCCTGTGCACGGGGGATTCGCACCTGTCGCTGCTGGCCGAAGCGGCGCGGCAGCTGCCGGACGACTATCCCAGCCTGCGCCTGGCCAGCCCGGCGCAGCTGAGCAACCACGCCTCGGTGGATTACTACGTCGACCAGGTGTTGCAGCACGCCAAGGTCATCCTGATCTCGGTGCATGGTGGCGTCAGCTACTGGCGCTATGGCGTCGAGCGCCTGGTTGAGCTGGGTGCGCGCGGCGCCACAATGATCATGGTGCCGGGTGACGACAAGCCCGACCCGGAGCTGAGCGCGCTCGGCAACGTCGGGGAAGAAGACAGCCAGCGCCTGTGGCAGTACCTGCGTCAGGGCGGGCTGGACAATGCCCGCCAGCTGTTTCGCTGCATCGGCAGCCGCTGGCTGGGGCGTGACGAGGCCTGGCAGGAGCCGCAAGCGCTGCCGCGTGTCGGCCTCTATCACCCGCAGCACAGTCCGGCCACGCTGGCCGACAGGCGTGCGCAGTGGCAGCCTGACGCGCCCGTGGTGGCGCTGCTGTTCTACCGCAACCATATGCAGTCGGCTAACACGGCCTTCGTCGATGCCTTCTGCGATCACCTCGTCGCTCAGGGATTCAACCCGCTACCCATCGCCGTGGCCAGCCTCAAGGAACCCGCCTGCCTGGATCAGGTGCAGGCCTGGCTGGATGACACTGACGCCGCACTGATCATCAATACCACCGGCTTTGCCCTGTCCAACCCTGAGGCGCCACAGGCGCGGGTGTTCCGCCGCGATATCCCGGTGCTGCAGGCCATCTGCTCGCTGGATAACCAGGCGCAGTGGCAGGCCAGCGCCCAGGGCCTGGGCTCGCGTGACCTGGCCATGCATGTGGTGCTGCCCGAACTGGATGGCCGGCTGATCGGCACCGCCATCAGCTTCAAGGGTCTGGCCTGGCGCAGCGAGCGCAGCCAGAGCGATGTGGTGTGCTACCAGCCACACGAGCCGGGCATGGCTTTTGTCGCCGAGCTGGCACGTAACTGGTGCCAGTTGGCGCTTAAAAGCAACGATCAGAAGCGAATCAGCCTGATTCTGGCCAACTACCCGACCCGCGATGGTCGTATCGGCAATGGCGTGGGCCTGGATACGCCAGCCACCGCGCTGAATATCCTCCGCGCGCTACAGGCCCGGGGCTATCCGGTGGATAACCTGCCCGATAGCGGCACCGCACTTGTCCACAGCCTGCTCGGCGGCGTCACCAACGATCTGGATGGCCTGGATACGCGGCCCTGTGCGCAAAGCCTGGCGCTGGACGACTACCTGAGGTTTTTCCACAGCCTGCCTGAGCAGAATCAGCAGGCAGTACGCGAGCGTTGGGGCGAGCCGCAGGACGATCCCATGTTCCGCTGCGGGCGGATGATGGTGGCCGGGCTGCGCTTCGGTCTGTGCTTCGTCGGCATCCAGCCGGCGCGGGGCTATCAGCTCGACCCGGCGGCGGTGTATCACGACCCCGATCTGGTGCCGCCGCACGGCTATATCGCCTTCTATGCCTGGCTGCGCACGGCCTTCGCCGCCGATGCGCTGATCCACGTCGGCAAGCATGGCAATCTGGAATGGCTGCCGGGCAAGAGCGTCGGCCTGTCCGAGGGCTGCTGGCCGCAGGCGCTGATCGGCCCGCTGCCGAATATCTATCCCTTTATCGTCAACGACCCGGGCGAGGGCGCGCAGGCCAAGCGCCGCACCCAGGCGGTGATCATCGACCATCTGATGCCGCCGCTGACCCGCGCCGAAAGCTATGGCCCGCTGCGTGATTTGGAGCGCCTGGCCGACGAGTACTACGACGCCAGCCAGCTCGACCAGCGCCGCGCCGTGGAGCTACGCGGTGAGATCCTGGCCAAGGTGCGCGAGGCCAGCCTCGACCGCGAGCTGGGCCTGCAACTCAACGACGATGCCGACAGCTGGCTGCCGCAGCTCGATGCCTACCTCTGCGACCTCAAGGAATCGCAGATCCGCGACGGCCTGCATGTGTTCGGCGAATCGCCGGCCGGTCAGTTGCGCCGCGACACCCTGCTGGCGCTGCTGCGCATTCCCCGTGGCGATGGTCAGGGTGCCAATGCCAGCCTATTGCGCGCGCTGGCGCGCGGCCTGGAGTTGGGCCTCGATCCGCTCGACTGCGATATGGGCCAGGCCTGGGCGGGGCCCCGTCCACAGGCGCTGATGGCTGTGGATAACAGCCTGTGGCGCACCGTCGGCGATACTCGCGAGCGCCTGGAGCTGCTGGCGCTGAGGCTGATCGAACAGCGCCTGGCGGGGGAGCGTAGCGAAGCCTTTGGCGCCGAGGTGGCGCTGATTCTCGACGGCCTGGCCGAGCATATCGCGCCGTTGCTGGATGCCTGCGGCGACGCCGAAATGGGCGGTCTGCTGGCCGCGCTGGAGGGGCGTTTCGTGCCTGCCGGGCCGAGTGGCGCGCCGAGTCGCGGACGCTTGGACGTGCTGCCCACCGGGCGCAACTTCTTCACCGTCGACGTGCGCCACTTGCCCACGCCCACTGCCTGGCGCCTCGGCGTGCAGGCGGCGGATCGCCTGCTGGAGCGCCATCTGCAGGACGAGGGCGACCACCTGCGCCAGCTCGGCCTGTCGGTATGGGGCACGGCGACCATGCGTACCGGCGGCGACGATATCGCCCAGGCGCTGGCGCTGATGGGCGTGCGCCCGGTATGGCAGCCGGGCAGCCAGCGCGTCGAGCGTTTCGATGTGTTGCCGCTGGAGCAGTTGGGCCGCCCCCGGGTGGATGTCACCCTGCGCGTGTCGGGCTTCTTCCGCGATGCCTTCAGCAACCTGATCCGCCTGTTCGACGAGGCCGTGCAGGCGGTGATCGAGCTGGACGAGCCGGAAGACATGAACCCGCTGTCGGCGCGGGTCTGGCGCGAGTCGCTGGCGCTCAAGGATGGTGGCCTGGATGAAGCCGAGGCGCGGCGTCAGGCCGGCTGGCGGGTGTTCGGCGCCAAGCCGGGGGCCTATGGCGCCGGGGTGCAGAACGCCATCGAGGAGCGCCTGTGGCAGAGCCGCGCGGATCTGGCCGAGGTGTATCTGAACTGGGGCGGCTACGCCTACGGCAGTGGCGCCGAGGGGGCGCCGGCGCGGCAGCGCTTTATCGAGCGTCTGGAACAGATGCAGGCGGTGCTGCACAACCAGGATAACCGTGAGCACGACATCCTCGATTCCAACGACTACTACCAGTTCCAGGGCGGCATGCTGGCGGCGGTGGAAACCCTGCGCGGGCTCAGGGTGGCCAGCTACTTCGGCGACAACAGCCAGCCGGACACGCCGCGCATTCGCACCCTCAAGGAAGAACTTAACCGTGTGGTGCGCGCCCGCGCCGCCAACCCCAAGTGGATCGCGGGCATGAAGCGCCACGGCTACAAGGGCGCCTTCGAACTGGCTGCGACCATCGACTACCTATTCGCCTTCGATGCCACCAGCGAGCTGGTGGACGACCACCAGTACGCACTGCTCACCGATGCCTACCTGCTCGACAAGGACACCCGCGACTTTATCCAGCAGCACAACCCGGGGGCGCTCAACGACATCCTCGAACGCCTGCTGGAAGCCCAACAGCGCGGCCTGTGGGAGAATCCCGGCGAGTACCGCGCAGCGCTGGAAAACCTGCTGCTCGATAGCGAGGAAAGCTGATGCGAGCGCTTTTCTCGCCTCTCCCGTTGATGGGAGAGGGAATATTTCGTAGCCCGGATGCAATCCGGGGCGATCTGAGTCATCACTCCCGGATTTCATCCGGGCTACAGTCGCAACGCATTTATCCACAGGCCTGAGCCATGATCGAATACCACTTTCCCCTCGCCGCCGTGGTCGGCGCCGACTCGCTGAAGCTGGCGCTGTGCCTGGCGGCCATCGACCCGGCCATCGGCGGCGTGCTGATCGAGGGCCCGCGCGGCATGGCCAAGTCCACCCTGGCCCGAGGCCTGGCCGATCTGCTGGAGGGCGGGCGCTTCGTCACCCTACCGCTGGGGGCGAGCGAGGAGCGCATCGTCGGCACCCTGGATCTGGACGCGGCGCTGGGCGAAGGTCGGGCGCAGTTCTCTCCCGGGCTGCTGGCGCGCGCCAACGGCGGCGTGCTCTATGTCGATGAGGTCAACCTGCTGCCGGATCATCTGGTCGATCTGCTGCTCGATGCCGCCGCCAGCGGGGTCAACCATGTCGAGCGTGACGGCATCTCCCATCGGCATGCCGCGCGCTTCGTGCTGATCGGCACCATGAACGCCGAGGAGGGTGAGCTGCGTCCGCAACTGCTCGATCGCTTCGGCCTCAACCTGGCCCTCGATGGCCAGCCGCAACCGGCCGAACGCGCCGAGATCGTCCGTCGCCGGCTGGCCTTCGATGCCGATCCTGCTGCTTTCCTGCAACGCTGGCAGGGCGAGCAGGATGCCCTCGCTGCCCGTTGCCAGAACGCCCGCCAGCGCCTGGTCGATATCCCGCTGGATGACGCCGCTCTGGGTGAGATCAGCCAGCGCTGCTTCGCTGCCGGCGTCGATGGTCTGCGCGCCGATCTGGTCTGGCTGCGCGCCGCCCGCGCTCATGCCGCCTGGCGCGGCGCGGCGGGCATCGAGCCTGTGGATATCGAGGAGGTGGAAGACTTCGTTCTGCGCCATCGCCGTCGCCAGCAACAGCCGCCGGCTGCCACGCCACCGGAGCAGAGCCAGGCACCGCAGCAGGCGCAGGAACAGAGCCAGGGCGAAGGTCAGTGGGGTGAGCTACCGGCGCAGCCACAGGCCATGGGCGAGCGGCGGGTGCCGCCGCGTTGGGCAAAAAAGCCCTGAGCATCCGCCCGCGCACAGCCACAGGCGCGGATGCCCGCAACCGGCCCGGACGACTCGGCGGTGGCCTACATGGCGCCGCACGTAGTGGCGCGGGCGGGCGAATCGACTGGGTGGCGACCCTGCGCCAGGGGCGACCGCAGCGCCGCGAGCAGCTCGTATTGCGCCCGCGCAGCCAGCAGGCCGAAGAGCTATGGCTGGTGCTGGTGGATGCCTCCGCCTCGACCCGCCGCCATGGTGCGCTGAGCCGGGCCAAGGGCGTGCTCGCTGAAGTGTTCGACAGCGCCTATCGCCAGCGCGCGCGTCTGGCCGTGTTGCAGGCCGGCGGCCGCGAAGCGCAATGGCTGTGGCAGGGGCGCAAGGCCAGCGCCGAACTGCATCGCTGGTTGCAGGAGCTCGGAGCGGGGGGCGGCACGCCGCTATTCGATGCGCTGCAGCAGGCCGGCGGCTGGCTGCTGCGCCGCCAGCGCGCGAAACCGCACGAACGCCAGCGCCTGCTGATTCTCACCGATGGTCGCCTGCGTGACCTGCCAGCGCTGGCGCCCCTGCCATGCCCGACCCTGCTGCTCGATACCGAGCGCGCGCCCATCCGCCTGGGCCGCGCCCGCCAGCTGGCGCAGGCGCTACAGGCCGACTACCACCATATCGACGACCTGGCGCTCGGCGTGCCAGGGCGCACCTGGAGAACCCCATGAAAACCCTGCTGCTGGTCGGCATCGGTGCCGGCGACCCGGACTACATCACCTACCAGGCGATCAAGGCGCTGCGTCGCAGCGATGTGATCTTCCTGATGGACAAGGGCGCGGCCAAGCACAAGCTCAACGCCCTGCGTCGGGAAATCTGCGCGCGCTTTCTCGACGGCCACGCGCCGCGCTTCGCCGAAGGCCTGCAACCGGAGCGTGAACGTGATGCCGCTGACTACCGCGCCAGTGTCGACGAACTCAACCGCGACAAACAGGCGGTGTTCGAGCAACTGATCGACGAGCAGATGGCCGATGGCGAGACGGCGGCCTTCATGGTCTGGGGCGACCCCTCGCTGTACGACAGCAGCATCCGCATCATCGAGGCCATCGCCGCGCGCCGTAGCGATTTCGTCTATGACGTGATCCCCGGCATCACCAGCCTGCAGGCGCTGACCGCGCGCCATCGCATCCCGCTCAACAGCATCGGCCGCGCCGTGGAAATCACCACCGGCCGCCTGCTCGCCGAAGGCTGGCCGCAGGGCGTGGACAGCGTGGCGGTAATGCTCGATGCCAAGGACACCTACCACCGCTTCGTCGGCCAGGGGCTGCATATCTACTGGGGCGCCTATGTCGGCACCGCCGATGAAATCCTGATCGCCGGCCCGCTGGACGAGGTGGCCGAACGCATCGCCATGACCCGTGCCGAGGCACGGGAGCGTAATGGCTGGATCATGGATAGTTATCTGTTACGCAGGGAGCATGAGGCAGAAGCGTGACTGGTAAACGTTAAACATGCTCCGGCCGTGAATCTTCGCAGTCCACCATTGATGATCGTCGCTCTCGGCTGACGGACTGGATTGCAGCCAGCCGCCCTCAGCCTGGACCAAAGAAGGCCGCTATCTGGGCCTGCGCGGCTGCGCGGGCCTGTTCCAGCGCCGGCCCGCCTCTGGCGGTGCCTTCCACGCAGAAGAAGTGCATGTCCCTCAGGCCCACCGTCGCCAGCGCGGCCTGCAGATAAGGACGCAGGAAGTCCGGTTGGCGCGCCTGCTCGCCACTGATCAGGCCGCCCGAGGCGATGGCCACGTAAACCGGTCGATCCCGCAGGAGGCCGACCTTACCCTGTGCCGTGCCGTTGAAGGTCACGCCGATGCGCACGATATGGTCGACCCAGGCCTTGAGCGCCGAAGGCAGCGTGTAGTTGTGCATCGGCGTGGCGATCAGCAGAACATCGGTGTCGTCGAGCTGGCGGATCAGCGCCGCAGAACGTTGCTGAGTGTCGCCTGGCTCGGCGTGCATGGCGGCAGCCGGCGAGGCCAGTGCCAGGGCGTAGCGGGCGTCCACATGCGGCAGGTCATTGACGTCGAGGTCCTGCACGGCGAGCGGCTGGCTGGCGGCCAGGGCCTCGATTACCCGCTGCGACAGGCGCAGGCTCTCCGAATCGGCGCCGCGCGGGCTGCCGATCAGGCGCAGCACACGGAGGGGAGCGGTCATGGCGATGGCCTCCTCGGTGGCTTCAGGCCAGGCCGGCCTTGTCCAGACCGAACTGCGCATCGGCGGAACCCGGCACGGTGCGAAACGCCACGTTGAGGCGGTTCCAGCCGTTGATGGCGACCACCAGGAAGGTCAGATCGGACAGTTCCTGTTCGGAGAACTGCTCACGCACACTGGCGTAGATGGCATCGGAGACGCCGTGCGGCGCCAGCTGGGTCAGGGCTTCCGTCCATTCCAGGGCGGCGCGCTCCTGCTCCGAGAACAGGGGCGATTCGCGCCACACGGCGACGTGGTGCAGACGCAGCTCGCGATCACCGTGGATCTTGGCTTCCTTCACATGCATGTCGACGCAGAAGGCGCAGCCGTTGAGTTGCGACGCCCGCAGCATCACCAGATGGGCCAGCGGCGCGAGAAAAGGGCTGCGGGTCAGCAGCATGGAAAATTCGGCGTACTTGCCGGAGGCCTTGGGAGAGAGGGCGAAGTAGTCGAGGCGCTGGCTCATGGTTTTCATCCATATGCGAGTTGAGAAGAAACCGATGCCCCTCTGCAACTGGCAGTACCACTGCGGCCCGGTGAGGAAGAATGTACGCACCAGTGGCCTAGCCACATAGATCCATTTCCGCGGATTTTTATTGATCCACTTTGCACAACTGCCCCATTTGCTGTCTGGCCAGCGCCTGCCGAGTGGCGGGAGATAGGCTGCGTCCTACGCGCCGCAGCCTTGCTTTATGTGTGGCGATGCAGCAGGCCGATCACCTTGTGCAAGGTGGCCGGGCTGACCTGCTGGCCCCTGTTGATGGCATTCATGCGGCGCTCCTGATCCCTGATTTAGACGGCTCCGGGCAGGTTACGGAGCGATAGCCGGGGCGGGCGCTTCGCAGGCGACGGTGGCGTTGCCGTGAGCGACCTCAGCCCTGGGGAAACTGCGCCGGATCGGAGAAGCAGGCGCGCAGGTGATCGAACACCAGGCGCACCCTTGGCGGCACAGGGCCCTGTTGCGGGCGGTAGATGAACAACTGCCAGGGATCGGGCGCCTGCTCCGTCAGCACCGCCTGCAGGTGGCCGCTCTGCAGATAGGGCTGCGCCAGGTAGGCGGGCAACTGGCCGTAGGCCAGGCCGGCGAGCACGGCCTCCAGCTCGGCTTCGGGGTCGTCACACACCAGCGCGGGCGCGGGCGGATGCAGGCTGGGACCATGGGCGAATGTCCAGGGCCAGGGGCGGCCGTTCTTGCGGTCGATCAACACCGACAGCGGCCGCTGCTGCAACTCGTCGAGGTCACGCGGTGCGCCGCTGGCAGCGATCAGTTCCGGCGTGGCCACCACCAGCAACGGCACCGGTGCCATGGCACGGGCGACATAGCGGCTGTCACGCAGGAAGCCGACACGGATGCCGATGTCGATCTGTGCCTCCACCGCGTCGGTGATCTCGTCCTCCAGGCGCAGGTTCAGCACCAGTTGCGGGTGCTGCTTGAGCAAGGGCTGCAGGAACGCCACCAGAAAGCGCTTGCCGATGGCCTGCGGCGCGGTGATGCCGATGCGCCCGGCGATGGCCGATTCGGCCTCGGCGCGGTGGCCGCGAAACAGCGCGTCGAAATCCTCCAGCATCTGCCGGGCGCGCACCGCGTAAGCCTCGCCGAAGGCGGTGATATGCACCTGGCGGGTGTTGCGGTGGAAGAGAATCTCGCCGAGTTCTTCCTCCAGCGCCTTGATCGCGCGGGTCACTGCCTGCGGGGAAACCCCAAGGCGAGTCGCTGCTTCGCGGAAATTGCTGCAGTCGGCCGCGCTGCAGAAGATGCGGATCATCTCCATGCGGTTGAGCATGTCGGGGCGCCTTTGTATTCCAGAATATGGAATAGCCTAATCCAAACTCTTCCATTCATTGAAACTGAAATCGCCCCTAACCTGAGCCCATGTCCGGCGTATGGCACGGACACTCCAACGAATCGAGAGAGGGCTTACCCATGAGCAACAACATTTCCGGCAAGGTCGTGGTCATCACCGGCGCCAGCAGCGGCCTGGGTGAGGCCACCGCGCGTCATCTCAGCCAACTGGGCGCCAAGGTGGTGCTGGCTGCGCGGCGCAAGGAGCGTCTCGAGCAGCTTGTCGGTGAGCTGATCGCCGCTGGCGGCGAGGCCGTGGCCTACCAGACTGACGTGACCCGCGCCGATGAGGTCAAGGCGCTGATCCAGGGCGCACTGGACACCTTCGGCCGCGTCGATGTGCTGGTCAACAACGCCGGGCTGATGGCCATCGCACCGCTGAGCGACGTGCGCGTCGAGGAGTGGGAGCGCATGATCGACATCAACATCAAGGGCGTGCTGTACGGCATCGCCGCGGCGCTGCCGGTGTTCCAGCAGCAGAACGCCGGGCACTTCATCAACATCGCCTCGGTGGCCGGGATCAAGGTGTTCAGCCCGGGCGGTACCGTCTACAGCGGCACCAAGTTCGCCGTGCGCGCCATCTCCGAAGGCCTGCGCCATGAGGTGGGCGGCAGCATCCGTACCACCACCATCGAGCCGGGTGCGGTGGACTCCGAGCTGAAGTTCGGCAGCTCCCACCAGCAGAGCCGCGACTTCGTCGTCGATTTCTACAAGCAGGCGATTCCGGCTGAGTCGGTGGCGCGCGCCATCGCCTACGCCATCGAGCAGCCGGCTGACGTCGACATCAACGAGATCGTCCTGCGTCCGACCGTACAGGAGTTCTGATCCACAGCCGCTACGGCAGGCGCTTGCGATGCGGGCCTTCACGGGCCAGCATGCGAGCGCCTTTTTTTGTTTCGAGGAGTCTGCATGAGCGCGCACATCCACCCCGTCGCCCTGGCCAAGGCCTACCGTCTGCTCAACCACGGCCCCACCGTGCTGGTGTCGGCTCGTCATCAGGCTGTGGATAACGTCATGGCGGCAGCCTGGTGCTGCGCCCTGGATTTCGAGCCGCCGAAGCTCACCGTGGTATTGGACAAGACCACCCGCACCCGCGCGCTGATCGAGGGCAGCGGCCTGTTCGCCATCCAGGTGCCGACGGTGGCGCAGCTGCAGCTGACCCAGGCGGTGGGCAATGCCAGCCTGGCGGATGACCCGGCGAAGCTGGTCCATGCCGGGGTCGAGCTGTTCACGATGGAAGGTCACGACCTGCCGTTAGTGGCGGGCTGTTCGGCCTGGCTGGTCTGCCGTTTGCTCGATGAGCCGCACAACCAGCAGGCTTACGACTTGTTCATCGGCGAGGTGATCGCAGCCTGGGCCGATGAGCGCGTGTTCCGAGATGGCCGCTGGCATTTCGAAACGGCCGACCCGAGCCTGCGCAGCCTGCATCACGTGGCCGGTGGGCACTACTACGCGATTGGCGAGGCGCTCAAGGCCTGATCACGGGCGTGCTCAGCGTGCCAGCGGTAGCGCCACGCCGATCAGCACGAAGAGCGCGCCGCAGCTGCGGTTGAAGGCGCGGCCGCCGCGCTGCAGCCAGGGCCGCACGCGGAAGGCCAGCAGCGCCAGCAGCAGCTCGACGAGGAATTCGACCACGGCGAAGGTGGCGGCCATCACCACGAACTGCACGGCCAGGCCGCGCTGCGGGTCGACGAACTGCGGCAGGAAGGCGCCATAGAACAGGATCACCTTGGGGTTCGACAGCGCCGACAGCAGGCCCTGGCGGAACAACCGGCTGGCGCTGGGGCGGGCGCCGCTGTCGGCCAGCGTCAGATCCATCGGCGGCGAGCGCCACAGCTGCACGCCGAGCCAGATCAGGTAGGCACCGCCGATCCACTTCAGCGCCAGCAGTGCGTTGGGCGCGGTCTTGAGCAGGGCACTGAGGCCGAACATGGCCAGGGCGATCAGCGTGCTGAAGCCCACCACGCCGCCGAGGATGGTGGCCAGCGCCATGCGCGCGCCGTACAGCCCGCCGTGGGTCAGCGCCAGCAGGCTGTTGGGGCCGGGCGTCAGCGCCAGGCCGAGGGTGGCGACGAAGTAGACGAGCCAGAGTTCGAGGGCCATGCAGGTCTCCTGTGAGGGCGCGGCCAGTCTAGTCAGCGACAGTGTCTTGATTGAGGTAGATTCTGGTCATCTAACGGTTGATTCTGGACTGACATGGCCGAATGCCCCGATCTGCGTTTTCTCCTGCTGCCACTGCCGGAGTTCGCCTTGCTGCCGTTCGGTGGCTTTCTCGACAAGCTGCGCTTCAGCGCCGACGACGAGGACTACAGCCGCCAGCGCTACTGCGCCTGGACGATTCTTGGCCTGCAGCCGGGGCATGTGCTGTCCAGCAGTGGTGCGGCGCTGCGCATCGAGGCCACGCCAGAGGAACTCGATCTGGCCGACTACGACTACCTGGTGCTGTTCGGTGGGCGCAACGCGCAGGCCACCGCGGCGCTGGCGCCGGCTTACCAGCCGCTGCTGCGCCGCGCCGCGCGCGCCGGGGTCAAGCTGGTGGCGATCGACAATGCCAGCTTCCTGCTGGCTGCCTGCGGCCTGCTCGACGGGCACCGGGTTGCGGTGCACTGGCGCCATGAGGCGGAGTTCCGCGCCAGCTTTGCGCATGTGCGCCTGGCCCGCGAGCGCCTGTATTGCCTCGATGGCGCGCGAATCTCCTGCGCCGGCGGCGCGGCGGCCATCGATCTGGCGGTGGAGCTGTTGGCCCAAGGCAGTGGTCGGGCCCGCGCGCTCAAGGGCCTGGCCGATATGCTGGTGGACGAGACGCGCAGCGGTCAGCACGCGCTGCGTTCATTGCAGGTGGCGTCCAGCGGCGAGCGTCATGTCGATCGCGCCATCGCCCTGATGCGTCATGGTCTGGCCAGCGCCGATGGCATCGAGCAACTGGCGGCTAGCGTCGGCATCAGCCGGCGTCAGCTCGACCGCCTGTTCCATGCCAGCCAGGGCATGAGTGCGCGCGAATACTGGAACGAGCTGCGCCTGCAGCATGTGCGCTGGCGCCTGCTCAATTCCAGCCACAGCCTGGCGCAGCTTGCCGACGAGATCGGGGTCAGCGATGCCAGCCATCTGGGCAAGCTGTTTCGTCAGCGCTTCGGCGTGGCGCCGGGGGCCTTTCGGCGGCAGCGTGGTATGCAGGGGGTCGACGCCGGGTAGGTCTGGTGCGCACAGCGCACCCTACGGGTCGGCGCAGGGTGTCGCAGGGCCGCCTAGGCCGTGCGCACCCATCACTCCTGTGGATAACTGCGCGGCGTATACACCCACTCGCCGCCATCGGCGCGGGGGAAGCGGCGGGTCTGGCTGGAGCCGATGATCACCAGGGTGCGCATATCGACCATCTCCGGCGTCAGTTCGCCGAGGGTGAGGGTGCGCAGGGCTTCGGCCGGGCGGCCGATATCGCGGCCGAGCACCACCAGGGTCTGCGGTTCGCGATGCTGGCGCAGCAGCTCCAGGGCGCGGCCGAGCTGCCAGGGGCGCGCTCTGGAGATCGGGTTGTAGAAGGCCATGGCCAGATCGGCGATGGCGGCATGCTGCAGGCGTTTTTCGATCACCGCCCAGGGCTTGAGGTTGTCGGACAGCGAGATCAGGCAGAAGTCGTGGCCCAGCGGCGCGCCGGCCTTGGCGGCGGTGGCCAGGGCGGCGGAGACGCCCGGCAGCACCTCCAGTTCGACGCCGTGCCAGCCCTCGCTCTGCGGGCTTTCCAGCGCTTCCATCACGGCAGCAGCCATGGCGAACACGCCGGGGTCGCCGGAGGAAATCATCACCACGCGGCGGCCCGTGGCGGCCAGTTCGAAGGCGTGGGCGGCGCGCTGCAGCTCCTCGCGGTTGTCGCTGGGGTGCACGCATTGATCGGCGCGCGGCGGGCCGGCCATCTTCACGTAGGTGTCGTAGCCGAGCAGGTCTTCGGCTTCGTCCAGGGCGCGGCGCACGGCCGGGGTCATATGCTCGGCTGCGCCGGGGCCGAGGCCGACCACGCTAAGGCGGCCACGGCGTTGGCCGAGGCGCTCGATATCCAGTGGCTGTTCGCCCAGCAGCAGGCGCAGGCCGTCGCCCCGGTGGCATTCGGCAAGCAGCTGGAAGGCGCTGTGGATAAAACGCAGCGGTAGCCTGAGCTCCCTTGCGGCCGCGTGCAGCTCGGCATTGGCCATCCAGCCTTTGTCCGCCAGCAGGCAGGCCAGTGCCTGGGGCGCCAGCTCGGCATCGCTCAGCGCCTGCTGCAGGCGGGTGGCCAGGTCGGCGCCGGGGCGTTCGATCAGCGCGGCAGCGACGCGCGGGTGGATCAGCAGTTCGTCGGCCCTCGGTGGACGTTGCTTGGCGGTGATATGGATAACCCGCGACGCGGTCTGATCCACCGGCAGTTGCGCCGCCTCCAGCCAGGGCGCCTGGCCTTCTATGCGCACCGTCTCGCCACCGAGCAGGTCGCTGACGAAGCGCTTGCCCTGCTGCAGGTCGGCCAGGGAGTAGCCGGCCGGTGGTTCCAGCAGGCAGGTGCCGAAGCGCAGCTCGCCACTGGTGGTGATGGCTGGCGCCACGCCCAGGTGCGCGGCGATCTCGCGGGCCAGGCGATTGACCCCGGCCAGGCCGCCGAGCAGCGGCACCACGGCGCTGCCGTCTTCGGCCAGGGCCAGCACCGGCGGCTCGGTGCCCTTTTCCGCCAGTAGCGCGGCCAGGCTGCGGATGACGATGCCGGCGGCGCACAGCACCACAAGTGGTTGTCCGGCGCGATACAGCGTGCGTAGGGTCTCGCCGAAGTCGTCGTAATGGCGCTCGGCGCCCTCGGCGCGCCCGCGCAGGCCATGGATCACGGCCTGTGGATAAAGCGCCTTGAGGCGTTGTGCAGTGGCCAGCGCGCTGGCGCCGAGGATGACGATGTTCATGCGGTAAATCCTGTAGCCCGGATGCAATCCGGGGAATGGGTTTCCCGGATTGCATCCGGGCTACGCGCTTCGAGGTATTTTTCGTAGGCGCCCGCTTGCGGGCGATGCGCCTGCAATGGATCGCCGGCAAGCCGGCTCCTACAGCGTTGGCGGTGTTATCCCCGCCACTTCTGCCCAGGCACCAGAATCATCGAGAAGTACGGCGAATCCATCGGCTCCACCTCGTCCAGCGGCACGATCTTCTGACTGGCCATGGTGGCGCGCTCGACGTAATGGGCGCGGCCATCCAGGCCCAGCTTGCGCAGCACGCGGCGCACCTTGTCGAAGTTGCGCCCGAGCTTCATCACCACGGCGGCCTCGGCGTCGCGCAGGCGCTGTTCCAGCTCGTCTTCCGCCAGCACGCCGGAGAGCACGCTCAAGCTCTGGTTGCGGTACACCAGCGGCGTGCCGAGCACCGAGGCGCAGCCGAGCATGGAGCACACGCCGGGTACCACCTCCACCTCGTAGCGGTCGGCCAGGCGATCGTGCAGGTACATATAGGAGCCGTAGAAGAACGGGTCGCCCTCGCAGATCACCGCCACGTCCTGGCCCGCGTCCAGCAGCCGGGCGATCTGCTCGGCGCAGGTGTCGTAGAAGTCGGCGATCACATCCTCGTAGGAGAGCGGCGGGGCGAGCTTCTCGGTGGTCACCGGGTAGACCAGCGGCAGGCGCTGCTGCGCCTCGGTAAGGTGGGCCTCGATGATGCCGAAGGCATTGCCGCCGTGGCCGGCATTGTGCTTGGCCTTGGCCACGAAGTAGGCCACCACCGGCGCCGACTGGAGCAGACGTAGGGCCTTGAGGGTAAGCAGCTCGGGGTCGCCGGGGCCGACGCCCAGGCCAAGCAGACGACCGGCCATCATTCCACCTCCGAGGCCAGGGCGTTGACCGCGGCCACCGCCATGGCGCTGCCGCCACGGCGGCCACGCACGATCACGTAGGGCACGCCACGGCTGTCTGCGGCCAGGGCGTCCTTGGATTCCGCCGCGCCGATAAAGCCCACCGGCATGCCGATGATCAGCGCCGGCTTCGGCGCGCCGGCGTCGAGCATTTCCAGTAGGTAGAACAGCGCGGTGGGGGCGTTGCCGATCACCACCACGCTGCCCTCCAGGTGCTCGCGCCAGTGCTCCAGGGCCACCGCCGAGCGGGTGTTGCCCAGTTCGCGGGCCAGCTCCGGCACGCCGGGGTCGTGCAGGGTGCAGATCACTTGGTTGTTCGCCGGCAGGCGTGGGCGGGTGATGCCTTCGGCGACCATGCGCGCATCGCAGAGAATCGGCGCGCCGGCCAGCAGCGCGGCGCGGCCAGCGGCGCCGGCACCGGCGGAGAAGCGCAGATCCTCCACCACGTCGACCATGCCGCAGGCGTGGATCACCCGTACGGCGAGTTTCTCCAGGTCGGCGGGGATGCCAGCCAGGTTGGCCTCGGCGCGGATGGTGGCGAAGGAGCGGCGGTAGATTTCCTGGCCGTCGCGGATGTAATCAAGCATCGGGTGTTCCTGCGGGATGTTGGCGGGCGAACCAGGCGCCGGCCTCGTCGATGGTCATGGCCGGCGCCAGCAGACGGCCGAAACCGGGCGCCGCGGGCGTGCGTTGGTAGAGCTGGTAGTGGTCGGGCGTGCTGGCCAGCAATGTGTACGGCTGCACCCGCGCGCTGGCGCAGCTGCGCGGGCAGGCGCTGAGGTGCACTTGCGGGCGGGCGCCGCTTGCGCGCAGCAGCTCGGCCAGGTGCAGGGCGTGGTGCTTGCTGTCGGCCAAGCCGCGGGCGCAGGCGGCCGAACCGGTGCAGGCGACCAGGCCGAGCAGCGGCTCGTCGGCCTGGGTCAGCAGGCCCAGCTGGTCCAGGTCGGCCAGCAGCTCGCGGGCGCGGGCTTCGGCGACGTTGCCCAGCAGCAGACCCTGCCAGGGCGTCAGGCGCAGCTCGCCATCGCCATGGCGCTCGCTCAGCTCGGCCAGCGTAGTCAGTTGTTCGGCGTGCAACCGGCCCAGCTGGGCGCCAGCGGCCACCATGCACAGGCCGCTCTGCGCCTGTGGATAAATCCCGGCCGGCGCGCGCTCGACGGTGGCGGCGGGCTGCCAGGTGGCCGGGGCCGGCTGCAGGGCAGAATCCAGGCGCGCCTGCAGGCGTTGCAGCAGTTCGTTGGCCGGGATCTGCGTCAGCAACTGGCGCATGCGCGACTGCTCGGGCGTGGCCAGTTCGAGGAACAGCAGCAGCAGCTGGCGAACCAGCTCGAGCGCCTGGCTCGCTTCGACGCGCCCCACGGGCGCATCGCCAGGGCAGCCGGCCAGGCCCAGCAGCAGATGCTGCTCGTCTTCAGCGGCCAGCCACAGGTCGTGGGGGTGTTCACGCATGGCCAGGGCTTCGCCGCCATCGAGTTGCAGGGCGAACTTGGGCGATAGGGCATGCAGCGCCGGGGTGTCCTGCAGCAGGTCGAGCAACTGGCCGGCCAGTGGGCGCACGTCCATCCGCATGCGCGGGTCGAGGCCGGCGGCGGGGCTGAGCAGCAGATTGCGCACATCGTCGGCGGCGGCCACGCGCGGGCCTAGGCCGGCGCTCAGCAGCGCGTCGATTAGCGCGTTTTCCTGGCCGGGCAGCACGCCGCGGATCTGCAGGTTGCTGCGGTTGGTCAGCTCCAGCACGCCGCTTGCGCCATGCCGCGCCGCCTCGGCAATCGCGCGCGCCTGGGCGCTGCGCAGCACGCCGCCGGGCAGCTTGATACGGCAGATGCCACCGTCCAGCGCGGGGACGATGCGCAGCAGGCCGGGACAGGCGGAAGGGCGAATGGAGGTGTGCAAGCGGTCACCTATGGCTAACGACGCGGCGACCGAACCAGCGAAATCCGCCCACAGGGGGATTCCATGGCATCGGTACACCCCGCCCGATGTTGGCACTCGCGACCAGCGTTCGTCGGCAGGTCTCCTGGCTGACAGGTCATGATCCGCTGCGCCTTCCCGGTTAACAGGCCGTTGAAAAACTACCTACGTTGGCAATACGGCGTTAAAAACGGCCTCAAAATGCTCATTTACAACACGTAAACTGCGCTTTTTCGGCCGTTTGATTCGCTAGCGCTCACCCTTCGGGCCAGCCGTTGGCTGTTACTCCCGTTGGTCGTTGCGCCTTGTCTTGCCTACCTCGCCTACGTTTTTCAACGGCCTTTCACCCAGTGGCCGATTGCATTGGACTCGCTGTTTACAGTTGCGGGGGCAGCCACGGTTTTACCGTGTTCCCTCTTAGGCCCGATGCTGAGTCGTACCGACTCAAGGGCACCGACGAAGGCTGTATTATGCCCGCTTTGCCCGGCGTCGCGACACGCGCCCTGTCGGCTACTTGCGAGGAAGGTGGATGAAACCCTGGTTGACCCTGGTCGGCATCGGTGAAGACGGCTACCCCGGCCTGGGCAAGGCCGCGCGCCGGGCGCTGCTGGCGGCTACACGCATCGTCGGTGCGCCGCGTCAGCTGGCCTTGCTGCCGCCGTGCATCGGTGGCGAACGGGAGACCTGGCCCAGCCCCTTCGACCTTGAGCCGCTGCTGGCGCGGCGTGGCGAGGCGGTGTGCGTGCTGGCCAGCGGCGACCCGATGTTCTACGGTGTCGGCGCCAGCCTGGCGCGTCAGCTGCCGGCCTACGAGTTGCAGGTACTGCCGGCGCCGTCCTCGGTGTCGCTGGCTGCGGCGGGTCTGGGCTGGCCGCTGCAGGAGATTGATGTGGTCTCCTTGGTCGGCCGGCCGCTGGCCACGCTCAACGCCCGGCTGTTTCCCGGCGTGCGCCTGCTGGTGCTGAGCGCCGATGGCGACACGCCCGCACAGGTTGCCGCAACGCTGCGCGCCCGTGGTTTCGGTGCCAGCCGCCTGACCCTGCTGGAGCATCTGGGCGGGCCGGAGGAGCGCCGACTCGATGGTCTGGCCGAAAGCTGGGATCTGCCGCGCGGCGCCGACCTCAACCTGCTGGCCGTGGAGTGCCTGGCCGACGCCGGTGCGCAGCTGCTGCCGCCGACCTGCGGCCTGCCGGACGACGCCTACCGCCACGACGGCCAGCTGACCAAGCGTGACGTGCGCGCGGTGACCCTGGCGCGTCTGGCGCCGCTGCCCGGTGAGCTGCTGTGGGACGTCGGCGCCGGCTGTGGCTCCATCGGCATCGAATGGATGCGCGCGCACCCGGCCTGCCGCGCCATCGCCGTCGAGGCCAACGAAGGGCGTCAGGCTCATATCCGCCACAATCGCGATGCCCTCGGCGTCCCCGGCCTGCAACTGGTCGCCGGGCATGCGCCCGAGGCGCTGGTCGGGCTGCCAGCACCGGATGCGATCTTTATCGGCGGCGGCGTCACCGTGCCCGGCGTGCTGGATGATTGCTGGGCCGCGCTCAAGCCCGGCGGGCGCCTGCTGGCCAATGCCGTGACCATTCAGAGCGAGGCGGCGCTGGTGGCCTTCCGCGAACGGCAGGGTGGCGAGCTGCTGCGGCTCACCGTGGCCCAGGCGCAGCCGCTGGGCGGCTTCGACACCTGGCGCGCGGCGCTGCCGATCACCCTGCTGGCGGTGCGCAAGCCGTGAGCGCGCGACTTCTGCTGCTCGGCGGCACTACCGAGGCGCTGCGCATGGCCCGTCGCCTGGGGCCGGAGACCGTCTACAGCCTGGCCGGCCTCGGCCGCGTGCCGGACGATCTGGTCTGCCGCGTGCGCGTCGGCGGCTTTGGTGGTGCCGAAGGCCTGGCGGCCTTTATCGCCGAAGAAGGCATCGAGCTGCTGCTGGATCTGACCCACCCCTATGCCGCGCAGATCAGCCATAACGCCGCCCGCGCCGCCGAGATTGCTGGTGTGCCCTGCTGGGCCCTGCGCCGCCCCGGCTGGCAGCCGGGCGCGGGCGACGACTGGCGCGAGGTGGATGGCTGGGATGAACTGACCCGCGCGCTGGCGCCGTTCCAGCGGCCGTTCTTCACCTCCGGTCGCGAGCCGCTGGCGCATCTGCACGAGATACCCGAGCACCAGCACTGGACGGTGCGCTGCCTGCAGGCCGAACCGGCGCCCGCGCGCGCCGAGATCATCGGCGCGCGCGGGCCGTTCTCTTTGGACGAGGAACGTGCGCTGTTCGCCCGTATCCGCTGCGACGTGCTGGTAAGCAAGAACAGCGGCAGCGCCTCCACCGAGCCCAAGCTGCAGGTGGCGCGCGAACTGGGCCTGCCGGTGCTGCTGTTGCGTCGCCCGTCATTGCCAGCGGTGACGCGTGAGTTCTCTGAGCCGGACGCCTTGTGGGAGGCGCTTCAGCGGCGAATGGACGGCTGCCGTCGCGGCTACGACTGCATGGATGCAGGAGGTAGAGCGAAGCAGGATGCCTGAGCCGAAAGCCCCTCCCACGGATTGGGGTTGTGGCCCAAGGGCGGTTGCGTTGGCGTAGGGTGGATCACGCTTCATCGATCCACCGCTTTGGTGGACGTGAAAAGCGACGTCCACCCTACGCCTGTGTTGCTTAATCCGTAGGGTGCGCCGCGCGCACCGGGGCTTCTAGCACCCGCGGATTGCCTCCGGACCACGACGCGCTGCTAGACTGCCGGCCCGTTCTGGAGACCGTCATGAGCCAAGCCCCCTACGCCCGCGTTCTGTTCATCGGCCCCGGCCTTGGTCGTGGTGCCTCGGCCGAGCGTCTGCAGCAGCGCGTCGAAGCGCTGCTGGGTGAGGCGCATCTGCATGACAGCGAGCAGGACGGCTTCTGGCAGGCCATCGCTGCGGCGCCGCGACCGCTGCTGGTGGTGGATCTGGAGCCGCGCGCCGATGCTGCGCACCGTGATTGGCTGCGCGAGCGCATCGCCGAACGCGGCGACGGCGCCGAGGTGTTCGTGATCTGCACGGCGCTGGAGGACACCTGGCTCGATGGCCTGAGCGCACTGCTGGCGCATCGCGGAGCGCATCTGCCCTGCAGCGATGTGCCGCCGGTGCCGGCGCACCATGCCTGGTCGCAGATCCCGCCGCATGCGCAGCGCCTGTTGTTGTGCAACGGCCCGCGCTGCACGCGCAAGGGCGCGCTGGGCCTGTGGAAAACCCTGCGTCAGCGCCTCAAGGCCGCCGGCAAGCTGGAGTGCGAGGGCGGTGTGCATATCACCCGCAGCCAGTGCCAGTTCCCCTGCGACCTGGGGCCGACCGCGAGTCTTTATCCACAGGGCGAGTGGTACGGCATCAGGGACGAGGCGGCGGTGATCCGCCTGGTCGATGAGCGTCTGGTGGCGGGCAGGGCGCTGCCGGAGCTGCGTATCGATGAGCCGGGCGGAGCCGGCGAGACAGGCGCGAACCCGCGTCCTTGAAGCCTCACGCCTTGACTTGAGCGGGTGTGGGTGGTCATATCCGCCCCGCTTCAGGTGTCTCACGCCGCCGCGCGTGAGGTGAAACGGGAAGTCGGTTGAAGTCCGACGCTGCCCCCGCAACGGTAAGCGAGCGACCGCATCGATACGCCACTGTGCGCCACGCGCATGGGAAGGCGATGCGTTCATGACCCTCGCAAGCCCGGAGACCGGCCTGGAGTCATTTGTCTGGCAACCCGCGGTGGGCGGGCGTTGACTCCAGTAGGGCGCCGCCGTGCCCCTGTCTGCTGTTGCGCATTTCCATCGGATTGCCGTGCCTTCCCTCTACCGATGGAACCCCTATGGCGCGCCATTTCCGCTACAAGAACCTTTTTGCCTTGCGTCCGAATGAAGGGCTCGAGCCTCCCAGTTGCTGCCTGCCTAAAGCGATAATGTTATGTTATAACACTAACATTATCGCCTCAGGCCGGGCCGGCCAGGAGTCGAAGCTGAACGCTTCCAACTCGCCCGCACGTGGCCTGGAGCGACTCCACGAATCCCCTCGAAGCCCCGGAATCACTCACGTGCAGCACTTTCTTCGTCATTGCCCCCTGCCATTCGCGCTGCTGCTTGGCGGTGTGGCCATGGCCAGCGAATCTCCTGTCGATCTGCCCGCTGTCACGGTCCAGGCGCAAGCCGTGGAGGAGGGCGAGAGCGATCTGCATACGCCCACCACGTCCGGCTCGCGCCTGGAGCTGTCGGCGCTGCAAACCCCGGCCAGCACCAGCAGCCTGAGCGGCGCCGAGGTACGCGCGCGCAACAACCTCACGGTGCAGGACGCCGTGACCCGCACACCGGGCATCAGCAGCATCGGCTCACCCGGCAATGGCGGCACGGCGCTGTCGGCGCGCGGTTTTACCGGCCATGCGGCGACCATGCAGCTGTACGATGGCACCCGTCAGTACGTCGGTGCCGGCACCGTGACCTTCCCGGTGGACACCTGGTCGGTGGCGCGTATCGACGTGCTGCGCGGCCCGGCCTCGGTGCTCTACGGCGAGGGGGCCACCGGCGCGGTGATTAACGTGGTGCCGAAGAAGCCCTTCGCCGGCGAGGTCCGCAACCAGCTGCGCCTCGGCTACGGCAGCGACGACCGCCGTCAGGCCGCGCTGGACAGCGGTGGTTCGCTGAGTGACGAACTGAGCTACCGCTTCAACGTCAACCAGCAGGCCAGCAATGGCTGGGTCGACCGGGGCGATTCGGACAGCGTCGCGCTCAGCGCCGCCCTGCGCTGGGACGCCCATGAGGACCTGAGCTTCACCCTGTCCCACGACCATGGCGACCAGAGCCCGATGCGTTACCTCGGCACGCCGCTGGTGGCCGGCAAGTACCGCGAAAGCATCCGCGAGCGCAATTACAACGTCGCCGACGCGGATATCCGCTACAACGACCAGATCACCCGCCTGGTGACGGACTGGCGCATCAACGACACGCTCAGCGCCAGCAACCAGCTCTACTACATCAAGACCCAGCGCTACTGGCGCAATGCCGAGGCCTATCGCTGGCAGCCGGGCGATACGGTCGAGCGCAGCGAGTTCTACCGGATCAAGCACACCCAGGAGCAGGTCGGCGACCGCCAGACCTTCACCCTCGATCACGCCCTGTTCGGCCTCGATAGCCGCACGGTGGTCGGGGTGGATTACAACCGCATCCACTTCGCCCGCCAGCACGATTTCGCCAGCAGTTTCAGCGACAGCGTGCCGCTGGCCAGTTCCGGTGGTGGGCAGTACCAGAGCACCGATCCGTTGGGTTATGGCCCGCGCGAGCGCAACCTGGCGCGGCAATTCTCGCTGTTCGCCGAGAACCGCACCCAGCTCACCGAGCGCCTGGCGCTGGTCACCGGTGTGCGCCGCGATCAGGTGCATATCCAGCGCGACAACCTGGTGAATGGCAGCAGCGCCGATCGCAGCCTGAGCGGTGACAACTGGCGCGCCGGCCTGGTCTTTGCCCTGACCCCCGATCTGTCGCTGTACGGCCAGTACGCCACCAGCACCGAGGGCGTGAGCAACCTGCTGACGCTCAATCCGACCCAGCAGCAGTTCGACCTGAGTGAAGCCAAACAGACCGAAATCGGCCTCAAGCAGGTGTTCTGGGGCGGGCAGGGCGAGTGGACGCTGGCCGCCTACCACATCGTCAAGAAGAAGCTGCTCAGCCGTGAAACCCCGACCTCGCCCACCGAGCAGATCGGCCAGCAGTCGTCCGATGGCCTGGAGGCCACCCTGGAACTGGCGCTGGGTCAGGGCTGGCAGGTGTCGGCCAACGCCGCCCTGGTGCGCGCCGAGTACGACGACTTCGTCGAAGGTGGCGGCGACCGCAGCGGCAACCGCCCGACCGACGTGCCCAGGCGCACCGCCAACCTGTGGCTGAACAAGGCGCTCGGTAGTGGCGTGGAGGCCGGCATCGGCGCGCGTTATGTCGATGCGCGCTATGCCGATAGCGCCAATACCGCCAAGGTGCCCGGCTACACCGTGGTCGACGCCAACATCGCCTGGCAGGCGTTGCCGGATGTGCGCCTGGGTCTGGAACTGAACAACCTGTTCGACCGCCAGTACGCCACCAGCGCCAGCAGCGACGGCGAGCAGTGGTACCTGGGCGCGCCGCGTTCTTTCTTCGTCACGGCGGATTACAGCTTTTGAAGCGAGCGTGCCTGTGCAGGCGTGCCGCGCATGGAGAGTTTGTGTGTCAGTGAATAGTGCCGCTGGCTGGCCTGCCAGTCTGTTCTCGCCACCTGCGAGCCGCCGTACGGCGGCGCCTGAGCCGCGCCTGCGCATCCGTGACCTGGCCTGGTCGCCGGATGGCCAGCGGGCCTTGCTCGAGGCCATCGACCTACAGATCGGCGATGGTGAGCTGCTCGGTCTGATCGGCCCCAACGGCAGCGGCAAGACCAGCCTGCTGCGCTGCGCCTATCGATTTCAGCGGCCCAGCGGCGGCAGCGTCGAACTGGACGGCGAGGCGCTGTGGCAGCGCCCGCCGCGCTGGAGCGCACAGCGCGTGGCAGTGGTGCTGCAGGAATTTCCCCAGGACTTCGGCCTGCGCGTGCACGAGGTGGCAGCCATGGGCCGTACGCCGCACAAGGGCCTGTTCGACGGCGACGATGCCGAGGACCAGCGCCTGGTGGATCAGGCGCTGGCCCGTGTCGGCCTGAGCGACCTGGCGCAGCAGCCCTTCGCCTGCCTTTCGGGCGGCGAGAAGCAGCGCGCCCTGCTTGCCCGCGCTCTGGTGCAGCAGCCGCAACTGCTGATCCTCGACGAGCCGACCAACCACCTCGACCCGCGCTACCAGCTCGAACTGCTCGGCCAGATCAAGGCGTTGGGCCTGGCGACCCTGGCCAGCTTCCATGATCTGAACCTGGCGGCGGCCTTCTGCGACCGCCTCTGCGTGCTCGACCAGGGCCGTCTGGTGGCCGTCGGCACGCCAGCCGAGGTGCTCACCGCCGAGCTGCTGCAGCAGGTGTTCGGCCTGCAGGCGCTGGTCGATACCCATCCACTGGCGGGGCACCCGCGTATTACCTGGATTGTTTGATGAACGTTCGCTCGCGAGCTTTACCCCCTCACCCGCTTGCGGGAGAGGGCCGGGGAGAGGGTGCTGGTTCTATTCCCCTCTCCCTGCCGATCCGCCGTCGTTTGATGGGGCTTTGCATCCTCGGCCTGGCGCTGCTGGCCAGCCCCGCCTGGGCCGTCACTGTCACCAGTTGCGACCGTCAGGTGAGCGTCGCTCAGCCGCCGCAGCGGGCGGTCAGCCATGACGTCAACATGACCGCCATGCTCCTGGCCCTGGGGCTGAAGGAGCGCATGGTCGGCTACACCGGCATCAGCGGCTGGAAGACCCTCGACCCGAGCATGCGCGAGCAACTCGCCGGCCTGCCGGAACTGGCGGCGCGCTACCCGTCGCTGGAGAACCTGCTGGGTGCCGGCACCGACTTCGTCTTCGCCGGCTGGAACTACGGCATGCGCATCGGCGGCGAGGTCACCCCGGCCAGCCTGGCGCGCTTCGGCATCCCGGTGTACGAGCTGAGCGAGTCCTGCGCGCATGTGCTGCCCGGCCGCGTCGCCAGCCTCGAGGATGTCTACGCCGATCTGCGCAACCTCGGCCGCATCTTCGCCGTCGAGCCGCGTGCCGATGCCCTGGTGCAAGGCATGCAGCGACGCGTGGCGGCAGTGCAGGCGCGCCTCGGCGAGCAGCCGACGCGGCCACGGGTGTTCGTCTACGACAGCGGTGAAGACCTGCCTTTCAGCGCCGGCCGCCAGGGCATGCCGCAGCCGCTGATCGAGGCGGCCGGTGGGCGCAACGTAATGGATGGCGTGGCCGGCAGCTGGATCAAGGTGGGTTGGGAGTCGGTGGTCGAGGAAGACCCCGAGGTCATCCTGATCGTCGACTACGGCGAGCGCACGGCGGCGCAGAAACGCGACTTCCTGCTGCAGCATCCGGCGCTGCAGGGGGTGACGGCAATTCGCGAAAAACGCTTCGTGGTGCTCTGCTACCTGGCGGTCACGCCCAGTCTGGACAACGCCGCCGCCATCGAAACCCTGGCCGCCGCGCTGCACCCCGAGGCCTTCGCCCAGTGAATCGCTATCGCCTGCTATTGCTCGGGCTGGCCGTGCTGCTGGCGCTGTCCTGCGCCTGGTCGCTGGCCTTTGGCGCGGCGCAGGTGCCGCTCGAGCGCGTGTGGGCGATCATTGGCCGGCAGCTGTTCGGCATCACGCCCGATACGCCGGTCAGTGCCGGCCAGGACAGCATCGTCTGGCAGCTACGCGCGCCGCGGGTGCTGCTCGGCGCGCTGGTCGGCGCCGGGCTGGCGCTGGTCGGCACGGTGCTGCAGGCGGTGACGCGCAACCCGCTGGCTGACCCGCATCTGCTCGGCGTCAGTTCCGGCGCGGCCTTCGGCGCGGTAGTCGTGGTGCTTTACCTGGGTGAGTTCGCCGGGCTGCTCAGCCTGCCGCTGGCGGCCTTCGTCGGGGCGCTGGCGAGCATGCTGCTGGTGCTGGCCATCGCCAGCCGCAGCGGCCGTCTGCACAGCGAGCGTCTGCTGCTGGCCGGGGTGGCGGTGTCCTTCGTGATGATGGCGGCAAGTAATCTGTTGCTGTACCTGGGCAACCCGCATGCGGCCAGCTCGGTGCTGTTCTGGATGCTCGGTGGCCTGGGCCTGGCGCGCTGGGAACTGCTCTGGCTGCCGGCGCTGTGTCTGGCGTTGGCATTGGCTGTGCTGCTGGGCCTGGGGCGCGCGCTGAATGCGCTGATGGCCGGCGAGCAGAGTGCGGTGAGCCTGGGCCTGGAGCCTCGGCGGGTGCGCCTACTGGTATTCGTGGTGGCCTCGCTGCTCACCGGCGTGCTGGTGTCGCTGTCCGGCGCCATCGGCTTCGTCGGCCTGATGCTGCCGCACGTGGCGCGCTTTCTGGTCGGCGCCGAGCACCGCCGCCTGCTGCCGGTGGTGGCGCTGCTGGGGGCGCTGTTCCTGGTCTGGGTCGATGTCGCCGCGCGCACCTGGCTGGCGCCGCAGGATCTGCCCATCGGCATCGTCACGGCCGCCATCGGCGGGGTGTTCTTCGTGGCGCTGCTGCGCCGTCGCCAGCCCGGTGTCTTATAGCCAGGCGCTATCGAACCTATAGGCTGACAAACTGGTCATCTGAACTAGGCTGGTTCTGCTGATACCCGGCCGGGAGGGATGAGCCATGCTCGCGCAATTGCCCACTGCATTTCGTGATCTGCAACTGCCGCTGCGTCTGAAGTTGTGGGATGGCAAGCAGATCGACCTGGGCCCCAAACCCAGGGTGACGCTGGTGGTCAAGGACCCCAGCCTGGTCACCCAGCTGGCCCATCCCAGCCTGGATGCCCTGGGCGCCGCCTATGTCGAGGGGCGGGTGGACCTGGAAGGCCCTATCGAGGACGCCATCGAGGTCGGCGATGCCCTGAGTGCGGCGCTGCTTGGGGGACGAGGCGCCGCCGGTGCAACTGCACACCGAGCATGACAAGCACAGCGATGCCGCTGCCATCAGCTATCACTACGACCTGTCCAACGAGTTCTACCGCCTGTGGCTGGACCGCGACATGGTCTACTCCTGCGCCTATTTCGAAACCGGCGAGGAGAACCTCGACCAGGCCCAGCAGGCCAAGCTGCGTCACCTGTGTCGCAAGCTGCGCCTGCAGCCCGGTGACAAGCTGCTCGACGTCGGCTGCGGCTGGGGCGGCCTGGCGCGCTTCGCCGCGCGTGAATTCGAGGCCGAGGTGTACGGCATCACCCTCAGCCAGGCGCAGCTGGAGCTGGGGCTGCAGCGGGTGGCCGAAGAGGGCCTGGAAGGCCGCGTGACCCTGGAGCTGCTCGACTACCGCGACCTGCCGCAGGACGGTCGCTTCGACAAGGTGGTCAGCGTCGGCATGTTCGAACATGTCGGCCACGCCAATCTGCCGCTGTACTGCCAGCGCCTGTTCGGTGCGGTGAAGGCCGGCGGCCTGGTGATGAATCACGGCATCACCTCGCGCTTCACCGACGGTCGCCCGGTCGGCCGCGGTGCCGGCGAGTTCATCGACCGCTACGTATTCCCGCAGGGCGAGCTGCCGCACCTGGCCACCATCGCCAGGGCGATCAGCGAGGCCGGGCTGGAGATCGTCGACGTGGAGAGCCTGCGCCTGCACTACGCGCGCACCCTGCAGCTGTGGAGTCAGGGCCTGGAGCGGCAGCTGCAGAAAGCCGCGCAGTGGGTGCCGGAAAAATCCCTGCGCATCTGGCGCCTGTATCTGGCCGGCTGCGCCTACGGCTTCCAGCACGGCTGGATGAACCTGCACCAGATCCTGGCGGTGAAGCCGCGCGAAGACGGCAGCCACGACCTGCCCTGGACGCGTGCCGACCTGTACAGGTGATGGAGTAAGATGCGGCTCGACTCCGTCTTCGAGCCGCCCATGCCCCTGCAGCATCGTTATCGCGTTCTGTTCACCGTTCTGGTCATTCTCGCCGGCCTGCTGGCGAGCCTCTGGCTGGGCGGACGGTATGCCGAGCAGCGCGCCTGGGCCGAGCGCAGCGTCGAGGCGCGTGGCCAGTTGCTGCTCTATGCCCAGTCGATCCGCACCCTGGTCGAGCGCTTCAGCTCGGTGCCCGAGGTGCTGGCGCTGGACAGCGACATCCGCAGCCTGCTGCGTGCGCCGCAGGATCGCCAGCTGCGTCTGGCCCTCAACCAGCGCCTGGAACGGCTCAACGCCGCTGCCGGCTCCACCGTGCTGTACCTGCTCGATACCCGGGGCGAAACCCTGGTGGCCAGCAACTGGCGCGACTGGAGCAGCTTCGTCGGTAACAACTACGCCTTCCGGCCCTATTTTCAGGATGCCCTGCGCGACGATGGCGCGCGCTACTTCGCGGTGGGCGTGACCACCGGCATTCCGGGCTACTTTCTGTCCCACGTGGTGCGTGACGACGACGGCACCCTGCTCGGGGTGCTGGTGGTCAAGCTGGAACTGGAAGACCTGCAGCGTGAATGGCTCGGTCAGCCCGGCGTGCTGCTGGTCGCCGACAGCTACCAGGTGGTGATCCTCAGCAACAAGCCGGCCTGGCGCTTCCGTGCCCTGCAGCCGCTCGACGAGCAGGCCCGTGCCGAGCTGGTGGAGGTGCGCCGCTATGCCGAGCAGGCGCTGCAGCCGTTGGCCCATCAGGTGCACCGGCACATCGATGGCGACGCCGCCTGGGCGCGGGTCGAGGGCCCCGACGGCAATCGCGACTACCTCTGGCAGCGCCTGGCCATGCCCGAGGAGGGCTGGACCCTGCACCTGCTCAGCGAGCCGTCCGGGCTGGCCGACAGCGTGCGCAGCTACCGCCTGGCCGCCGCCGGGGTGTGGATGACCCTGGCCTTCCTTCTGCTGTTCCTTATCCAGCGGCGCAAGAACCAGCGCCTGCAGGCCGGCATCCGCGAGCGCCTGGAGCGTGAGGTGGAGCTGCGTACCGCCGAGCTGCGCGAAGCCCAGGACGGCCTGGTGCATGCCGCCAAGATGGCCGCGCTGGGACAGATGTCGGCGGCCCTGGCGCACGAGATCAACCAGCCGCTGACCGCTTTGCAGATGCAGCTCGGCAGCCTGCGCCTGCTGCTCGATAGCGGCCGGCCCGAGGCGGTGCGCGAGGGCCTGCAGCGCATCGACGGCCTGCTGCAGCGCATGGCGGCACTGACCGGTCACCTCAAGACCTTCGCCCGCAAGACCCCGGCCGGCCTCAGCGAGCGCCTGTGCCTGGCCGACGTGCTGGAGCAGGCGTTGCAACTGCTGGCGCCGCGCATGCGCAGCGAGCAGGTGGAACTGCGCACCCAGGTGGACGCCGGCGCCGAGGTGCTCGGCGATGCGATTCGCATCGAGCAGGTGATCCTCAACCTGCTGCACAACGCCCTCGACGCCATGACCGAGAGCGAGGTGCGCATCCTTCAGGTCGGCATCTCCCGTGAGGGCGAGACCTGCCTGCTCAGCGTCGAGGACAGCGGCGGCGGCATTGCCGAGGAAACCCTGGGCCGGGTGTTCGAGCCCTTCTTCACCACCAAGCCCGTGGGTCAGGGGCTGGGGCTCGGGCTGGCGGTGTCCTACGGCATCGTGCGCGACCTTGGCGGTAGCCTGGAGGCGCACAACGGTGAACTGGGAGCGGTATTCACCATGAGGCTGCCGGCCGCGCCTTGACGGCCTGTTGGCGGGTAGGCTGGATGACGCTGTTTTCATCCACCAAGGTTGCCGGTCACGGTGGATGGGTGAAGTGTTATCCACGACGAGCCTTTGCAGGAGCGGCTGGTCGGCATTCCGCTTTAGCCGCGAAATGCAGGCGCAGCTATCGCGGCTAAAGCCGCTCCTACGGGTTCTCATCCTGAAGCCGCGGGTTGCCTTTGCGGATTTCATCCGGGCTACACTGCCCGCCGTTTTGAATAGGAGGTGCCATGAGCGCTCAGGTCATAGTGGTCGACGACGAAGCGGCGATTCGCGAAGCGGTGCAGCAGTGGCTGCAGCTGTCCGGTTTCGAGGTGCGTGCCTGCGCCAGTGCGGCCGAAGCCCTGGCGGTGGTGGACCGCGACTTCCCCGGCATCATCGTCAGCGATGTGCGCATGCCCGGCAGCGATGGCCTGCAACTGCTCGACAGGTTGCTGCAGATCGACAGCGATCTGCCGGTGATCCTGGTCACCGGCCACGGCGACGTGCCCATGGCGGTGCAGGCCCTGCGTCAGGGCGCCTACGACTTCATCGAGAAACCGTTCACCCCCGAGCGCCTGCTCGACAGCGTGCGCCGTGCTTTGGACAAGCGCCGCCTGGTCTGCGAGAACCGTCAGTTGCGCCGGCAGGTTGCCGACAAGGGCCGCATCGAAAGCCAGCTGATTGGCATTTCGCGGCCGATGGAAAACCTGCGCCGGCAGATCCTCGAGCTGGCCGGCACCTCGGTCAATGTGCTCATTCGCGGCGAGACCGGTAGCGGCAAGGAGCGCGTGGCGCGCTGCCTGCACGACTTCAGCCCGCGCGCCGGCAAGGCCTTCGCCGCGCTCAACTGCGCGGCGATTCCCGAGACCATCTTCGAGAGCGAGCTGTTCGGTCACGAGAGCGGCGCCTTCACCGGTGCCCAGGCGCGACGCATCGGCCGTATCGAGCATGCCGACGGCGGTACCCTGTTCCTCGACGAGGTCGAGAGTCTGCCGCTGGCGCAGCAGGTCAAGCTGCTGCGCGTGCTGCAGGAGAAGACCCTGGAGCGCCTCGGCTCGAACAAGAGCATCCAGGTCGACTTGCGGGTGATCAGCGCGGCCAAGCCGGACCTGCTCGACGAGGTCAAGGCCGGGCGCTTCCGCGAGGACCTGGTGTATCGCCTGAACGTCGCCACCCTGCACATTCCGCCGCTGCGCGAGCGCCGCGAGGACATTCCGCTGCTGTTCGAGCACTTTGCCCGTGCCGCCGCCGAGCGTCACGGCCGCGAGGTGCCACCGCTGGCACCCAGCGAGCTGGCGCGGCTGCTCGGTCATGACTGGCCGGGCAACGTACGCGAGCTGATCAACGCTGCCGAGCGCCATGCCCTGGGGCTGTCCAGCCCGCCGCCGGCCGAGCGCTTCGCCGGTCAGGCACTGGCGCAGCAGATGGAAGCCTTCGAAGCGCAGTGCCTGCACAACGCCCTGCTGCAATGCCAGGGCAACATCGCCGCGGTGATGGAGATGCTGCAGCTGCCGCGCCGCACCCTCAACGAGAAGATGCAGCGCCACGGTCTGGCGCGTGGTGATTACCTGCCGGGCGGGACGGAGTAGGCAGGCGTAGGCATCTAAGCCAGCCGTGGCGCGGTTGCAATCCGGGACGGTTTCCCCTGGGTTCCCCGGATTGCATCCGTGCTACGGGATAGGCGGATTTTTGCTTATGCCTGCAAGGGTGTGAGCGGTTTCCCGCTCAGTGACCCCCTGGTCTCTGGATAAAACCTCTCTAGATCGGGCTTTTCAGGCCCTGGCACGGCATCTGCTATGTCCGTTGCAGCCGCGCAGCAGCTTGCCGACGCGGCGACCATAACAACGACAAGAGGTCAGCCCCATGAACTGTCATGCCCCTCGCGCCATGCCGCACTCGCTGCTTTGCATGGGCCGTCTTCCTACCGCGCTCGCCGCGGCTCTTGTCCAACGCTGCACCCTGCGCCGCTGATCGCGCACTGCCGACGCCGCCTCGGTGGGGTCGGCTAGAGTGAAACTCTGCATATAGCCATAACAACGACGGAGATACTTCCATGCGACTGACCAAGAAACTCAGCCTGTTCGCCGCTGCCGCGGCCATCACTGCCAGCACCGCAGCACTCGCTGCCCCGACCTTCATCAACGTGCTCACCGGCGGTACCAGCGGCGTGTACTACCCGATCGGCGTGGCCCTTTCGCAGCTGTACAGCAATGGCATCGAAGGCTCCAAGACCTCGGTGCAGGCGACCAAGGCGTCGGTGGAAAACCTCAACCTGCTGGAAGCCGGTCGTGGTGAGCTGGCCTTCGCCCTCGGCGACTCGGTGGCCGATGCCTGGAACGGTGTGGAAGACGCCGGGTTCAAGGCGCCGTTGAAGAAAATCCGCGCGATTGCCGGCACCTACCCGAACTACATCCAGATCGTTGCCAACGCCGAATCCGGCATCAAGACCCTCGAAGACCTCAAGGGCAAGCGCATCTCCGTCGGCGCGCCGAAGTCCGGCACCGAGCTCAATGCCCGCGCCATCTTTGAAGCCGCCGGCCTGAGCTACAAGGACATGGGCAAGGTCGAGTTCCTGCCTTACGCCGAGTCGGTCGAGCTGATCAAGAACCGTCAGCTGGACGCCACCCTGCAGTCCTCCGGTCTGGGCATGGCCGCCATTCGTGACCTGGCCTCGACCATGAAGATCAGCTTCGTCGCCATCCCGGCCGAAGTGACCGCGAAGATCGACAACGCCGCCTACGAGGCTGCCACCATCCCGGCCGGCACCTACGACGGTCAGGACGCCGATGTACCCACCGTGGCCATCAACAACATCCTGGTTACTCATGAAGGCGTCTCCGACGAGGTGGCCTACCAGATGACCAAGCTGATGTTCGACAACCTCGGCCGTCTGGGCACCGCTCACTCCGCCGCCAAGGACATCAAGCTGGAAACCGCCACGCAGAACCTGCCGATCCCGCTGCACCCGGGTGCCGAGCGCTTCTACAAGGAAGCCGGCGCGCTGTAATGCAGGGCTGGCCGTGGCGTTGCGCCGCGGCCTGTTTGCTCTGTATTGACGCCGATGTTGCTTCTGTAGGAGCGGCTTCAGCCGCGATGTCCGCGAGCAGATCGCGGCTGAAGCCGCTCCTACAGCGCAATGGCTAGAACCCCCAGAATCGCGAATAAAACCGGCGCTCACAGGCGGTAGGTTTTGTTGGCGACTCTGTCACCGCAATCGAAGTAGTCATGAGGTTTGCATTCCATGAGTGAGCAGAATCAGGGCATGGGCGCCAGCCCGTCCGACTGGCCGAAGGCGCTGTTCGCCGTCGCGCTGCTGTTTTCCATCTTCCAGATCGTCACCGCCGCCTTCCATCCGGTGTCCACCCAGGTGCTGCGCGCGGTGCACGTCGGCTTCCTGCTGCTGCTGGTGTTCATCAGCATCCCCGCCTTCGGCGTCAAGCGCCCCTGGCAGCCGCTGGCCTGGCTGCTGGGCCTGGCCGGCATGGCCACGGCCATCTACCAGTGGTACTTCGAGGCGGACCTGATCCAGCGCTCGGGTGACATGACCACCAGCGACATGATCGTCGGCCTGGTCCTCATCGTGCTGGTGTTCGAGGCCGCGCGGCGGGTCATGGGCATCGCCCTGCCGATCATCTGCGCGCTGTTTCTCGCCTACGGCATGCTCGGCCAGTACCTGCCGGGCGATCTGATGCACCGCGGCTACGGCCTCGACCAGATCGTCAACCAGCTGGCCTTCGGCACCGAAGGTCTGTACGGCACGCCGACCTACGTGTCGGCCACCTACATCTTCCTGTTCATCCTGTTCGGCGCCTTCCTCGAGCAGGCCGGGATGATCAAGCTGTTCACCGACTTCGCCATGGGCCTGTTCGGTCACAAGGTCGGCGGCCCGGCCAAGGTGTCGGTGGTGTCCTCGGCGCTGATGGGCACCATCACCGGCTCCGGCGTGGCCAACGTGGTCACCACCGGGCAGTTCACCATCCCGCTGATGAAGCGTTTCGGCTACCGCCCGGCCTTCGCCGGCGGGGTCGAGGCGACCTCGTCGATGGGCAGCCAGATCATGCCGCCGATCATGGGTGCCGTGGCCTTCATCATGGCCGAAACCATCAACGTGCCGTTCTTCGAGGTGGCCAAGGCCGCGCTGATCCCGGCGCTGCTGTACTTCGGCTCGGTGTTCTGGATGGTCCACCTGGAGGCCCGTCGCGCCAACCTGCGCGGCCTGCCCAAGGAGGAATGCCCGAACCCGTGGAAGGCCGTGCGCGAGCGCTGGTTCCTGCTGATCCCGCTGTTCATCCTCATCTACCTGCTGTTCTCCGGGCGTACGCCGCTGTTCTCCGGCACCGTCGGCCTGGCCCTGACCGCCATGGTCATCCTCGGCTCGGCGATCATCCTGCGGGTCTCGTCCAAGGTCATGCGCTTCGCCTTCTGGATCGCCCTGGGCGTGCTCTGCGCCGGCTTCTTCCAGCTCGGCATCGGCGTGGTGTTCGGCGTCATCGCGGCGCTGGTGGCGGTCTGCTGGTTCGTCAAGGGCGGCCGCGACACCCTGATCCTGTGCCTGCACGCGCTGGTCGAAGGTGCGCGTCACGCGGTGCCGGTCGGCATCGCCTGCGCCCTGGTCGGGGTGATCATCGGTGTGGTGTCGCTGACCGGGGTGGCCTCCACCTTCGCCGGCTACATCCTCGCCATCGGCCAGGACAACCTGTTCCTCTCGCTGGTGCTGACCATGCTCACCTGCCTGGTGCTGGGCATGGGCATTCCGACCATTCCCAACTACATCATCACCAGCTCGATTGCCGCGCCCGCACTGCTGGAACTGGGCGTGCCGCTGATCGTCTCGCACATGTTCGTCTTCTACTTCGGCATCATGGCCGACCTTACCCCGCCGGTAGCGTTGGCCTGCTTCGCCGCCGCGCCTATCGCCAAGGAGCGCGGCCTGAAGATCAGCCTGTGGGCGATCCGCATCGCCGTGGCCGGTTTCGTCGTGCCCTACATGGCGGTCTACTCGCCGGCGCTGATGCTGCAGGGCGACAGCCTGCTGGCGACCTTCTACGTGCTGTTCAAGGCGGCGCTGGCCATCGGCATCTGGGGCGTGGTGTTCACCGGCTTCCTGCAGGCCAGGCTGGCCTGGTGGGAGCGCATCCTCGGCCTGGCCGCCGGTGCCAGTCTGATCCTGGCCACGCCGATCAGTGACGAAATCGGCTTTGCCCTCAGCGCCATCTTCATCGCTCAGCACCTGTGGCGCGCCCGTCGCGCCGAGGCGGCGACGGCGTGATCGGCCTGTGCCTCGGGTTGGCCGGCGCGGTGTGGGCAGAGTTGCCCACGCCGGCCTTCACCCTGGCCTGGACCCACACCATCGAGAAGATCCGCTGGGAAGAGGATTACCGCGTCACCGCCGAGGGCCTGGTGCTCGGCGAGGCGCGGGTCAAGGGTTCCGGCGCCGGAATGGAGATTCCCGACGGCGCCGAACTGCGCAATGGCAGCTGGCACTACCAGCGTCAGCTACCGCCTTTGCAACCCCTGCGAGTCGGGCGTACGCCCGAAGCCGGGGATTACCAACTGTGTATCGACCAGCGTTGTCGCCCGATGAGCGACTGGCTCGGCCCGCCACAAGCGAGCCAGCCGGCGTTGGAACTCTGGAGCTGCGAGCTGAGCTCCCCCGCGGCTGACGCGGGCTAGGTTCGCCAGAGCGGACCCAGGCTTCCGGCGCCACAAGTGCCGGGCGGAAAGGAAGAGAACCCCCATGCGGCGCGAGCCTATGGGGGTTTTGTTCGTCTGCGGCCTGCTAGGCTTGGCTAACCACCTGCCCAGGAGACCCGCCATGCGCCCGATTTTTCGTTTCGCCCTCCCGCTCGCTCTCTGTCTGTCACCGCTGACGGCCAGCGCCCTGGATATCCAGCCCGGCGTCTGGGAAGTCAGCTCGCACAACATGCAGGTGGGCGGTCAGGCCATGCCCGGCATGGAGCAGATGCTGGCGCAGATGCAGAACCTGCCGCCCGAACAGCGGCAGATGATGGAAAACATGATGGCCGAGCAGGGCATCAGGCTCGGTGCCGGTGGCGTGCAGATGTGCCTGACCGCCGAGCAGATCAAGGCGCAGGAAATCCCCCTGCACGACCCCGAATCCGGCTGCAGCAACGAGATCGTCGAGCGCAGCGCGAAGCTGTGGAAGTTCCGTTTCAACTGCCCGGACGCTCAGGGCGAAGGGGAGACGCGCTTCGTCAGCGACAAGGAATTCACCACGCAGGTCAAAGGCACCTACAACGGCCAGCCAAGCAGCATGGAAAGCCGTGCCCGCTGGGTCGGGGCGGACTGTGGTTCGCTCAAACGTAACTGATACTTATACGAAGGAGTAAATATTTCTCATTGACGGGCTGGTCTTCTGTTGCGAGAATTTTGTCGCTAATTATTTGCATTTGCGTCTAGCAAGTGCTGCCAGTGAGGCAACCTGCTGCAAAGGGACTGCCAGCAGCTATCGACAGCGCATCAGGAGATCGTCCCTTGTTCAGCAGAAAAACCCACCTGGCCGTGGCGATTGCGGCCGCCTGCAATTTCAGTCAAGCGCTGGCCGCCGAGCAGGAGCAGCTCGAGCTGGATGCTCAGACCGTGGTCGGCAGCAGTGCGGCGGACGAGGTCGATAGCTACAAATCCACCCCCAGCAGTGCTGCGACCAAGCTCGACCTGACCCCGCGGCAGACGCCGCAGGCGATTTCCACCCTGAGCGGCGCCCAGCTGCGCGACTTCAAGCTCACCAGCGTCAACGATGCGCTCAAGGCCGTGCCGGGCGTGCAGGTGCAGGAAGTCGAAACCGATCGCACCTACTACACCGCCCGCGGTTTCGATATCACCAACTTCCAGTACGACGGCATCGCCGTGCCCTTCGTCTACGGCAATGTCGAGGGTGATCTGGACACCTCGATGTACGAGCGCGTGGAGGTGATTCGCGGCGCCAACGGCCTGATGTCGGGCACCGGCAACCCCTCGGCGACCGTCAACTTCGTGCGCAAGCGGCCAACCCTGGCACCGCAGGCGCGCGTGGACCTGACGGCCGGCTCCTGGGACAAGCGCCGTATCGACACCGACGTATCCGGTGCGCTGACCGATGCCGGCAACATCCGCGGCCGCGTGGTGTACGCCAACGAAAACAAGAACTCCTACCTCGACCGCTACTCGCGTGAGAAGAACGTCTTCCACGGGGTGCTGGAGTTCGATCTGGACGAGCGCACCCTCTTCACCCTCGGCCACACGCTGCAGACCAGTGATGCCAACTCGCCGATGTGGGGTGCGCTGCCGCTGAACTACAGCGACGGTTCGAAGACCGACTATTCCCGCTCCACCAGCACGTCCTCCGATTGGGCCTATTGGGACGTCAAGGAAAACCGCACCTTTGCCGAGCTGGCGCACACCTTCGACAATGGTTGGCAAGCCAAGACCGTACTGACGCGAGTGGAAAAGAAGGGCGATGGCTCGTTGTTCTACATGTACGGTACGCCGGATCGGAATACCGGCCTCGGCCTGTTCAGCTATCCGTCCGAGTACAAGGACGAGAACAAGCAGCTGATCGTCGATGTGCAGGCCAGCGGCCCGTTCAGCCTGGCGGGCCGTCAGCATGAGGCCGCGCTGGGGGCCAGTTGGTCGCGCTCGGAGCTGAACGATATCTCCTATTACGACTCCACCACCGGCACTGCCCTGCCGCCGCTGGAGCAGTGGCATGGCAACATCGGCAAACCGCTGAACGACCGGCCTACCAACGGCAGTGATTTCACCGACCGCATGAAGAGCATGTACGGCGCCGCGCGCTGGAGCTTGACCGACAAGCTGAGCCTGATCACCGGCACACGTGTCGTCGACGTGAAAAGTGACGGTACCAACTACGGTGTCGCGAAGACCTCGAAGAACAGCGGCAAGGTGGTGCCCTATGCGGGCGTGGTCTACGACATCACCGATCAGTATTCGGTCTATGCCAGCTATACCGAGATCTTCGATCCGCAGACCAAAACCAATGCTGCAGGCTCGCGCCTGGCGCCGGTAGAGGGTGTGAACTACGAGGTGGGCATCAAGGGCGAACTGTTCGACGACAAGGTCAACGTGGCGCTGGCGGTATTCCGCACCGAGCAGGACAACTTCGCCCAACAGGCAGGCAGCATCGGTGGCCGCGCCTATTACCGCGCGGTCGAGGGGCTGACCAGCGAAGGCTACGAGATCGAGATTTCCGGCCAGCCCATTCAGGGGCTGGAGCTGAATGCGGGCTACACCTTCGTCGACATCACCAATGCCGATGGCTCGCACGGGGTCACCTACTCGCCCAAGCACATGGTCAAGACCGCCGCGACCTATCGGATTCCGGCGTTGGACAAGCTCAAGGTCGGCGCCGCCGTACGTTGGCAGGACGATATCCACAACGGCATCGCCGAGCAGGATGCCTACGCCGTGGTCGACCTGATGGCCAGCTACGACATCGACCCCAACTGGAGCGTGTCGGCCAACCTCAACAACCTCACCGACGAGAAGTACCTGAACAGCCTGTACTGGACTCAGGCCTATTACGGTGCCCCACGTAACGTCAGCGCCACCCTGACCTGGAAATACTGACAGCCAGGGCCGCCCGCAGGGCGGCCCTGCCGGTCGACGAGAGGATTCGATGCGTCCGATTCTGGTTTTGCTGCACCGCTGGTGCGGCCTGTTCATCGCCCTGTTCCTGTTCACCGCCGGCTTGACCGGCGCTGTCATTTCCTGGGATCACGAACTGGACGAATGGCTCAACCCGCACCTGTTCGATGCGCAAACCGAAGGGCAGGCGCAGGACCCGCTGCAACTGGTGGACGCCCTGGAGGCGCGCGACCCGCGCCTGCAGGTGAGCTTCATGTCGCTGGCGTTGGAACCCGGCCATGCGCTGGGCATCTTCGTCGATCCGCGTATCGATCCGGCCACCGGCAAGGCCTTCAAGCTTGGCTTCAACCAGCTCGGCATCGACCCGGTCACTGGCGAGATCCAGGGTCAGCGCGAATGGGGGGCGATCTCCCTGAGCCGGGAGAACCTGCTGCCGTTTCTCTACAAGCTGCATTACAGCCTGCATATCCCGGACGGCTTCGGCATCGAGCTGGGCATGCTGTTCTTCGGCATCGTCGCCATCGTCTGGTGCATCGACTGCCTGGTGGCCCTGTGGCTGTCGTTTCCCAACCTGCGCAGCTGGCGCAAGTCGTTCGCCTTTCGCTGGAGCCAGGGCGGCTACAAGCTGAATTTCGACCTGCATCGTTCCGGCGGGGTATGGATCTGGCTGTTGCTGCTGGTGCTGGCCGTCACCTCGGTGTCGATGAACCTGGAGCGGCAGGTGACCAGGCCGCTGGTCGAGCTGTTTTCGCCGCTGACGCCCAGCCCCTTCGCCAGCCGCACGCCGGTCACCCTGGATGAGCAGATCGTGCCGCTGATCGACCGCCGCCAGGCCATCGCCGTGGCCGATGCCGAGGCGCGGCGGCTGGGCTGGGATGCGCCTCCCGGCGGGCTGTTCCATTCGGCGGAGTTTGGCGTGTATGGCGTCGGCTTCTACGAGCCGGGCGACGATCACGGCGATGCCGGGCTGGGCAACCCCTGGATCTACGTCGACAGCCAGACCGGCGAACTGGCCGGCGCGCACGTGCCGGGCACCGGCAGTGCCGGGGATATCTTCCTGCAGGCGCAGTTCCCGCTGCATTCCGGGCGCATCATCGGTCTGCCGGGGCGCATCCTGGTGTCGTTGCTGGGCTTGGCGGTGGCGGGGCTGTCGCTGACGGGCGTAGTGATCTGGGCGAAGAAGCGCCGTTCGCGCCTGCTCGCCGAGCAGCGCCTGCGCGGCGTTTCACAGGCCATGACGTAAGCGGATCGCGGCGACCAGTTCGGCGCGCCGCTCGAGGAAACGGTCGAACGCCTCGATCAGCTCGGGGTGGTGGATGCTCGACAGGTAGTAGTGATCCTCGACGTGCGCGAGCTGCGGGTCGAATACCAGGGTGTCCGGCGCCAGGCGCATCTGGCGCAGCTGATGGGTGACCACACGGGGGTTGAGGTAGACCGCATCGACCCGGTCGCTGGCGGCCATCAGCAGCAGCGATTCTATCTGGTTGGCCTGGATCAGCTTGATCCGCTGGGCGCGGATGTCCTCGAGGTAGGGCCAGGGGGTGAAACCGTTCTGCGTGCCGAGCAGGCGGATGCGTGCCTTGCCCTGGCCAAGGTATTGCGGCTTGACCAGCACGCCATCGACATAGGGCGCCGCCGGCTGGCTGTAGCGCACCGGGTGGCCGGCCTTCTGGTCGGCGTTCCATTGCGGGTGGTCGGGAAACTTCAGATCGACCCGGCCGCCGAGAAAGTCGCCAAGCAGGCGCCTGACCGGCAGCGGCGTATAGACGAAGCGGTAGCCCTGCTCGGCGGCGAAGGCGTCCAGCAGCTCGCGGGCGTAGCCGCGGTATTCGCCGTTCTCCACCTCGGAATAGGGCTGATAGGGTTGCAGCTCGACGCCCACACGAATGGCCTCCTGCGCCTGGCTGGGCACGAGGTGCAGGCTGAGGCAGAGCAGCAGGGCAAGGCGGATTTTCATGGCGGGTCGGGTCTCGCTGACGGCTAACAGCGCTTGACCCCAGTAACCATAGCTGCGCTTCGGAGCCTGTTCAAAGTCTCGCCAGACGCGGGTGGCAGTGGTGCGTCGAGGCCTCGCGTCAGAGGATCGGCGAGATCAGCCGCGCCACGCGCATGCCCAGTTGCTGCAGGCGATGCAGGTTGCGTCGGTCGGCATTGACCAGCTCGCGCGAGCGGCTGAAATCCTCCTCCAGCATGTGGCTCACCTGGGCGTTGAAGGCCTCGTCGAAGATCAGCAGGTTGGCTTCGAAATTCAGGCGGAAGGAGCGGTTGTCCAGGTTGGCGCTGCCCAGCAGGCTGGCGTCATGGTCGATCAGCAGCGCCTTCTGGTGCATGAAGCCCGGCTGGTAGCGGAAGATCCGCACCCCGGCGCGCAGCGCCTCGAAGGCATACAGGCTGGAGGCGGCGTAGACGATATGGTGGTCCGGCCGCGACGGCAGCAGCAGGCGCACGTCCACGCCGCGCATCACCGCCAGGCGCAGGGCGGCGAACAGCGCCTCGTCGGGCACGAAGTAGGGGCTGCTCAGCCAGACTCGCTCGCGCGCCGCGTGAATCGCTTCGACAAACAGCAGCGAGCAGGTTTCCTGCGGGTCCGCCGGGCCGCTGGCGATCACCTGGCAGAGCTGGCCGGGCTCGTCCTGCTTGCTCGGCATCAGCAGCGGCGGCAGCTTCTGGCAGGCCCAGTACCAGTCTTCGGCGAAGGCCTCCTGCAGGCTCGCCACCACCGGCCCGCGCACTTCCACATGGGTGTCGCGCCAGGGCGCCAGCGGCGGTTTCTGGCCGAGGTATTCGACGCCGACATTGAGCCCGCCGAGAAAGCCGATCTCGCCGTCGACCACGACGATCTTGCGGTGGTTGCGGAAATTCAGCTGGAAGCGGTTGAACAGCCCGGCGCGGGTGGGGAAGGCATGCACCAGCGCGCCGCCTCGGCGCAGGCGTTCGATGTAGGCGCGCGGCAGCGCATGGCTGCCGACGCCGTCGTACAGCACATGCACCCGCACGCCGGCGGCGGCGCGCTCCAGCAGTACCTCGAGCAGGCGCCGGCCGAGGGCGTCGTCACGGATGATGAAGAACTGCAGCAGGATCACCTGCTGCGCGCTGGCCAGCGCCGCGAAGATCGCGGCGAAGGTGGCTTCGCCGTCGATCAGCAGCTCCACGCGGTTGCCGGTCAGCCCCGGCAGGTGCGAGAGACGCGGCAGGGCGCCCAGTCGCTCGTAGACCGGCGACAGATGGGCCGCCTTGGCTTCCTCGACCCAGGGGCGCCAGTCCTGTGCGGCCATGGCGTGGCGCATTTCCTTGTCGGCCTGGCGCCGCGCTTTGACGTAGGCATCGAAACGGCTTCGGCCGAACACCAGGTACGGCAGCAGCGTCAGATAGGGCATGAAGAACAGCGACAGACCCCAGGCCAGCGCTCCCTGCGCCGTGCGCACGGTCAGTACGGCATGGATCGCCGCCAGTACGCCGAGGGCGTGGACGGTGGCGATCAGATAGCCGAACAGGTGGGGAATGCCGAAATCCGCAGGCATGCAGGAGCGTCCTTTGCACAGGCTGTGTGCAGCTGACCACGGGGGTTGCAGAGCGTTCGTCAGCCATCCTGCCATGCGCCGCAGGACAATGGCAGAGGGCGGTGGCAGCAGCTGCGGGCAAGATGTATTCGGGCGGCTCACGTGCGCGCCGTTTCTGAATGAGCCGAATTCATGTGTTACCCTTTGCGTCCGACCCAAGGGTGGGTCGTCATCAATTGGAGGAGGGCATCCGTCCTGTTCACGCTCGTCTAGCGAGTCAACGCATCAAGGAGCACGCCAACCATGGGAAACGTCCCTTCGCATGAAACGACACCGCCATCCGCAGCGGAAACCCACGACGGCATCCCGGCACCGACCGGTGAAGCCAATCTGATCGATACCGACTACGTCATCGGCCAGGACAACATCAAAGGCCAGTTCATCTTCTCACTGGACATTCACGGCAAGGTCTTCACCATCTCCGCGCTGGTCGCCATCGTCTTCGTGGTGCTGGCGCTGGCCCTGCAGAACCAGGTCGAGCCGCTGTTCAGCGGTCTGCGCGACTGGCTCACTCATCACATGGCCTGGTTCTTCATCGGCGCCGCCAATGTCTTCGTTCTGCTCTGCCTCGGGCTGATCGTCTCGCCGCTGGGGCGGGTACGCATCGGCGGCAAGGAGGCGACTCCCGACTACACCTACGTGGGCTGGTTCTCCATGCTCTTCGCCGCGGGCATGGGCATCGGTCTGATGTTCTATGGCGTGTCCGAGCCGATGTCGCACTACAGCGCGGCGCTGGGCGGGGTCACGCTGGGCGAGGACGGTGTGCGCACCGACTGGGCACCGCTCGGCGGCGCCGCCGGCAACACCGAGGAAGCGGTGCGCCTGGGCATGGCCGCGACCATCTTCCACTGGGGCCTGCACCCCTGGGCGATCTACGCCATCGTCGCCCTGGCCCTGGCGCTGTTCTCCTTCAACAAGGGCCTGCCGCTGTCGATCCGCTCGATCTTCTACCCGATCCTCGGTGAGCGCGTGTGGGGCTGGCCGGGCCATGTGGTGGACATCCTCGCGGTGTTCGCCACGCTGTTCGGCCTGGTCACTTCGCTGGGCCTCGGCGCCGAGCAGGCGGCGGCCGGCATGGAATACCTGTTCGGCATCAGCGCCACCGACACCAGCAAGGTGCTGCTGATCGTGGCCATCACCCTCATCGCCCTGGTGTCGGTGGTCGCCGGGCTGGAGAAGGGGGTCAAGCGCCTGTCGGAAGTGAACATGGCCCTGGCCATGGCGCTGCTGCTGTTCGTCATCATCGCCGGGCCGACCCTGGCCATCTTCACCGGCTTCTTCAAGAACCTGGGCGCCTACCTGCAATACCTGCCGGCGCTGGCCAACCCGGTCGGCCGTGAGGATGCCAACTTCAGTCAGGGCTGGACCGCGTTCTACTGGGCCTGGTGGATCAGCTGGTCGCCGTTCGTGGGCATGTTCATCGCCCGCGTCAGTCGCGGCCGCAGCGTGCGCGAGTTCCTTATCGCCGTGCTGCTGGTGCCGTCGCTGGTATCGGTGCTGTGGATGACCGCCTTCGGCGGCACCGCGATCAACCAGCTGCTGGTGGACGGTTTCACCGGTGCGCAGGACGCCGGTCTGGAACTGAAGCTGTTCAGCATGCTCGGTGAAATGCCGCTGACCGCCATCACCTCGTTCATCGGCATCGTGCTGGTGGTGGTGTTCTTCATCACCTCGTCGGACTCCGGCTCGCTGGTGATCGACACCATTACCGCCGGCGGCAAGGTCAACGCGCCGGTGCCGCAGCGGGTGTTCTGGGCCAGCATCGAAGGCGTGATCGCCATCGCCCTGCTGCTCGGCGGCGGTCTGGTGGCGCTGCAGGCCATGGCCGTGTCGACGGGCCTGCCGTTCACCCTGGTGCTGCTGGTGGGCTGCGTGTCCATTGTCAAGGGGCTGATGAGCGAGCCGCGCTGAGTGCCGCTGCCGCCACCTTGGAGAGCGCGCCTGCGGGCGCGCTTTTTCGTGCAGGCTTCATGACTGCGAAGCGCCGGGCGGCGGGCATGCGCTCCTCGATATGCCCCTGGTCGCTAATGGATAGCCCCACGCCGTTTGCGCCGCTCTTGCCGGTTTTTCCTTCTGTTAGCGTCAGCCACCGCGTGCGGCATGGCGCCGCTCGCTGCGTTCAGCGCCATAACAAGAAGGAGCAGCCCATGAGCCAAGCCCCTGTGCCTCCAGGGCCCAGCAAAGCCAACGACGACGGTATTCCGGCCCCGAGTGGAGCCGTCAGTCTGATAGACACCGACTACGTGGTCGGCCAGGACAACATCCGCGGTCGCTACCTGGTCAACCTCGATATCCACGGCAAGGTATTTCTCGTCTCCGCGCTCAGTGCGCTGATCTTCGTGGTGCTGGCGCTGGCCTTGCACAACGAGGTGGAGCCGCTGTTCAAGGCCGTTCGCGACTGGCTCACGCAGAACCTGGCGTGGTTCTTCCTCGGTTCGGCCAATATCTTCGTGCTGCTGTGCCTGGGCCTGATCGTCTCGCCGCTGGGCAGGGTGCGTCTCGGCGGCACGCTGGCGCGTCCCGACTATTCCTACACCTCCTGGTTCGCCATGCTGTTCGCCGCCGGTATGGGCATCGGCCTGATGTTCTATGGCGTGGCCGAACCCATGTCGCACTATGACTCGTCCCTGGCCGGCGTCGCGGTCGGCGAGAACGGTGTGCGCAGCGACTGGGCGCCGCTGGGCGCGGCGGTTGGCGATTCCGAAGAAGCGGCGCGCCTGAGCATGGCCACCACCATCTTCCACTGGGGCCTGCATCCCTGGGCGATCTATGCCATCGTCGCCCTGGCGTTGGCCCTGTTCGCCTTCAACAAGGGCCTGCCGCTGTCGTTCCGTTCGATCTTCTTCCCGCTGCTGGGCGAGCGGGTCTGGGGCTGGCCGGGTCACGTGATCGATATTCTCGCCGTGTTCGCCACCCTGTTCGGCCTGGTCACTTCGCTGGGGCTGGGCGCCGAGCAGGCCACCGCCGGCCTGCACAGCCTGTTCGGCCTGCCGGCCGATCCCACCACCAAGGTGCTGCTGATCACCGTCATCACCCTGATCGCGCTGTGTTCGGTGCTGGCCGGCGTGGACAAGGGCGTCAAGCGCCTGTCCGAGATCAACCTGGGCCTGGCCCTGGTGCTGCTGCTGTTCGTCCTGATCGCCGGACCCACCGCGCTGCTGCTGAGCGGTGTGCTGGACAACCTCGGCGCCTACCTGCAGTACCTGCCGGCGCTGTCCAACCCCATCGGCCGTGAAGACGCCAACTTCAGCCAGGGCTGGACCGCCTTCTACTGGGCCTGGTGGATCAGCTGGTCGCCGTTCGTGGGTATGTTCATCGCCCGCGTCAGCCGCGGCCGCACCGTGCGCGAGTTCCTTATCGCCGTGCTGCTGGTGCCGTCGCTGGTATCGGTGCTGTGGATGAGCGCCTTCGGCGGCACCGCGCTGCATCAGGCCCTGGGCGGCCTAAGCGAACTGCAGCAGGCAGCGCTGGAGCTGAAGATGTTCGTCATGCTCGAGCAACTGCCGATCAGTGCGATCAGCTCGTTCGTCGCCATCGTGCTGGTGGTGCTGTTCTTCATCACCTCGTCGGACTCCGGCTCGCTGGTGATCGACACCATCACCGCCGGCGGCAAGGTCAATGCGCCGATGCCGCAGCGGGCGTTCTGGGTGCTGCTCGAGGGCGCGCTGGCCGTGGCATTGCTGCTGGGCGGCGGCCTGGTGGCGCTGCAGGCCATGGCGGTATCCACCGGCCTGCCGTTCACCCTGGTGCTGCTGGTGGGTTGCGTGTCCATCATCAAGGGACTGATGAGCGAGCCGCGCTGAGCCTTCCTATGAGCCGTCAGCGCCCGTGAGGCGCTGACGGCTTGCCAGCATGACGCCCTGGTCGATCGACCGGGGCGTCGTCGTTTATGGTCTGGCGCGCCGGCGCCCGTTCCGTAATCGCTGCAAGGCCGCTGCACCCAGGGCGGGGTGCGACCAGCTACCCAGGCACCAGCGCCATATCCACATGAGGCTAGCGAGCCGTTTGGCTGCGGCTGGCAGGCCAGCGCAGGTTGGCGGCCGTGGCTGCGCCGCCTGAGCGCGCTGCACGGGCGAGCGCCGAAAACGAAAACGCCCCGGATCAACCGGGGCGTTTGGCGGGCAGGGCGCGCATCAGCACTCGATGATATTCACCGCCAGGCCGCCGCGAGCGGTTTCCTTGTACTTGGTCAGCATGTCGGCGCCGGTCTCGCGCATGGTCTTGATCACCTTGTCCAGGCTCACGTAGTGCGCGCCGTCACCGTACAGCGCCATGCGCGCGGCGTTGATGGCCTTCACCGAGGCGATGGCGTTGCGTTCGATGCAGGGGATCTGCACCAGACCGCCGACCGGGTCGCAGGTCAGGCCCAGGTGATGCTCCATACCGATCTCGGCGGCATTCTCGACCTGCTCCGGGGTGCCGCCGAGTACCGCGCACAGCGCGCCGGCGGCCATCGAGCAGGCCACGCCGACCTCGCCCTGGCAGCCCACTTCGGCGCCGCTGATCGAGGCGTTTTCCTTGTACAGGATGCCGATGGCACCGGCGGTGAGCAGGAAGTCGATGATGCCGCGCTCGCTGGCGCCGGAAATGGCGTTGGCGTAGTAGTGCAGCACGGCCGGGATGATGCCGGCGGCGCCGTTGGTCGGCGCGGTGACCACGCGGCCACCGGCGGCGTTCTCCTCGTTCACCGCCAGGGCCCAGAGGTTGACCCAGTCGAGCATGCGTAGCGGATCTTCCAGGTAGCTGCGCTGGAAGCCGCCCAGCTTGCGCGCCAGGATCGCAGCGCGGCGACGCACCTTGAAGCCGCCCGGAAGGATGCCCTCGGTGCGGCAACCGCGCTCGACGCAGGCCTGCATCACCTTCCAGATTTCCAGCAGGCCGGCGTCGGTCTCTTCGTCGCTGCGCCAGTGACGCTCGTTGCGGCGCATGATTTCGGCGATGCCGATACCGTGTTCGCGGCTCAGGCGCAGCAGGTCGGCACCGCTGCGAAACGGCAGCGGCAGGGCCGTGGCGTCCGGGGCGATGACCTTGTGCTTGGAGCCGTCGGCGAGAATCGCCTCGCTGACCACGAAGCCGCCGCCCACCGAGTAGTAGGTGGCTTCGTGTACCTGAATGCCAGCAGCGTCGAAGGCGGCGAAACGCAGGCCGTTGGCGTGCAGCGGCAGCGCCTTGCGGAACATCTTCAGATCGGTCTTCTCGTCGAAGCGCACGGCATGCTTGCCGGCCAGGACGATGCGCTTGTCGCGACGGATGGTGTCGATGTAGGCCGGCACCTGATCCACGTCCACGGTGTCCGGCTCGTAACCGCTGAGGCCGAGCAGCACCGCCTTGTCACTGCCGTGGCCCTTGCCGGTGGCGCCCAGCGAGCCATACAGCTCGGCGGCGACGCGGGTCACCTGCGGCATATGGCCGTGGTTCTCCAGGGCGTGGGTGAACAGGGCGGCCGCGCGCATCGGGCCGACGGTGTGGGAACTGGACGGGCCTATGCCGACTTTGAACAGGTCGAAAACGCTGATAGCCATGGCGAGGTTCTTCTTGTCGATTGAATGGACACGCGCCCGGTTACGCGCGTGCGGATATCCCTATCTAAGAACGGCCATATCATTATGTATACTGATTTATTTTTAATGTATTCGTTAGCGACCCTTAACTATTGAGATCGCGCCATGGACATCACCCGCCTGCGCACCCTGCGCGAACTGGCTCGCTGCCGCACCATGGCGGCGGCCGCCGAGTCGTTGCACCTGACGCCCTCGGCCGTCTCGCAGCAGGTCGCCCAGCTCGAGCGCGAGGTCGACATGGCGCTGATCGAACGGCGTGGTCGCGGTGTGGTGCTGACGCCGGCCGGTGAGCGGCTGGTGGCGCATGCCGAGCGCATCCTCATGGTGCTCGACGAGGCGCGCTCCGAGCTGGCGCAGTTGCGCGGGGAAATCGCCGGTGAACTGCGCGTGGCGGCCTTTCCGTCGATTGCCGTGGCGGTGATCGCGGAAACCGTGCGCGCATTGCGCAGCGCCTACCCGCGGCTGAATGTGGTGGTGCTGGACCTTGAGCCGCAGGAAAGCCTCAGCGCCCTGGGCTCCTGGCAGATCGACGTGGCGGTGATCGACGACCTGGCCGTGACCCCGGACGAGAACCGCGAGCACTACGCGCTGATTCCCCTGACCCAGGACCTGCTGCATGTGCTGCTGCCCATCGACCATGCCCTGGCCCGGCGCGACAGCCTGACCATCGGCGACCTGCGCGACGAAGCCTGGGCGCTGGATTCCACCGGCAGCTCGTTTGGCGAATTCATCACCAACCTGTGCCGCCGCTCGGGCTTTGCACCGCGCATCAACGCCCACTGCGCCGGTTTCGAGATGGTCGCGGCCATGGTCGCCTCGGGCAATTCCATCTCCATCGTCTCCGGGCTGCGCCTGGTGCGCCCGCTGCCTGGCGTCACCGCCGTGCCGCTGCTGCCCGATATCCAGCGCGGCGTGTTCCTCGCCTACCGCAAGGGCGAGCGCGATCACCCGGCGGTGAACGTGTTTCTCGACGAGGCGGTGTATACGGCTGACAGGGTGCTGGGTTAGCCGAGCGCATGGATTCGCGAGGCAGCAGCGGGAGAAAAGGCTTTGCCGGCTTGCTGCTGCACCAGGCCCTGGGATTCACCCTGCCGGTGACTTCTTGCGGCGGGCGCGAGGGTTCGCTGCCGCCCGTATGGCGGCCACTAGCTGCGTGGCACCAGCACATACCACAGCAGCAGAAACACCAGGGCACAGGCCACCACCAGTACACCCATGACGCCTATCGCCATGGGGCTCAGCTGCTGCGGTCTGCCCATGCGCTGCACGAACGACGTCACCAGCAACGGAGCGGCCGCTATCAGGGTCACCGTACTGGAGGCTTCCAGTGACAGGGCAATGACGGGCGGGATGGTGAACAGCAGCAACAACAGCAAGCCGCGCATGGCAAGTTCGCCCCTCGAGGGGTGGGCGGGGACTCAGCTCCAGAGCGCCCCGACCGGCGTATGCGGCGGGTAGTGCTTCGCCACTTGCGCCTGCAGCAGCTCGCCACAGGCCAGGGCATCGGTCAGCGCATGGTGCGCCGAGTATAGCGGCAGGCCGTAGCGCAGGCGGCTGTCGGCCAGGCGGATGGAGAGCGGGCGGCGGCCGCGCAGACGATTCCACCAGCTGACCCTGCGTTTGGGATGCAGGCGGGCCTCCAGCTCCATGGTGTCGATGATGGGGAAGATCAGCCCTTCGCCCAGGTGCCGGCGCAGGGCCTGGTCGAGGAAGCTGCGCTCGATGTGGCGGTAGTGCGCCACCACCACCTTGCCGGCCAGTGCTTCGAGCAGTTCATCCAGTACGCTGGCCAGGCGCGGGGCGTGGCGGATATCGCTGTGGGTGATGTGGTGGAAGGTCACCGATTCGGCGCTCAGTTCGCCAGCGGGTTTGACCACCCAGTAGCGCGCCTCGCTGCAGCGGATGCGTTGCAGGTTGAGCGGCACCAGGCCGAGGCTGACGATGGCGTGCTCACGCGGGTCGAGCCCGGTGGTTTCCACGTCCAGCGCCACCAGCGGCACCTCGGCCAGGGGTGTATCGGCGGTGACGCAGCCGGCGCCGTAGTAGGCGCGCAGGCGTGAGTCGCGGCTGCTTTCGGCAAGGCTGGCGAAGAGTTGCGGCCAGTCCCGGGCCGCGTGCTCGCTCATTGCGGGCGGCTCGCCGGCTGGGCCGGGTAGCGAAAGCGCAGGAACTTCTGTGCGTTGCTGATCACCTGGAAGGCTTCCTTGAGGTGCTGGCGTTCGCTGGCGCTGAACTGTTCCGGCTCGATGTAGTTGCTCGGCGCGTTGCCGGCCTCGACTTCCCGGGCCTGGTGGCGCACGCGCACCAGGCTGAGGAACTCGAAGGCATAGCGCAGGTGCTCCAGCGCCTCCCTGGGCAGCAGCTTGGTGGCGGCGATGGCGTCGAGGCGATCCAGCGAATTCTGCGCCTTGGAGCCGCAGGCCAGGGCATGCACGCGGATCAGGTCGGTAAGCGGCGCGGTGCCGCGCCCCTTGAGGTTGATGATGTTCTTCTGGCGGCCATCGGTTTCCATCACGAAGGTGCGGAAGAAGCCCAGCGGCGGCGTGCGGTTGAGCGCATTGCGCGCCAGCGCGGCGAGGAAGGCGGGGCTGGCGCTGGCCTTCTGTGCCAGCAGATCCTTGAGGTTCTCCACCAGCTCGGTTTCGCCGTAGAGGCCGTCGAGGTCGAAGAAGATGCTGGCGTTGAGCAGGGTTTCCGGGTTGGGCCGCTCGATCCACTCGCTGAAGTACTGCCGCCACACCTTCAGTGGCTGCCGCCACCTGGGGTTGGTGGCCATGATGCCGCCCTTGCAGTAGCTGTAGCCGCAGGCGGCCAGGCCGTCGCTGACGAACTGCGCCAGTTCGGCGAAGTAGGCGTCGTGCTCGTCGGCATCGAAGCGGTCGTCGAGCACCAGGGCGTTGTCCTGGTCGGTGAGCAGCAACTGTTCGTCGCGGGCCATGGAGCCGGCGACCATGAAGCAGTAGGGCACCGGCGGCGGGCCGAGTTTCTGTTCGGCCAGCTCCAGCAGGCGCTGGCTGAAGGCGCGGCCGATACCGCTCATGGCGCTGCCGACCATGTGTGCGCTGGCGTCGTCGGCGACCATGCGCACGAAGGTGGCGCGCAGGTCCGGCAGCAGGCTCTTGAGCCCTTCTACGGACGTCTTGTTGAAGATGCCGTTGACCAGATACAGGCTGCTGCGCGACTCGTAGCGGACGATGTCGGCCAGCGCCACCACACCCACCGGGCGCCGCCGATGGAGGATTGGCAGATGGTGGATGTTGTTGCGCAGCATGCACAGCATGGCCTCGAACACCGAATCGTCGGCCTGCAGGGTGACGGGGTTGGGCGTCATCACCTGGCTCACCGGGGTGCTGCTGGGCAGGCCGGCGGCGACCACGCGGGTGCGCAGGTCGCGGTCGGTGAGGATGCCGGCCATCACCTGATTCTGCTGCTCGGCCACGTCCACCTGCTGCGGGTCGGGCCAGCGCGTGCCGGGGTCGACGACGATCACCGAGGACACGCCGTGTTCGGTCATCACCTGTGCCACCTGCTGGATCGGTGTATCCAGCGGCACGCTCACCGCGCCGCGCGAGATCAGCTTGCGTACCTTGATCTTCATCAGCTCGCTGGCCTTGCCGTGGCTGTCTTCCAGGGCGGATTTCAGCCGCGACTGACCTTCGGCCTCGACGAAGTCGGCGAAGTTGTCGAACTGCTCGCAGAGCTGGTGGAACAGCGCGCCGGGGATGAAGTAGATCAGGCAATCTTCCAGCGCCGTGGCGCCCAGGCGCACCTTGTTGCCGCGCAGCAGGCCGGCCTGGCCGAAGATGTCGCCCTCGGCCAGGCGGTTGTGCAGCTCGCCGCCACGCCGATGGATCTCCACCGCGCCGCTGCGCACGTAGTGCAACTCGTGGATCGGCGCACCGACGGCGAGGATTTCGCTACCTGCCTTGAAGTAGCCCACTTGCACCTGACGGGCGATCTCGTCGAGAGTCTGCTCCGGCAGCGTGTCGAAGGGGGCGAAGCGATTCAGGTGGTCGCGGATCTCGATCAGCTCGATCTGCATGTGGGCCTCGCTGACTGGCTGGCACTACAGGATACGGGCATGCCCGAGGCATGTCCCCCCGCATGTCGCGGCGAGGCAATGGGCTGTCGAACGCAGGTGGCCAACCGAGGAGAAGCTATGCAGGGTGCAGGATTCTGGTGGGGTGTGGGGCTGCTGCTGTTGCTCGGCGCTGCGACGGTCTATTACTACAACCGCCTGGTGTTCAATCGCCACCGCGTGGCCGAGGCGTGGAGCGGCATCGACGTGCAGCTCAAGCGGCGCTCCAGCCTGATTCCGGCGCTGGTGGAGTGCGTGCGCCAGTACATGAGCTACGAGCAGGGCGCGCTGCAGGCGCTGGTGCAGGAGCGCATGCGCGCGGTGCAATTGGCCGACTCGCCGCTGGGCCAGCGCGCGCCGGTGGAGGCGCAGTTGGGCAGCCAGCTGCGTCAGTTGTTCGCCCTGGTCGAGGCCTACCCCGAGCTCAAGGCCGACAGCCAGTTTCGCGAGCTGCAGGGCAATATCAGTGAGGTCGAGAACCATATCCAGATGGCCCGGCGTTACTACAACGGCGCGGTGCGCGAGCTGAACGTGCTGGTCGAGTCGGTGCCGAGCAATCTGCTGGCGCGCCTGTTCGGCTTCGCCCCGGCGGAGTACTTCAGCCTCGACGATCCGAACGATGGTCAGTCACCGAAGATGGAGTTCTGAACATGGCTGCATGGCTTCGCGGTCTGTTGCTGGTGTGCTGTCTGCTGCCCGGCCTGACGCTGGCGCAGGAGGTGATAGAGGATTTTGCCGTGACCCTGCAGGTCGAGGCCGATGGCAGTCTGCTGGTGACCGAGCGCATCACCGTGCACGCCGAGGGCAGGGACATCCGCCGCGGCATCTATCGCGACCTGCCGGTCAGCTATGCGGGCGCTCTGGGTCTGAGTCAGAGCAGCCCTATCACCCTCCTGGGTGTCAGCCGTGACGGCGCGCCCGAGCCCGTGCGCAGCGAGCGCAATGGCGCCTGGCTGCGCTTTTACATCGGCTCACCCGACGAGCTGCTCGAGACCGGGCGCCATCGCTACGAGCTGCGTTACCGTGTCGAGCGAGCCCTGCTGCATCACGCCGACAGCGACGAGCTGTACTGGAACGTCACCGGCAACGGCTGGGTGTTTCCCATCCGCCAGGCCTCGGTCGAGGTGCGCCTGCCGACGGGCGCCCGGATCGGCAGGCTGGCCGCCTATACCGGCGCCGAGGGAGAGCAGGGCCAGGCGTTCCAGGTGCTCGAACGTGGCGCTGAGCAACTGCGTCTGGGCACCACCGAGCAACTGCCGGCCTACCATGGCCTGACCGTGGCCGTGGATTGGCAGGCGGGCCTGGTGGCGCGGCCCGGGGCCCTGCAAAGCGCCGCGCGGAGCCTGTGGGACAACGTGGGGCTGGTGCTCGGCGCGCTGCTGCTGATCGGTCTGCTGCTGTTCTACCTGCGCGCCTGGGATCGGGTCGGCCGTGATCCGCGCAAGGGCGTGATCATTCCCCTTTTCGAGGCGCCGCAGGGCATCAGCGCGGTACAGGCGGGCTACCTCTGGCATCGCGGCCTGCGCGGCGCCTTTCCGGCGGCGCGCGCGTTCAGCGTATGGCTGACCGACATGGCCATCGGCAAGCATCTGCTGATCGAAGACAAGCCCCTTGGCGGCGGCTTCAACCTGAGCGCCGGCAGCGCCGCTGACGAGGCGCCGGGCGCGCTCGACCGTGACCTGCACAAGCGGTTGTTCCCGGCCGGCAGCGATGCTCCGCTGCAGATTGGCAGCAAGTACGAACCACGCCTGGCCGATGCCCTGGCCGGCCTGGGCAGCCAGCTGGACCAGCAGGGCGGGGCCTGGTTCGGCTACAACCGCGGCGTCTGGGTGTGCGGGTTGCTCTGGGCGGTGGCGGCCTGCGTACTGATGGTGCTGATGAGCAGCCACGGGGCCGACGACTGGGCCACCGGTCTGGCCGGGCTGCTGTTCGGCCTTGGCTTCGGCGTGCCGGCGCTGATCATGTTCAACCTGGCGCGCCATCAGCCCAGCTTCGGCAAGCAGATGGCGCTGGGAGCGGCGGCACTGATGTTCGTCTGGCCGGCGCCGGTCGGCCTGCTGATGCTCGCCGAGGTCACCTCCCTGGCTACGCTGGTGCTGATCGCTCTGTATGTCGCGCTGGTGGTTCTGTTCTACTACCTGCTGCCGGCGCCGACTCTGGAAGGGCGTCGCCTGCTCGATGCGCTGGAGGGTTATCGCAACTACCTGCAACTGGCCGAGCGTGACGCCCTGGCCCTGGCGGGCAACGCCCCGGCGATGAGCATCGCCCTCTACGAACGGCATCTGCCCTACGCCATGGCCCTGGGCGTGGAGGACAAATGGAGCGCGCGCTTCAGTTCGGCCCTGGCCAGCGGCCTGATCGACCCGGCGCAGCGCGACTACCAGCCGAGCTGGTATCACAGCCGCAGCCGCTACAGCTCGCCACAGGCCATGAGCAGCGCCCTGTCCGCCGGCCTCAGTAGCGCTACGGCGCTGGCCTCGTCGCCACCCTCGAGCAGTTCGTCGAGCAGGGGCGGATCGTCCGGTGGCGGCTCGTCCGGCGGTGGTCGGGGAGGTGGAGGTGGCGGCGGCTGGTAGCACAGGGCGGCCTGGTGTGAATCGCCTCGCTGTGCGTGACTCGCTTTTTCTCCTGAGCCGACTCGGGTGGGGTGCCGCCTCGATTTTTCCGCGAGCAGGCCGCCCAGGCGGTTGCAAGTGCGGGTATGCGCCTCAAGGAGAGTGCCATGTCACGAAGACCGCGAGCCCTGCGATTGCTGTGTTTGCAGTAGACCGAGCGCTTCGTCCACGAGCCGCACGTCGTGACTCACCTGCTGGCTTCTGGCTCGGCGCAGAGCCTTGCCTGGAATCTGGACTCGGTACTGACGAGCGCCTCGGTGCCACCGCAGGCGCCGCGTTCCTCCGAGAATTTTTCCCGTTCCGGTGGTGGCGGTGGCTTCAAATCAGCGTGATGTGGCGGCGGCTCCTCGGGTGGCGGGTGCCGGTAGTCCGGTAGCAGATCGTTCAGCTCCAGTTCCAGCGGCTTTCCGCCACCGCGTCGTGGGCGTGCAGGCTTTCCGCGTGCACCACCCGCACGCGGAAGGCGCTGGCCTGAGGCAGCTGGCGCAGGGCGCGGTGCAGGCGGCGGGCGGCGTCCTCGCAGAACATCAGGTTCTGCCCGTTGGCCAGGGCGAAGGCCTGTTCGTCGGCGCGCTTCACCGCGGTTTGCACCGGCGTGCCGAGCGCGCGTTCGGCAGCGTCGAGCAGCGCCAGCAGGGGCAGCTCAATGCAGTCGGGCGCCAGGCGTAGCTGCAGCGTGGCCGTGCTGCGCTGGCTGTGCGGCGTGGCGACTATGCCCTGGGTCGAGCCGAGCCAGTCGAGCACATCCAGGTAGTTCAGTGGCTGCTGCGCGAAACTTTCGGCGAAGCGCTGCTGGATCAGCTGGCGGGCCAGGGCTGCCGAGCAGGGGCAAGTCGAGGAGTAGTCCAGTTCGACCTGCAGTTCCATGTGCAGGCCGCGGCCATCCTGGCGGGCGTGAATCTCGAAGGGGTAGTGCTTCCAGCCGCTCAGCTGGCTGACCAGTGCCGGGCGCTGCAGCGGCAGCGCGCCGCGCACCGTCAGCGAGGCGCTGTCGGACAGCTCGTGGTGGTTGCTCAGGCAGTCGTCCAGCAGATGCTGCAGCGCAGCCAGGGTCAGCGGCTTGCCCGCCAGGCCCTGCAGGGCCAGGTACAGGCGCGACATGTGAATGCCGCGCGCACCGGCATCATCGAGGCTGACACCGATGTCCACGCTGGCATTCAGCGCCTGGCCCGCCAGCTGGATGGGCAGGGCGATGCCGGCCATGCCGACCCAGTCCAGCGGCAGGTCATGGTGGGTGGCTTGGGTGGCAATATCCGGCAGAGGCTGTTCGTTCATCGCAAATCCGTGGGTTGCTATCAGAAATAAATGTTATGTTATAACAATTGAGATAGGCCAGCCGATTTGCCATGACCATGACCGCGACCACCGAAGCCGAACTGCTGGCCCAGCCAGCCGACGACTACATGAACGACGCCCAGCAGCTGTTCTTCCGCGAGCTGCTGCTGACTCAGCGTGCCGAGTTGCAGGCGCGCATCGATGAGGAATTCACCGAGCTGCGCCAGCCCGATACCAGCAGCGACGTCGCCGATATCGGCGCCGCCGAGGAGCAGCGCCAATGGCAACTGCGCCTGCTGGAGCGGGAAAAGAAGCTGCTGGACAAGATCGACCAGGCGCTCGAACGCCTGGCGCGTGGCGAATACGGCTGGTGCGCCGAGACCGGCGAGCCCATCGGCCTGAAACGCCTGCTGCTGCGTCCCACCGCGACCCTGTGCATTGAAGCCAAGGAGCGTCAGGAGCAGCGCGAAAAACATCAGCGTGACCGTGACTGAACGAGGAACACCCCATGAATCAGCGTCTACCCGTTACCGTGCTGTCCGGCTTTCTCGGCGCCGGCAAGAGCACCCTGCTCAACCATGTGCTGAAGAACCGCGAAGGCCGCAAGGTCGCGGTGATCGTCAACGACATGAGCGAGATCAACATCGACGGCGCCACCGTCCAGCAGGACGTCAGCCTCAACCGCGCCGAAGAGAAGCTGGTGGAGATGAGCAACGGCTGCATCTGCTGCACCTTGCGCGAAGACCTGCTCGACGAGGTCAGCCGCCTGGCCAGTGAAGGTCGCTTCGACTACCTGCTGATCGAG
>MTEW01001641.1_pt1 | contig 73507 bp, 59 predicted proteins | sample 1042681 | NCBI WGS metagenome assembly MTEW01 (sample SAMN06185811, study PRJNA358809) | soil metagenome | isolation source: soil biostimulated with citrate as carbon source | place: India | collected 2015-05-23 | reverse complement strand
TCACCTGACCAACCAGGGCGAAACCTCCTGGTTCGGTTTTGCCAGCGCCATCGCGGATCAGTTGAAGGCCGCTGGCAAGCCCTGCGCGCGTCTGGTGCCGATTCCGTCCAGCGAATACCCGACGCCAGCCAAGCGTCCGCTCAACTCGCGTCTGGACGGCAGCAAGCTCGCGCGGGACTGGCAGGTCCGGCTGCCGGATTGGCGCGACGCGATGGCGGAGTGCCTTCGGCAGCCACGCTGATCCATCGAACTGAACTGGGCCCTGTGCCCGGTTTCGTTTTGAAGTGCTCTCCCGCGGTACCACCGGCAGTGGGCGTCGATGCCATAATGCGCCTCATCGACCGGCGCACAGTGATCGCATGACTGCCACCCCCATTCCCCACCGTCCACGCTGGCGCAGCCTGGTGCTCCTGGCGCTGCTGCTGGCGCCGCTGCTCTGGCCGCTGCAGCATTTCAGCGAGCGCTACTACAGCGAGTCCCTGGCTGAGCAGAATCGCCAGACCCTCGACTTGTACGTCGCCAATCTGCTCGGCACCCTCCACCGCTACGAGGTACTGCCGCCCATCCTGGCCGACCTGCCGCCGCTGCGGGACCTGCTTGCCGCCCCCGACAGCGAAACCCTGCAGGCCAAAGCCAATCGCGTGCTGGCTGAAGTTCGCCAGCACACAGGGGCTGATGTGATCTACCTGATGAGCCCCTCCGGCCTCACCCTGAGCTCTTCCAACTGGGATCAGGCAGACAGTTTCGTCGGCCGCAGCTTTCCTTTCCGCCCTTACTTCCGCGAAGCCCTCGCAGGCAAGCAGGGCCGCTTTTTCGGCCTCGGCACCACCTCGCGCAAACGCGGATACTTCTTCGCCAGCCCGGTACGCGACGGTGTACAGATCATCGGCATACTCGTGGTGAAGGTGGATCTGGACGACGCGGAAACCCTCTGGGGCCAGACCCCGGAGCAGCTCATGGTGACCGACGCCAATGGCGTGGTGATCATCTCGTCGCGCAGCGATTGGCGCTTCCATGCCACTCGCCCGCTGGATAACGCCGAACGCTCGGCGATAGTCGCCAACCAGCCCTACCCGACCCAGGCGCCGCCACCGTTGAAACTGGACGACGGCGACTGGCTCACCCAGAGCCGCGAGCTCCGCGAAACCGGCTTGACCGCCAGCATCCTGGCCCCGCGCCAACTGGTGGACCGCCAGGTGACCACGACGGTCGCCATTGGCGGCGCCACGCTGCTGACCCTGCTGCTGCTGCTCGGCCTGATGATGCAGCGCCGCCGTCACTACCTGGATCGCATCGCCCTCGACGCCAAGGCGCGTCGCGAGCTGGAAATGCGCGTTCTGGAACGCACCCAGGACCTTGAGGCCCTGAACAGCCGACTGAAGGACGAAGTGCTGGAACGTGAACAGGCCCAGCAGGAGCTGGTCAGCGCCCAGGACGAACTGGTGCAGGCGACCAAGCTATCCGCGCTGGGCACCATGTCGGCGAGCATCAGCCACGAGCTGAACCAGCCCTTGGCGGCGATCCGCAGCTATGCCGACAACGCCGGGGTTTTGCTGGATCATCAGCGCCTCGACGACGCTCGCGGCAATTTGCGCCAGATCAGCGAGCTGACCGGCCGCATGGCGTCGATCATCGCCCATCTCCGCGCCTTTGCCCGCCGTGATCGTCACGCCCCGGAAAGCGTCGCGCTGCAGCCGGCCCTGGATGATGCGCTGGCCCTCGTTGCACAACGTCGCCGGGCCATGGATGTCGAGCTGATCCGCGACCTGCCGGACGCCCCGCTCTGGGTCCAGGCCGGTGAAACCCGTCTGCGCCAGGTACTCGGCAACCTGCTCGCCAATGCCCTTGATGCGCTCAAGGAAAAACCCCATCCGCGCCGCATCTGGTTGAGTGCCGAAACCACTGCCGACGGTGTGGAGCTGCATCTGCGCGACAACGGCCCCGGCTTTACCGAAGAAGCCCTGCGTCATGCCCGCGAGCCCTTCTTCACCACCAAGACCAGCGCCCAGGGCCTTGGCCTGGGCCTCGCCATCTGCGATAGCCTGATGCGCGCTCTCGACGGCGAGTTGCTGTTCGCCAACCACCCTGACGGTGGTGCCCTGCTCACCCTGCGCATGCGCAACGCCGCACCCGGCGTTATTCCACAGCCCCCTGAGGACCTCTCTGCATGACCAACGCCCTCGACGCCCGAACCCAGGTGCTGCTGATCGACGATGACCCGCACCTGCGCCAGGCCCTCAGCCAGACCCTCGACCTGGCGGGCCTCAAGGTGCAGGCCCTCGGCGATGCCGGGGGCGTGGCGGAGAAGATCGACAAGGACTGGCCGGGGGTGGTGGTCACCGATATCCGCATGCCCGGCATCGACGGCCTCGAATTGCTTAAGCAACTGCGCGAACGCGATCCCGACCTGCCGGTGCTGCTGATCACCGGTCATGGTGATGTTCCACTGGCTGTCCAGGCCATGCGCGCGGGCGCCTATGACTTTCTGGAGAAACCCTTCCCCAGCGACCAACTCCTGGACAGCGTGCACCGCGCCCTGGACCTGCGCCGCCTGGTGCTGGAAAACCGCAGCCTGCGCATGGCCCTGTCCGATCGCCAGCAACTCAGCGGTCGCCTCGTAGGGCAGTCGCCCGCCATGCAACGGTTGCGCGAGCAGATCGGCGCCCTCGCCGCCACCAATGCCGACGTGCTCATCCTGGGTGAAACCGGAGCCGGCAAGGAAGTGGTAGCCCGCGCCCTGCACGATCTGTCGGCGCGCCGCGACGGGCCCTTCGTCGCCATCAATGCCGGCGCCCTGGCCGAATCGGTGGTGGAGAGCGAGCTGTTCGGCCACGAACAAGGTGCGTTCACCGGCGCGCAGAAGCGCCGCATCGGCAAGTTCGAGTTCGCCAATGGCGGCACGGTGTTCCTCGATGAGATCGAAAGCATGAGCCTGGACGTCCAGGTGAAGCTGTTGCGTCTGCTGCAGGAACGTGTCGTGGAGCGCCTCGGCGCCAACCAACTGATCCCACTGGATATCCGCGTGATCGCCGCGACCAAGGAGGACCTGCGCCACGCCGCCGACCAGGGCCGGTTCCGCGCCGACCTCTATTACCGCCTGAACGTCGCGAGCCTGCGCATTCCGCCCCTGCGCGAACGCGGCGAGGACGCTCTGGCGCTGTTCCAGAATTTCGCCGATGCCGCCCGCAGTCGCCACGGCGCCGCCCCACGCAGCCTCGATAGCAGCCAGCGCGCCTTACTGCTGACCCACAGCTGGCCGGGTAACGTGCGCGAGCTGCAGAATGCCGCAGAGCGCTTCGCCCTGGGCCTGGATCTGAACCTGGACAACGCGCCCGTCGACCTGCCGAGGGTGGAGGGCGGCCTGAGCGATCAGGTCGAGGCCTTCGAGCGTGCGCTGATCGCGGCTGAACTGACCCGCCCCCATGGCTCGCTGCGAAGCGTAGCCGAAGCGCTCGGCCTACCGCGCAAAACGCTTTCGGACAAGTTGCGCAAGCACAACCTCAGTTTCAGTGGCGGGAATCCCGCTGAAGAGCAGGATTGATCGGCAACATTCCGCTCATGCGCCGCATCATCTGAACACCAAGGAGCCCGAGGTAGAGCAGTTGCGTGATGATGGCACAAGGCTTGCCGTCTAAGCGGTAATCCCTGCCTGCGCAGGGTCAGGAGGGTGGACCCGCGAGGGTCTGGCCTCTCCCCAAGCCAGCCACAAGCCAGCCATGGGGTTCTCCTCTCGACGCCACGGGCCAGGCCCGTTGGCACCCCACCCAGCTACCCGCCGGGTGTTCGAAGCCCGGCCCAGCGCCGGGCTTCTTCATTATCAAGGCTCATGGGCGTTCGAGGACGAAGCGATCCAGGTCCACCGGCTGGCCAGGCGCGACGCCCAGCCGTTCGCGCAGGTCGGCATAGGCCTTTTCGAAGTCAGCGCGCAATTCGGGCATCGCGGCAAGCCCGGGACGGAAGCCGTATTTGCGCAACCGCAATCCAGCGCTTTGAAGAAAGTTGTAGGCGACATCGCCATGCAAGGAAAAGCGCTCATCCACCTGTTTCCCCGCGATCTGCCCATGCAGTTCGAAGTTCACGAACGGGTCTCTTCCACGTTTTTCGATGTCGTATTCCAGCGCCAGATCAAAGGCCGGAATTCGTCCGACGGAAGCTCGACTGATGGCAATTTGTCCTACTTTGAACATGTTTACTCCTCTCGAAATTTCCACCCTTTCCTAGTCCAAAAATTCCTCCTTATAGCGAAATATCCCTACAAAAATATGTAATTTCCTACAAGGAATATGGGGCATTTCTGAAGCAGTCCAAATCGTGCAAGTTGCAACTTGAAGGCTCGGGAAAACCGGCTAGTTTGTATTAGGCGTTGCCCGGGATGGCATGCCGAACCCTCTAAATTGCTCGTTCTGGGCAGCGATCTGCAGTAATTCCCTCCCATCTACGACAGTAAGGAAATTGTCCGCATGACTCATTAGCCAGCTATTGATCTGGATCAGAACGCGGTCAAACGGCCAAGCGCTCAATAAGCACAGTTCCTACTCCGGATGGAGGTGCAAGATGTCTGAATCGTCCGACAAACTTAAACTAGGCGCCCTAGTCGCCCTGGTTGTCGGTTCAATGGTGGGCGGGGGGATTTTCTCGTTACCGCAGAACATGGCGGCCAGTGCCGATGTCGGCGCCATACTTATCGGCTGGGGTATTACCGCGGTGGGCATGCTCACCTTGGCATTTGTCTTCCAGACCCTGGCCAATCGCAAGCCGGACCTCGACGGCGGGGTGTATGCCTACGCCAAAGCCGGGTTCGGCGACTACATGGGCTTTTCCTCGGCCTGGGGCTACTGGATCAGTGCCTGGCTGGGTAACGTCGGCTACTTCGTGCTGCTATTCAGCACCCTCGGCTACTTCTTCCCGATCTTCGGCGAAGGCAACACGCTCGCGGCCATCATCGGTGCCTCCATCGTCCTCTGGGCCGTGCACTTCCTGGTGCTACGCGGAATCAAGGAAGCAGCCTTCATCAACATGGTGACCACCGTAGCCAAGGTGGTGCCGCTGTTCCTGTTCATCCTCATCTGCCTGTTCGCCTTCAAGCTGGACATTTTCACCGCTGATATCTGGGGTTCGAAGAACGTCGAACTGGGCAGCGTGATGAACCAGGTGCGCAACATGATGCTGGTCACCGTCTGGGTGTTCATCGGCATCGAAGGGGCGAGCATCTTCTCGGCACGGGCCGAGAAACGCAGCGACGTCGGCAAGGCCACGGTGCTGGGCTTCATCATCGTGCTGCTGCTCCTGGTACTGGTTAACGTGCTGTCCCTTGGCATCATGACTCAGCCGGAACTGGCCAAACTGCAGAACCCGTCCATGGCGGCGGTGCTCGAGCACGTGGTCGGCCACTGGGGCGCCGTGCTGATCAGCGTCGGTCTGGTCATCTCCCTGGTCGGTGCCCTGCTTTCCTGGGTGCTGCTCTGCGCCGAGATCCTCTTCGCCGCAGCCAAGGACCACACCATGCCGGCCTTCATCCGCAAGGAGAACGCCAACCAGGTCCCGGCCAACGCCCTGTGGCTGACCAACGCCATGGTGCAGCTGTTCCTGGTCATCACGCTGTTCAGTGCCAGCACCTACCTGTCGCTGATCTACCTGGCGACTTCCATGATCCTGGTGCCGTACCTGTGGTCGGCTGCCTACGCGGTGCTGCTGCCCCTGCGTGGCGAGACCTACGAGCAGGATGCCAAGGACCGCGGCAAGGACCTGGTCATCGGCGTCATTGCCCTGATCTACGCCGTCTGGCTGCTGTATGCCGGTGGCGTGAAGTACCTGCTGCTCTCCGCCCTGCTCTATGCACCGGGCGTGATCCTCTTTGCCAAGGCCAAACGGGAAGTTGGCCAACCGGTATTCACCAATGTCGAGAAGCTGATCTTCGCCGCCGTGGTAATCGGCGCAGTCGTGGCCGCCTACGGGCTCTACGACGGCTTCCTGACCCTGTAACTCGTAAGGAGACCTGCCATGTCCAAAGTAAAACTCGGCGTTCATTCGGAAGCCGGCAAGCTTCATAAGGTAATGGTCTGCTCGCCGGGGCTCGCGCACATGCGCCTGACCCCCAACAACTGCGACGAGCTGCTTTTCGATGATGTGATCTGGGTCAACCAGGCCAAGCGCGACCACTTCGACTTCGTCACCAAGATGCGTGAACGCGGCATCGATGTACTGGAGATGCACAACCTGCTCACCGACATCGTGCAGAACAAGGAAGCCCTGAAGTGGATCCTCGATCGCAAACTCACCAACGACCAGGTCGGCGTTGGCCTGGTCAATGAAGTGCGCTCCTGGATCGAAGGCCTGGAACCACGCAAGATCGCCGAATTCCTCATCGGTGGCGTCGCCGGCGCCGACCTGCCCGAGAGCGAAGGTGTCAGCGCGATCAAGATGTATCGCGATTACCTGGGCCACTCCAGCTTTATCCTGCCGCCGCTGCCCAATACCCAGTTCACCCGCGACACCACCTGCTGGATCTATGGCGGCGTGACCCTCAACCCGATGTATTGGCCGGCCCGTCGTCAGGAAACCCTGCTGACCACTGCCATCTACAAATTCCACCCGATCTTCACCGAGGCCGAATTCGAAGTCTGGTATGGCGACCCCGACAAGGATCACGGGATGTCCACCCTCGAGGGCGGCGACGTGATGCCCATCGGCAACGGCGTGGTACTGATCGGCATGGGCGAGCGGACCTCCCGCCAGGCCATCGGCCAACTGGCCCAATCGCTGTTCAGCAAGGGCGCGGTACAGAAAGTCGTCGTCGCCGGCCTGCCCAAGTCCCGTGCCGCCATGCACCTGGACACCGTGTTCACCTTCTGCGACCGCGACCTGGTCACCGTCTTCCCGGAAGTGGTCAAGGAAATCGTGCCCTTCGTCCTGCGTCCGGATGAGAGCCGCCCATACGGCATCGATATCCGTCGCGAAGAGAAGGACTTCATCTCGGTCGTGGCCGAGTCCCTCAACCTGAAGAAACTCCGTGTAGTGCAGACCGGCGGCGACGCCTTCGAGGCCGAGCGCGAGCAGTGGGACGACGGCAACAACGTGGTCTGCCTGGAGCCCGGCGTGGTCGTTGGCTACGACCGCAACACTTACACCAACACCCTGCTGCGCAAAGCCGGGGTCGAAGTGGTCACCATCAGCGCCAGCGAACTGGGCCGCGGCCGTGGCGGCGGCCACTGCATGACCTGCCCGATCCTGCGCGACCCGATCGATTACTGAGTTGATATCCCCTGGCGGCTCCACACCCGGAGCCGCCTGCCCCGCCAGCCAAAAGCTGTTCTGACGGAGCCTGGTTTCAAGTTACCCACAAGGAGAAAGAATCATGGCCTTCAACATGCACAACCGTAACCTGCTCAGCCTGATGCACCACAGCACTCGTGAGCTGCGTTACCTGCTCGACCTGTCCCGCGACCTGAAACGCGCCAAGTACACCGGTACCGAGCAACAGCACCTCAAGGGCAACAACATTGCGCTGATCTTCGAGAAGACCTCGACCCGTACCCGCTGCGCCTTCGAAGTCGCCGCCTATGACCAGGGCGCCAACGTCACCTACATCGACCCGAACTCCTCGCAGATCGGCCACAAGGAGTCCATGAAGGACACCGCTCGGGTGCTCGGCCGCATGTACGACGCCATCGAGTACCGTGGCTTCAAGCAGGAAATCGTCGAAGAACTCGCCAAGTACGCGGGCGTTCCGGTGTTCAACGGCCTGACCGACGAGTACCACCCGACCCAGATGCTCGCCGACGTGCTGACCATGCGTGAGCACAGCGACAAGCCCCTGCACGAGATCAGCTACGCCTACCTGGGCGACGCCCGCAACAACATGGGCAACTCCCTGCTGCTGATCGGCGCCAAGCTCGGCATGGACGTGCGCATTGCCGCACCGAAAGAGCTCTGGCCAACTGACGACCACGTCGCCGCCTGCAAGAAATTCGCTGAAGAAAGCGGCGCCCGCATCACCATCACCGAAGATCCTAAGGAAGCGGTCAAGGGCGTGGACTTCATCCACACCGACGTCTGGGTTTCCATGGGCGAGCCGGTGGAAGCCTGGGGCGAGCGCATCAAGGAACTGCTGCCTTACCAGGTCAACATGGACATGATGAAAGCCGCGGGCAATCCGCGCGTGAAGTTCATGCATTGCCTGCCGGCCTTCCACAACAGCGAAACCAAGGTCGGCAAGCAGATCGCCGAGCAATACCCGAACCTGAAGAACGGTATTGAAGTCACCGAAGACGTCTTCGAGTCGCCGTACAACATTGCCTTCGAGCAAGCGGAAAACCGCATGCACACCATCAAGGCGATCCTCGTTTCGACCCTCGCCGACATGTAAGTCCCGATACGCCCCGGACCGCGACGCGTTCGCCGGTCCGGGACGCATTCCATCCCCAGGAGGAAATCACTATGCGTATCGTCGTCGCATTGGGCGGTAACGCCTTGCTGCGTCGTGGCGAGCCCATGACTGCCGACAACCAGCGCGCCAACGTGAAGATCGCTGCCGAGCAGATCGCCAAGGTCGCGCCGGGCAACGAATTGGTAATTGCGCACGGTAACGGCCCGCAGGTCGGCCTGCTGGCCCTGCAGGGCGCTTCGTACGACAAGGTCGCGCCCTACCCGCTTGACGTTCTCGGCGCCGAGACCGAAGGCATGATCGGCTACATGATCGAACAGGAAATGGGCAACCTGCTGCCGTTCGAAGTACCGTTCGCCACCATCCTCACCCAGGTCGAAGTCGACGCGAAAGACCCGGCCTTCCAGAATCCGACCAAGCCGATCGGACCGGTCTACGCCAAGGAAGAGGCCGAGGCCCTGGCCAAGGAAAAAGGCTGGAGCATCGCCCCCGACGGCGACAAGTTCCGCCGTGTGGTCGCCAGCCCGCGTCCGAAGCGCATCTTCGAGATCCGTCCAGTGAAATGGCTGCTGGAGAAAGGCACCATCGTCATCTGTGCGGGCGGCGGCGGTATACCGACCATGTATGACGAGTCGGGTAAGAAGCTCTCCGGCGTCGAAGCGGTAATCGACAAGGACCTCTGCTCCTCGCTGCTGGCCCAGGAGCTCAATGCCGATGTGCTGATCATCGCCACCGACGTGGACGCGGCCTATATCGACTGGGGCAAACCCACCCAGAAAGCCATCGCCCAGGCCCACCCGGATGAACTGGAACGCCTCGGCTTCGCCGCCGGCTCCATGGGCCCGAAGGTCCAGGCCGCCATGGAGTTCGCCCGCAACACCGGCAAGGATGCGGTCATCGGCTCGCTGGAAAACATCGTGGCGATCACCGAAGGCAAGTCCGGTACCCGCGTCAGCACCAAGAAAGCCGGCATCGAGTACCGTTGATCCGCTGGCATGGCATTGGCCATGCCCTTGTAGGGGCGATTTCAATCGCCAGGCAGGCCGCAGGCCTGCAAGTCGAATAGGCCGGGGCAGCTGCGCTGCCCTTGGCGAATGAATTCGCCCCTACAGGTTTTCCCCCTCCGCACAGCCCCCAATCTCCCGCCGAATGACCAAAGGAGTGACTTGATAGTCACACCCTGCGTCAGGTAGACATCCCATTCATTCGAGCTGCCACCTGGCTCATGCCACCTGGCCCGTGACGCTTGACCCCGCAAATTGCCGCCCCGACACGCGGCGCCCCGTGGGCAAGCCACCCCGCCGGCATGAGATGGTCTTTTTGAGGAGTTTCCGAGAGATGTCCCGACTTCCAGTGATTGTGGGTTTTGGTGGCTACAACGCGGCTGGGCGAAGCTCGTTCCACCACGGCTTCCGCCGCATCGTGATCGAGACCCTGGACGCCCAGGCCCGCCAGGAAACCCTGGCCGGCCTCGCCGTGATGACGAAGCTGGTATCGGTGACCGACGGCCAATACCACGATGCCGACGGCAATGTCCTGACCCTGGCGGAGATCGAAGCCCGCTACGCCGCCGATATCCTCGACGCGACCCTGGTTCGCCGCATCGGCAAGCAGCACTTGGATGTAGACGCCGCCCACTGGCACAAGAACCTCAGCGTTGCGGCCACCGATGGCGAGGCCCTCAGCTTCATCACCTCGCGCAAACAGCTTCCCGAGCCGCTGCCGGCCAACTGGGACGTGGAAACCCTGGACAACGGTGAAGTGCGCGTGACCCTGAAGGGCACCTGCGACTTCAAGGTGGATAGCTACCGTGAGCTGCCGGTGAAGTCCGCCGGCCAATTGCCCACCGGTTTCGAGCCGGGTGAGCTGTACAACTCCCGCTTCCACCCGCGCGGCCTGCAGATGTCGGTGGTCGCGGCGACCGACGCCATCCGTTCCATCGGCCTGCCGTGGAAGGACATCGTCGACCGCGTGCAGCCCGACGAAATTGCCGTGTTCTCCGGCAGCATCATGAGCCAGCTGGACGAAAACGGTTTCGGCGGCATGATGCAGTCTCGCCTCAAGGGAACCCGCGTCACTGCCAAGCAGTGCCCGCTTGGCCTGAACACCATGCCTGCCGACTTCATCAACGCCTACGTGCTGGGCAGCGTCGGCACCACAGGCAGCGTCACCGGTGCGTGCGCCACCTTCCTCTACAACCTGCAGAAGGGCATCGAGCTCATCACCTCCGGCCACGCCCGCGTGGCCCTGGTCGGCAACGCCGAGGCGCCGATCACCCAGGAATGCATCGATGGCTACGGCGCCATGGGCGCCCTGGCGACCGAGGAAGGCCTGCGCCAGGTCGGCGGCCGCGAGGAGGTCGACTTCCAACGTGCCAGCCGCCCCTTCGGTGAAAACTGCGGCTTCACCCTGGCCGAATCCAGCCAGTACGTCGTGCTGATGGACGATGCCCTGGCCCTGGAACTGGGCGCCGATATCCATGGTGCAGTGACCGATGTGTTCATCAACGCCGACGGCTTCAAGAAATCCATCTCCGCTCCCGGCCCGGGCAACTACCTGACCCTGGCCAAGGCCGTGGCCGCCGCCTCCCAGCTGATCGGCCCGGATGGCGTGCGCGAGCGCAGCTTCGTCCATGCCCACGGCTCCAGCACCCCGGCCAACCGCGTCACCGAGTCCGAGCTGCTGGACCGTGTTGCCGGTGCGTTCGGCATCGAAGGATGGCCTGTTGCGGCGGTCAAGGCCTACGTCGGGCATTCCCTCGCCACCGCCAGCGGTGACCAGGTGATCGCCGCCCTGGGCACCTTCAAGTACGGCATCCTGCCGGGCATCAAGACCATTGACCGCGTGGCCGACGACGTCCATCGCCAGCACCTGTCCATCGAAACCCGTGATCGGGTCCTGGGCGATCGCCAAATGGATGTCTGCTTCATCAACTCCAAGGGCTTCGGCGGCAACAACGCCACTGGCGTCGTCATTTCCCCGCGCCTGGCCGAGAAAATGCTGAAGAAGCGCCATGGCGAGGCGGCCTTCTCCGCCTACAACGCCAAGCGCGAGCAGACCCGCGCCAACGCCGAGGAATACGATCGCCGCGCGCGCCTGGGCGAGTTGGACATCATCTACAACTTCGGCAACGACCTGATCGACGAACAGCAGATCGAACTGAGCCCCGAAGGTATCCAGGTTCCCGGCTTCGCCCAGACCCTGCGCTACAAGAAGGACGAGCGGTTCGCCGATATGCTGGATTGATCAATCGGCAGACCTCCGGCCTGCTTGGCGAATGAATTCGCCCCTACAGTGTTGCAATTCCTTGTAGGGGCGAATTCATTCGCCAAGGACCGCGCAGCGGTCCCACCAGATCAATCCCCATGAAAAAGGGCCCCTCGGGGCCCTTTTTCGTTTCCGGCGTTCTCAGTCCAGCGCGCGCGCCAGCTGAATCAGTTCGGTCCGCCATTCGGCGGCAACCGGCAGCGCCAGGAAGGAAGGGTTGAGGAAATTCTCGCGAGCCTCGTAGGTCAGGGGTTCGCCGGCGAGATTCAGCACCTCGCCACCCGCCCCCTCGAGCACGCCCTGGGCGGCGGCAGTGTCCCACTGGCAAGTGGGCGCCAGACGCGGATAGCAGTCTGCCGATCCTTCGGCAAGCAGGCAGAATTTCAGCGAGCTGCCGATACTTGCCAGTTGCAGATCACCGAAGCGTTCACACAGCCCGGACAGCAGACGCTCCTGCGCCGGACTCGAATGACGCTTGCTGGCGACGACGGTGAAGGCTTCGTCCGGCGCGATGCGCACAGCGATTTCGTCGGCCTCGAACTCCTCGTCCTGGCTCCAGGCGCCAAGGCCGGCGCCGCCGTAGTAGCAGCGACCGGTCACCGGCATGCCGACCACACCGAAGACCACCCGGCCGCCTTCTATCAGCGCCACATTGACGGTGAATTCATCGCTGCCGGAAATGAACTCCTTGGTGCCATCCAGCGGGTCCACCAGCCACCAGCGCTGCCAGTTGGCACGCTCGGCCAGGGGGATGTTCGCGCCCTCTTCGGAAAGCACCGGAATGCTCGCATCCAATGCCGCCAGCCCCGCATCCAGGACTTTGTGAGCGGCGAGATCGGCTGCCGTCACGGGCGAAGCGTCGTCCTTCTCGGTAACGTCCAGGTCACCCCCCCAGAAAGGCAGGATGGCATCGCCAGCCTGGCGCACCAGTTCGATCACGGCGGGCAGCAAGGGATGGTTCAAGATTCGTACTCCCCACGTTGGGTCAGGATGTCTCGTGTCAGGTATAGCGCAGCCAGGGCGCGACCCTCGCTGAATTGCTGATGCTGGGCGAGGCTGGAAAGCTCGCGCAGGCTGATGCGGTCGACCCGCAGCGGTTCCGGCTCATCGCCAGGCAGGCTTTCCTCATAGAGGTCGCGGGCCAGGACCACCTGGATCTTCTGGCTCATGTAGCCGGGGGACAGGGACAACTCGGTGAGGTGCTCCAGCTTGCGCGCACCAAACCCGGCTTCTTCCTTGAGCTCGCGGTTGGCGGCGGCGAGGACATCCTCGCCCGGTTCGATCAGCCCCTTGGGCAGGGACAGCTGGTAGTCGTCGGTGCCGGCGCAGTATTCCTCCACCAGCAGCACGTGTTCGGCATCGGCCATGGCCACCACCATCACGGCACCGTAACCGGAGCCCTTGCCCACCAGGCGTTCGTAGGTGCGCTCGACGCCATTGGCGAAACGCAACTGCAATTCCTCGACACGGAACAGGCGGCTGCTGGCGACAATCTCGCGAGCGAGCACCGTGGGCTTCTGACGCATAACGGACTCCTTGGCATGACCGGCGGGTTATCATACTCCGCCTTTGTCGAATGTCCCCGCCGGAGATTGCGTGCCCGCGACGGCCAGCGACGCAAGGACGACAGCCACCCGCAACCACCGATACCGCCCATGCCGCAATTGCCCTGGAATACGATCGACACCGTCCTCCTCGACATGGACGGCACCCTGCTCGACCTGCACTTCGACAACCACTTCTGGATGGAATACCTGCCGCAGCGCTATGCCGAGCATCACGGCATCAGCCGCGCGCTGGCCGACGCCGAGCTGCTGCCGCTTTTCCGCGACAACGCCGGACAGCTGAACTGGTACTGCACGGACTTCTGGAGCCGCGAGCTGCGCCTGTCGATCCGCGACCTCAAGCGCGAGGTCGCGCACCTGATCGCCCTGCGGCCGGATGCCGATCTGTTCCTCGCCGCCCTGCGCCGCGCAGGCAAGCGTGTGGCGCTGATCACCAACGCCCACCGCGATTCGCTGTCGCTGAAGATGGAGCGCGTCGAGCTGGCGCCCTGGTTCGATCGGCTGATCAGTTCCCACGATTACGGCTTCCCCAAGGAAGATCAGCAGTTCTGGCACGCCCTGCAGCAGGATTTCGGCTTCGACCCGGCACGCAGCCTGTTCGTCGACGACAGCCTGCCGATCCTGCGCAGCGCGCGGCAGTACGGCATCGCCCAGTTACTGGCGGTGCGCGAGCCGGACAGCCGCAAGGGTCCGAAGGACACCGAAGAGTTCGCCGCAGTGGAGAACTACCGGACGCTCGTGGAAGGTCTCTGACCCGCCTTCAGCAGCCCGAAACCTTTCTCCACGCACGCAGCAGATCGTCATTCAGGGATGCGCAGCACCTGCCCCGGATAGATCTTGTCCGGGTGCGAGAGCATCGGCTTGTTGGCCTCGAAAATCTTGTTATAGGCATTGGCGTTGCCGTACTCGGCCTTGGCAATGGCACTCAGGGTGTCGCCCTTCTTCACCGTGACGAAACGTGCCGGAGTCGCAGCAGGCGCGCTGACGCTGATCTGGTCTTCGACCTTGGCCACGCCCTCCACATTGCCCAGGGCCAGGAGGATCTTCTCTTTCTCTTCCTGGGTGGCCACTTGGCCACGGGCGATCACCTTGTCACCTTCCACCGTCAGCTCGATGGCAGGATTGCCCAGGCCCACCTTGGCCACGTGTTCCTTCAGCGCCTCGGCAGCCTGCGCCTCCTGGCCCACCAGGGTTTCCCACAGCTTCACACCCGCTTCTTTGACAAAGTCGAAGATGCCCATGACAGATCCTCTCGTTCCACAGGGATGGCGCACCCGGCGCCTGGGAGGTGCAAGTCTAGACGGCGGTTCCAGCTCGACCGTCCGATGGCGACGACAGGCTAGAATTCCGCTGCACATCAAGGAGCCGGCATGGACATCAAGCAACTGAAGTTCCTCATCGCGCTGGAGGAAACCCGCCATTTCGGCCAGGCCGCCGCGCGCTGCCACGTCACTCAGCCGACGCTGTCCATGCGCCTGCGCAGCCTGGAAGAAGAACTCGGGCTGGAACTGGTAATCCGTGGTCAGCGCTTCGAAGGGTTCACCGATGCCGGCCAGCGTGTGCTGGCCTGGGCACGCACCCTCCTCGCGGCCCACGACGGCCTCTACGCCGAAGCGGCGGCCTGTCGCGGCCAACTGGTCGGGACCTTGCGCCTCGGGGTGGTGCCGCTGGCCGGCTTCGACCCGATGCGGCTGGTGGAAGCTTTCTCGGCCCCGCACCCGAGCCTGCGCTTCCAGCTGTTTTCCATGAGCTCCGAGCAGATTCTCGAAGGTCTGGCGCGCAACCAGCTGGACCTGGGCCTGTCCTATCTCGACCGCCTGGATCGCGAGCATTTCGAGAGCCTGGAACTGGCACAGACCCGAATGGGCCTTCTGCATGATCGCCGGCATTTCAGCTTCGACACGCCGGCCCTGCCCTGGGAAAGCCTGGTGGACCTGCCCCTGGGCCTGCTCTCGGGCGGCATGCACTTCCGCCAATCAATCGACCATGGCTTCCGCAGCCGGGGGCTGTCGCCCCAGCCGAGGCTGGAAACCGATGCCGTCCATCAGTTGCTGCAGGCCGTCAGTGCCGGCCTGTGCTGCGCCATCATGCCGCTGGACAGCGGCCTCGACGATTTCACCGAGCACCTGACACTGATCCCCATAGAGGACGCCCGCACCTTGGCCCCACTGGGCCTGATCCTGCGGCGTGGCGCCCCGCGCTCGGCCCTAGCGGACGCCTGTTTTTCCGAAGCGCGGGCCCTGCTGGCGGTCGATACGCCCAGCCGATAGACGTGCTCGATCAATGAATCGGGAATAGCGATTAGACGCCCGTACCAGCCGGGCCTAGGATGGCTGAGTCAATCCGTCGCAGGGGGCAGAACCATGCCGAACCCAGACGCCAAGCGCCATCTCACCGCTGTGGATAACCCGCCCGAACCAACCGGCTATCAATATGCCGAGCTGGATGGCGAAGCGCGCGTGGAAGATGCCGCCCTGGCTGAAGAGTGCGCCCTGGCGATTTCCTACAACGGCATCAGTTATGCGGTGATGATGGTTTCCCCCAGTGCCCTGGAAGACTTCGTCGCGGGTTTCAGTCTGAGCAGTGCCGTCGTCCAGTCAATCGACGAAATCTATGACATCCAACTCGAAGGCGAAGGCATCGCTTTGCACGCGGAAGTGGATATTGGCAATCGCGCCTTCTGGTCGCTCAAGGAACAGCGCCGCAATCTGGCCGGCACGACCGGTTGCGGACTCTGCGGTGTGGAGGCCCTGGAGCAGGCGCTGCCGGAACTGCGCTCCCTGACGCCGGCTCCCTTGCCGCCGGCAGAACACTTCATCGACCTGCGCCAGCGCATCAACGCCGCGCAGGAACTGGCGCGACGCAGCGGCGCATTGCACGCCGCGCTGTTCGTCGATGGCCATGGCGAGGTGCGCCTCTGCCGCGAAGACATCGGCCGCCACAACGCCCTCGACAAACTGATCGGTGCCCTGCTGCGACAAGGCCTGGATCCACGCGCGGGCTTCGCCGTGGTCACCAGCCGCTGCAGCCTGGAACTTATCCACAAGGCCGTGCGCGCGGGTCTGTCCACCCTGGTCAGCCTCTCCGCCCCCACCACCCTGACAGTGGAATGGGCGCGCCGGCACCACCTCAACCTCATCCATCTGCCCCACCACAGCGCACCACGGGTCTACAGCCCGGCGCCGCAATCGAAAGCCGACATCGAATGAGCCTGCAACCCGTAAACCCCCGCTACAAGCCGTACAAAGGCGCAGCGGCCGGTTGGGGAGCGCTGAAAAGCGTCACCCGCTTCTGGCTGGACAGCAAACAGCCGTTCAAGAATCTCCGCGCCCTGCTCAAGACCAACCAGAACGGCGGCTTCGACTGCCCCGGATGCGCCTGGGGCGATTCCCCCGAGGACGGCCGCGTCAAGTTCTGCGAGAACGGCGCCAAGGCGGTCAACTGGGAAGCCACCAAGCGCCGGGTGGATGCTGCCTTCTTCGCCCGCTACAGCGTCAGCCAACTGCGCGATCAGAGCGACTACTGGCTCGAATACCAGGGTCGCCTGACCCAGCCCATGCGCTACGACCGCCAGACCGATCACTACGTGCCGGTCAGCTGGGAACATGCATTCGCCCTGGTGGCACACCATCTGCGCAATCTGGAAAGCCCGAACCAGGCGGAGTTCTACACGTCCGGCCGCGCCAGCAACGAAGCGGCCTATCTCTATCAGCTCTTCGTCCGTGCCTTCGGCACCAACAACTTCCCTGACTGCTCGAACATGTGCCACGAGGCCAGCGGCGTCGCGCTGATCCAGAGCGTCGGGGTCGGCAAGGGCAGCGTCACCTTCCACGACTTCGAACAGGCCGACGCCATCTTCGTGTTCGGCCAGAACCCGGGCACCAACCATCCGCGCATGCTCGAGCCGCTTCGCGAAGCCGTACAAAGGGGCGCGCAGGTGGTCTGCTTCAATCCACTCAAGGAGCGTGGCCTGGAGCGGTTCCAGCACCCGCAACATGCCCTGGAGATGCTCAGCAACGGCTCGCGGCCGCTCAATACCGCATTCTTCCGGCCGGCGCTGGGCGGCGACATGGCGGCCATTCGCGGCATCGCAAAGTTCCTCCTGCAGTGGGAGCGCGAGGCCCAGGCGAGCGGCGAGACGCCGGTGTTCGACCACGACTTCATCGCCGAACACACCCTCGGCGTCGACGCTTACCTGGCTGAAGTGGATGCCACACCCTGGGCGCAGATCGAGGCGCAGTCGGGCCTGACGCTGGAAGAAATCGAGATATCCGCACGCATCTACCGCGATGCCCGCAACGTGATCGTCTGCTGGGCGATGGGCATCACCCAGCACCGCCATTCGGTGCCGACCATCCAGGAGCTCGTCAACCTGCAACTCCTGCGCGGCAACGTCGGCCGCCCCGGTGCCGGCCTTTGCCCTGTGCGCGGTCACAGCAACGTGCAGGGCGATCGCACCATGGGCATCAATGATCGGCCGCCCGCGGCGCTGCTCGATGCCTTGGAGAAACGCTTCGGCTTCCAGGTCCCCCGCGACGACGGCCACAACACCGTGGAAGCAATCAGCGCCATGCTCGAAGGTCATGCGAAGGTCTTCATCGGCCTCGGTGGCAATTTCGCCCAGGCCACGCCGGACAGCTCCCGCACTCATGCCGCGCTGCAGAACTGCGAACTGACCGTGCAAATCAGTACCAAGCTCAACCGTAGCCACCTGACCGTTGGCCAGGAGGCGCTGATCCTGCCCTGCCTCGGCCGTACCGATATCGACCGCCAGTTGGACGGCCCGCAGGCGGTGACGGTGGAGGACTCCTTCAGCATGATCCATGCGTCCTACGGCCAACTGGAGCCCTCTTCCGCCGAGATGCGTTCCGAGCCGGCCATCATTGCCGGCATCGCCAAAGCCACGCTGGGTGATCATCCGGTGGACTGGGACGCCCTGATCGCCAACTACGACCGAATCAGGAATCTGATCGCCGAGACCATTCCCGGCTTCGAGGACTTCAATCGCCGTGTGCAGAATCCCGGTGGTTTCTATCTGGGCAACAGCGCCAATGCCCGGCGCTGGACGACCCAGACCGGCCGCGCCAACTTCAAATCGAACCCGCTACCGGCCGACCTGCTCCACGAGAAGGTACGCAGCACCGGCGAAACGCCGCACCTGATCCTGCAGACCCTGCGCTCCCACGACCAGTACAACACCACCATCTATGGCCTGGACGACCGCTATCGCGGCGTGCGTGGCCAACGCGACGTGGTCTTCGCCAACGAGGCCGACATTCGCCGACTGGGCTTTGAACCCGGGCAGAAGGTGGACATGGTCACGCTCTGGGACGACGGCGTGGAACGCCGTGTATCCGACTTCAGCCTGCTCGCCTTCGACATCCCGGCCGGACAGGCTGCCGCCTACTACCCGGAAACCAACCCGTTGGTACCGCTGGGAAGTTACGGCGACGGCAGCTACACCCCGACCTCCAAGTTCGTGGCCATCCGCCTCGAAGCCTCCCGCGACAATAGCCGCATCCTCTGAAACTGCGGCTGCGCCTGCCCAATGGCGTCAGGCCGCGCACAGAAACTCGCCGCAATCCGGGCGCCGGATTGCGGGCAGATATGAACTTGAAACTTAAGCAGGGTTAGTTTGTTACTCGAACTTAACTTACGAGAAACAATTTGAAATACCGAATCAATGCCTATATAAAGTCTCGACGGAACTTTATGCAGATGGGCACTTTGCCAGTATCAGAAAAGGCCTGAAAGGCACGATACAAGCGGGCGGGAATAGGTCTCTGACAACCCGAGCCCAAAAAAGTTCTGCCGCAAAATCAGATAATTAAAAAAATAAGAAAAGTCGATACTTTTCGTCGCTCACTACTTGCTTAAGTAAATTCCCACGGTAAATATCGCCTCACCAAAACCACTGAGGCGACCCTCACCATGAAGTACACCTCGATCCTCCTTCTGTCCCTTGGCCTCGCCAGCGGCAGCGTCTTCGCAGGCGGCAATACCGACGCCGGTATTGGCGGTGCGCTGGGCGGGGTCCTGGGTTCTGTGGTCGGCAATGCCGTAGGCGGCAGCACCGGCGCGGCCATTGGTGCCGGCGTGGGTGGTGCAGCCGGTGGCGCAGTAGCAGCGCCGAAACGCAACCGCACCGAAGCCGCCATCGGCGGTGGCCTGGGCGCGGCTGGCGGTCAAGTCGTTGGCCGTCAGATGGGCGGCACCACCGGTGGCCTGATCGGCGCGGCCCTCGGCGGCGGCGCCGGCGGTGCGCTGGGTAACGAATACGGCGACCGCAACCGCTACGACGATGACGACTACGATGACGATCATCGCCACTATCGTCGTGCTTACCGCGACCATCCTGGCCGTGGCCACGCCTGGGGCCATCGCAAGCACAAGCATCGCCACTGGGACGATTGATCCGCGATTCCAAAAAAGCCCGCTTCCAGCGGGCTTTTTCCAGACCTGAGGCCTGGTCGAGCGACAGCAGGCCCCCTCCCGAATCCATAATCTGACCTGTGTCATGGGTAGCCCGGCAGCGCGGCGGACCATGGACCCTCTTTTTGAAATGGAGACTCAGCAACATGCGTAAAGCAGTAACCGCCCTTGCCCTCAGCCTTTTGGCCACTCAGGCCGTAGTGGCCGGCGAAACCACCAACAATGCCATCGGTGGCGGCCTCGGCGGCGTCCTGGGCAACGTTGTTGGCAACGCGGTTGGCGGCAGCACGGGTGCAGCCATCGGCGCTGGCCTGGGTGGCGCAGCGGGTGGCGCCATGACCGCCAAGAGCGGCAAGAAAACCGAAGCCGCCATCGGCGGTGGCCTGGGCGCAGCGGGTGGCTCGGTAGCGGGTCGCGCACTGGGCGGCTCCACTGGCTCCGCCATTGGCGCAGGCCTGGGTGGCGCAGCAGGCGGCGCGATTGCTACCGAACTGACCAAGGACGATCACCACGGCCACAAGCACCGCCGCCACTGATCGCTGCACCCATGAAAACGCCCGGCATTTGCCGGGCGTTTTTCGTTGCGGGGCGAAATCAGCCGATCTGCTGTTCGGCGCGCGCCTCGTCCACATCGCCACTGGCCATGCAGGCAGCCGCGGTGAAGAGAACGTCGGTCGAGGAATTCAGCGCGGTCTCGGCAGCGTCCTGGAGGATGCCGATGATGAAGCCCACGGCCACGACCTGCATCGCCACTTCGCTGGGGATGCCGAACAGGCTGCAGGCCAGCGGGATCAGCAGCAGCGAACCGCCCGCCACGCCGGAAGCGCCACAGGCGCAGATGGAAGCCACGACGCTGAGCAGGATCGCGGTGGGAATGTCGACGACAATGCCCAGGGTCGTCACCGCTGCCAGGGTCAGCACGGTGATGGTGATCGCAGCACCGGCCATGTTGATGGTGGCGCCCAGCGGGATGGAAACCGAGTAGGTGTCTTCGTGCAGGCCAAGTTTTTCCGCCAGTTGCAGGTTGACCGGTATGTTGGCCGCCGAGCTGCGGGTGAAGAAGGCCGTGATGCCGCTCTCGCGCAGGCAGGTCAACACCAGCGGATAGGGGTTGCGGCGAATCTTCGCGAACACGATCAACGGGTTCACGACGAAGGCCACGAACAGCATGCAACCCAGCAACACCACCAGCAGATGGGCGTAGTCGCCGAGCACGCCAATGCCGTTCTCGGCGAGGGTCGAAGCCACCAGGCCGAAGATGCCCAGTGGGGCGAAGCTGATCACCACGCGGACGATCAGCGACACGCCATGGGACAGATCGCTGAACACGTTACGGGTGGTTTCACTGCCCTGGCGGATGGCAATACCCAGGCCCACGGCCCAGACCAGGATGCCGATGAAGTTGGCTTCCATCAGCGCCGTCACCGGGTTCGCCACGGCGCTACCCAGCAGGCTCAGCAACACTTCGGAGATGTTGCCGGGCGGCGCCAGGTCAGCAGCACCGGTGCTCAGCGTGATGGTCGAGGGAAAGACGCTCGAAGCCATTACCGCCACGACGGCGGCGGAGAACGTGCCGATCAGGTAGAGCACGAGGATCGGACGGATGTGCGTGCGCTCGCCCGGCTTGTGGTTGGCAATGGCGGCGATCACCAGGATGAACACCAGCACAGGTGCCACGGCCTTCAGGGCCATGACGAAGAGCTTGCCGAGCAGGCCAACGGCGCTGGCGTACTGGGGAGCAGTCAGGGCGAGGGCGATGCCGGCGATCAGGCCGATGATGATCCGGGTCACCAGGCTGGTGCGTTTCAAGCGTTGCAGGATGGAGCCGTTTGCATGAGTCATGGCAGGTACCGCAGAACGTTCGGGCCGCACGACGAGCCGACCCGGGAATGGCAATTGGACTCCGATGACGTCCCGTCCTCCATGCTGCAGATCAAGCAAAAAAGAAAGAACCCTGCCGCGTGGTATTCACCTCGCAGCCGGTTGGGACGTTTCGGGTTTGGCGCGCATTGTGCGGATTCACACAAACGATGGGTAGAGCGGACGGACAGTCGGGGCGCGGTATGTCGCGATTTCGGCCATTTCAGGTCGAATGGCTGAAAGTTGTCTGTAGGGGCGAATTCATGCGCCATGCAGACCGCAGGTCTGCCCGGTAGCTATCGAGGGGACAGCTACGCTGTCCTTGGCGAATGAATTCGCCCCTACATGAAAAGCGCTTGGTCAGCCTTCCACCACCAACTCTGCCAATGCCGCACGCAGCGTCTCGGGAATCGGCACTGGCCGGTTGCTCTGGCGGTCGACGAAGACATGCACGAAGCGTCCGGCCGCACAGGCCTCGCTCTCGCCCTGCTTGAAGATCGCCAGCTCGTACTGCACCGAACTGTTGCCCAGCTTGCCCACTCGCAGCCCGACCTCGATGCGGTCGGGGAAGGCGATGGAGGCGAAGTAATCGCAGGACGAACTCACCACGAAGCCCACCACGCCGCCTTCATGGATATCCAGCCCACCCTGTTCGATCAGGTAGGTGTTCACCGCACTGTCGAAGAAGCCGTAATAGACCACGTTGTTCACATGACCGTAGAGGTCGTTGTCGTGCCAGCGCGTGGTGATGGGTTGGAAGTGGCGGTAATCGCCGCGCAGGTGCTGGGGTTGGCTCATGGGGTTCCCTGGGTTCGGTTGAATCGACGTAGGAGCGAGCTTGCTCGCGAACGGCTGCATTCGCCAGCAAGCGGCTCCTACAAGGAGGTTCAGTAGGCGGCCTGGTAGATCGCCAGGGCCTGCGCTTCGCTGACCTCGCGCGGATTATTCACCAGCAGGCGCTGCTGCAACATGGCATCACTGGCCAGACGCGCCAGCATCGCCTCGGGTACACCGGCATCCCGCAAGCGCGTGGGCAATCCACTGCGCTCGCTGAAGGCGGCGAGTTCCTGGATCAACTGCTCGGTGAGTTCCGCCGCGCTGCCCGGCTTGAGTTTGCTTCCGAGGACCAGCGGCGCCAGCTCCGCGTAGAGCGGTGCAGCCACTTCGGTGTTGAAGCGCAGCACGTGGGGCAGCACCAGGGCGTTGGACAGGCCATGGGGGATGTGGAAGTGCCCGCCCAGCGGATAGGCCAGCGCATGCACGGCCGCCACCGGAGCATTGGCGAACGCCTGGCCAGCAAGGCAGGCACCCAGCAGCATCGCCTGGCGCGCTTCGCGGTTGCGGCCGTCCCGGACCACGGCATCGAGGTTGCCGGCCAGGAGACGCAAGGCCTCACGTCCCAATAGGTCGGACAGCGGATTCTTCTTCAGCTTGCTGGTGTAGGACTCGATGGCATGGACCATGGCGTCGATGCCAGTGGCCGCCGTGACCGCCGCCGGCAGACCGAGGGTCAGGTCGGCGTCCAGCAAGGCGAGGTCGGGCAGCAGCAGCGGCGACACAACGCCCATCTTGGTGGTCTCGCCCGTGGTGACGATGGCAATGGGCGTCACCTCGGAACCGGTGCCGGCGGTTGTCGGCACCTGCAGCAGCGGCAGGCGCCGACCGCGCGCGTTGCCCACGCCGTAGATGTCCGCCAGCCCCTGCTGGCAGTCGGGATGAGCCAGCAGCGCCACCAACTTGGCCACGTCCATCGAGCTGCCACCGCCGAAACCCACCACCAGTTGGGCGCCGAGGACTTTCGCCAGCTCCACGGCCTCCAGCACCACCGCCTCGGGCGGATCGGCCTGGACCTGGTCATAGACCGCAACGCTGAGGCCCGCGAGAGCGAAGCCGAGGAGAATGTCGTCGAGCAGGCCAAGCCGCGTGATGCCTGGATCGGTCACCAGCAGGACGCGTTGGGCGTCGCGCTCGCGGCAAAGGTCAGCAAGGCGTGTGGCAGAGCCGGATTCGCAAAGAATCTGCGCGGTGGTGGCGAAGCTGAAGGGCTGCATCGGGGCGTCCTCCCTTGTTGTTGTCGAGGCGGACCGCGAGCACGCGGCACGCCGGTTCACGCCGTCAAAACGCGAAATGCTCCTCGGGCAGCGCCATCAGGCAGTCCGCACCGCCCAACAGGGCTTCACGATGGCTGCTGGCGCGCGGCAGCACGCGACGCACGTAGAAGCGCGCGCTGTGCAGCTTGGCCCGGTAGAAGTCCGCCTCCGAGGTGACCGCTTCCAGGGCGTCCTGGGCGCGCGCCGCGGCTTGCAACCAGAAGCCCGCCAATAGGACATAGGCCGAGTACTGGAGGAAGTCCACCGAGGCGGCACCGATTTCTTCCGGGTTCTCCCGCACCCGATCCAGCAAGGTCGCGCTCAGGCCACGCCACTCCTGCAGGCGTGCCAGCACGGCGCCCGCCAGTTCGGCCACTTCGGTACGTTCCAGCTGGGCATCGGCCAGGGCGGCGAATTCGTCCTGCAAGGCGGCCAGTTCGGCACCGGCGTCGCCCATCAGCTTGCGGCGGATCAGGTCCAGCGCCTGGATGCCGTTGGTGCCCTCGTAGAGCTGGGTAATGCGGCTGTCGCGCATCAGCTGCTCCATGCCCCACTCACGGATGAAGCCATGACCGCCGTAGACCTGCACGCCGAGGCTGGCCACTTCCTGGCCCATGTCGGTGAGGAAGGCCTTGACGATGGGGATCAGCAGCGCCGCGCGACGGCTGGCGGCCTTGCGCTCGGCCGCGCCCGGGTGGCCGTGCTCCAGGTCCAGCTGGCGCGCGCAGTAGGCGGCCAGCATGCGGCTGCCTTCCACCAGGGTCTTCTGGGTCAGCAGCATCCGTCGCACATCGGGATGGTGGATGATCGGGTCAGCCGGTTTTTCCGGCGCAGCCGGGCCGCTGAGCGCGCGGGATTGCAGGCGCTCGCGGGCATAGGCCAGGGCGCCCTGGAACGCCTGCTCGCCGATGCCGAGCCCTTGCAGGCCGACCTGGAAGCGCGCGTCATTCATCATGGTGAACATGCACGCCAGGCCCTGGTTGGCTTCGCCGATCAGCCAGCCGGTGGCGCCGTCGAAGTTCATCACACAGGTGGCGGCGCCCTTGATGCCCATCTTGTGTTCGATGGCGCCGCAGGAAACGGCATTCTTCGTTCCAGGCGTGCCATCGGGGTTGGCGATGAACTTGGGCACCAGCAGCAGGCTGATGCCTTTCACTCCCGTCGGGGCATCCGGCAGTCGCGCCAGCACCAGGTGGACGATGTTTTCGGAGAGGTCCTGCTCGCCGCCGCTGATGAAGATCTTGCTGCCACTGACCTTGTAGCTGCCGTCGGCCTGGGGTTCGGCGCGCGTGCGCAGCAGCGCCAGGTCGGTGCCGGCCTGGGGTTCGGTGAGGCACATGGTGCCGGCCCACTGGCCGCTCACCAGTTTTTCCAGGTAAGCCTGCTTGAGCGCATCGCTGCCGTGCTTGTACAGCGCCAGCACGGCACCTTCAGTGAGTCCGGAGTAGACGCGGAACGACAGGCTGGCGCCCATCAGCATCTCGTGGAAGTTGCACGCGACCATCTGCGGGAAGCCTTGGCCGCCGTACTCCTGCGGACCGGTCATGCTGGCCCAGCCGTTGTCGCAGTACTGCCGATAGGCCTCGCGGAAGCCCTTGGGCGTCGTCACCGCGCCCTGCTCCAGGGTCACGCCTTCTTCGTCGCTGTTGCGGTTCAGTGGCGACACCACTTCGCCCGCATAGCGCGCGCCTTCTTCCAGCACACCGTCGATCAGCTCGCGGTCCAGGCCGTTGGCCAGCAGTTCGCAATGGCCGGCGACGTCGAAGAGTTCGTGGAGCACGAAGCGCATGTCGCGCAGGGGTGCCTTGTAAGCCATGTCAGGCCTCCTGTTGGAAATCGGCGAAGTAGTGGCCGGACTCGGCCAGGCGACGGATCAGTGCAGCCGGCTGCCAGTGGCTGCCGAAGCGCTCGGCCAGCGCTTCCAGGCGCTCGCGGATAGCCGGCAGCCCCTGGCTGTCGGCCCAGGCCATCGGCCCGCCCTTGTCGGCGGGGAAGCCGTAGCCATTGAGGTAAACGGTGTCGATATCAGCGCTGGAGGCGGCGATGCCCTCTTCGAGGATCTTCGCCCCTTCATTGACCAGGGCCAGCAGGCAACGCTCCAGGATCTCTTCCGGGCCGATGTCACGGCGCTCGAATCCAAGCTGTTCGGACACCTGCAGCACCAGGGCATCCACTTCCGGATCGGGCTCGGCCTGGCGACTGCCTTCCGCATAGCGGTAGTAGCCCATGCGCGCCTTCTGGCCGAATCGGCCGAGCCCGCAGAGGTGGTTATCCACCTGCACCGCCGGGTCGTCCTGGCCTTTGCCAGCCAGCTCGCGGGCGCGCCATTCCAGGTCGATGCCGACCACGTCGTACATGCGGAAGGGCCCCATGGCGAAGCCGAAGCCTTGCAGCGCGCTGTCCACCTGATGGGGATAGGCGCCTTCCAGCAGCATCATCCGCGCCTCGCGCACGTAGGTATGGAGCATGCGGTTGCCGATGAAGCCCTTGGAGTTGCCGGCGACCACACTGACCTTGCCCATGCGTTGGCCCAATGCAACAGCTGCGTCCAGCACGACGGGGGCGGTGCGGGCGCCTCGAACGATCTCCAGCAGTTTCATGATGTGCGCCGGGCTGAAGAAATGCAGGCCCAGGACCTGCTCCGGGCGCCCGGTGACCGCGGCAATGGCATCGATATCCAGGGCCGAGGTGTTGCTGGCGAGGATGGCCGTCGGCTTCAGCCGGGCGTCCAGCTCGCGGAAGATGGCTTGCTTCAGTTCGAGATTCTCGTAAACCGCCTCGATCACCAGATCGACATCGGCCAGGTCAGCGTAGCTTTCCACCGGCTGGATGCGCGCGACACGCTCGGCGGCCTGGGCCTCGCTGATGCGGCCCTGGCGCACGTTATGGGCGTAGGTATCGGCCACCACGCCCTGGGCCTGCTCCAGCATCTGCGGATTGTTGTCCAGCCAGAGAACGTCGAGGCCAGCGCTGGCCAGGCTCATGACGATGCCACGGCCCATGGTGCCGGCACCGATCACGGCGGCCCGCTGGATGTTGGATGCGCTAGGGGTCACTGAGATGTCCTCTTGTTCTAGTAAGGGGTAACAGACGCGGCCCCACGTAGGAGCCCGGTTGCTGGCGAATGTGCTGCATGGTTCGCGAGCAAGCTCGCTCCTACAAACCTCGGTCGCCGCGTGATCAGGAAATCGCCAAACACCTTAAGGAAGCCGCTACTATTTTTGAAATTTAGTCTTGTGATAGATGGCATTCCCCTGGTGAATATCTCCAACTTCGATCTCAACCTTCTGCGGGTGCTGGACGCCCTGCTGCGCGAACGCAACGTCTCGCGTGCTGCGGAACGTCTTTCCCTCAGCCAGCCGGCAGTGAGCAACGCACTCAACCGGCTGCGCGAATTGCTTGGCGACCCCTTGCTGGTGCGCGTGGGCCGGGCGATGCAGCCGACGCCAAGAGCGCTGGCACTGGAGACGCCGATCCGTGCCGCGCTCAAGCAGATCGAGCAGAGCCTGGTGGTCGGAGAAGGCTTCGATCCAGCACGTAGCCGCCAGCGTTTCACCATCGCCGTGACCGACTACGTGGAACTGATCTGCATGCCGCGCCTGTTGCAGCAGTTGGCGGAAGAAGCACCGGGGGTGAAGGTCGCCATCCACCACCTGTCGCCGAGCCTGCCCGCCGCCGCGCTGGACCAGGGCGAGTTGGACCTGGTGCTGGGCCGCTTCGAAAGCATTCCCGCGCGCTTCGCCAGCCGCCGCTGGATGAGCGAAACGCTGCGCCTGGTGGCCCGTCGCGACCATCCGCAAATGCAGGAAGCACCTGACCTGTCCGGTTTTCTCAGGCTACGCCATCTCTGGGTACACGGTGGCCAGACCAAAGGCATGGTCGATCAATGGCTGGGCGAGCAAGGGCTGGCACGGGACATCGTCTACACCACGCCCAACTATCTGCAGGCGGCGCATATCGTCGCCAGTACCGACCTCGCCGTGGTGCTGCCGGCGCGGCTGGCCCAGCACTTCGCCCGCCTGCTGCCCTTGCAGGTACATCCCCTGCCCTTCGCCGTCGGGCCCTTCCATCTCGACCTGGTGAGCGTGGCCCAGCGCGGGGAGGACGACGCGTTGCAATGGCTGATCGAGCGCCTGATGGGCATCGGCCGGATATGAGGTGGATGAGCAGGGTGGGCTTCAGCCCACCGGGATGATGGGTATCGCTCCGCTCCTCCCATCCTACGGAGGGGCCTGTGGGAGCGATTTCATTTGAACTTGGGAAACCACGTCCTGAGGACGTGGTCATGAGTCATCGGCTCTGCCTGTGACGATTCGACTGCTTGGGCTAGCAGGATGAAGGCGATCGGGTAGGGTGCGCCGTGCGCACCGGCGGTTTGGCCTGGTGCCGAAGCGGGTCCTGAAGTCGGTGCGCACAGCGCACCCTACGGTCCAGACCGGGCGAAAGAGGTCGGCGTTGTGCTCGGTAGTGGATTCGCCCCCTTCCAGGGGGCTACCGCAAGTCCACGTTCTACGAACGTGGATGTTTACTCGCGATTGAAATCGCTCCCACATGCAGCGGTGGGCGTCAGAACTGGTTGCGGATCACTGCTTCGTCGAAGGCCAGCTTGCCGATACGCGGTCTGGCGGCGACGGCTTGCTTGCCGACGGCGATCATCAGGCCAATCGCATGGTTCTCCGGCAGGCGGATCAGGTCGGCCACGGCGTCGAAATCGAAACCGTCCATGGGGCAGGTATCCAGACCTTTGCCGCGGGCTGCGAGCATCAGGGTCTGGGCAACCAGACCGCAACTGCGCATCACTTCATCGCGCTGCACCTGGGGCTTGCCGCGGTAGTAGGTGTCAATGGCGCCGGCCATGAAGTCCTGCACCGGCTGCGGAGCTTCGGCCCAGACGCGGGCGGCGTCCTTCTCCCAGGCATCGAGGCGGGCGCAGACGATCACCAGCATCGAGGCTTCGGTGACCTGGGACTGGTCCCAGGCAACAGCGCGAATACGCTGGCGCAGCGCCGGGTCGCTGACTTCCACCAGGCGCACGTGTTGCAGGTTGAAGGCGGTGGGGGCGAGTAAGGCCAGTTGCAGCAGCTCATCCTTTTCTTCGCGGCTGATGCTGTGGGCGGTGTCATAGGCCTTGATGGCGCGGCGGCTGCGGATGGCGTCGTCAATGTGCATGTGGGAATCCTTGGAAGAGGCGGGATTGAAAGTGGCGCCATCCTAAGCAGCCAGAGGCCTGCTTCCAACACTGATTAACGATGATATCGATCAAAAAATCCGTATGGCCCAATGTTCTGTTGGGAGCGGGCTTTTCCTGTAGGGGCGAATTCATTCGCCAAGGACCGCGAAGCGGTCCCGCAATGCCGAAGGGCAGGCCTTCGGCCTGCTTGGCGAATGAATTCGCCCCTACAAGCCCAGCTGTTGGCTTACCCATTCACGCACTTCGGCGTAGGGATAGGCCTCCAACGCAGCGAAGCCCGGCAGGTTGCGCGCCTTGAGCCGCGTGAAGAGCGGCGCGGTGATGCCGCAGAGCATGCGCGTGAGGCATTCGGCGCTGGGCGGCTCGCCGCGCAATTCCTGGTAGCGCTGGCTGAAGCCCCCACACAGGGCGCTGAAACTCCGCTCCGTCAGGGGCGCCAGGGCTGGCGGCTCCGGCAGGTGCGCCACACGCCCCTCGCAGACCGAGCAGTGACCGCAGCGCTCCGGTACTTCAAAGTCGCCGAAGTAATGGGCCAGTCGCGCGCTGAGACAGGTCTCGCTGGCGAACAGGGCCAGCATCGCCTGGATGCGGTCGATCTCGCTGCGCTCCTGCTGGCGGAAGTAGTCATGCAGCTCGACCGCCAACGCCTCAGGCTCGAAGTCGCGATCGTCCACGGCGTAGACCTCGGTCATCTGCTTGCTTTCCAGTTCGATCCAACCGCGCTCCTGGAAGTAATCCAGGGCCTTCACCACGCGGCTGCGTTCAGCGCTGTATTCGCGGTATAGGCGATCGAAATCCACGGTGCACCAGGTACGCGCGCGGGTGGATGTGCGCAGCAAGGCATCGACGAATTGGCGACGCTCGCCTTCGAATTGCGCAGCCAGTGCTTCGGGCGCCAGCAGATGCTTGAAACGGTAGTCGGCGAAGTAGGCGTAGAGGGGCGCGATGATGCCGCGCAGCTCCAACTGGACCAGCAGAGTCTTGAGCGGCAGCTGGCGAATGTTGCTCTGGTCGGAGAGCGCGCCGAGCATCAGCTCCCAGCGATCGCCACCCTGCCCCGCCGCCTTGAGCTCCGCCAGTACCTGGCGGATACCGGCGAGTTCAGGCGTATCGCCATAGACGAAGTTCTCCAGCACGTTGAGGCTGTCGCGGTTGGCCAGTACCAGGCAGTCCGATGGCTTGCCGTCGCGCCCCGCCCGGCCGATTTCCTGGCTGTAGTTCTCCACCGACTTGGGCAGGTCGTAGTGCACCACCTGGCGGATGTCGCTCTTGTCGATGCCCATGCCGAAGGCGATGGTCGCAACCATCACGTTGACCTGCCCGGCCATGAACCGGCGCTGCAGCGCCTCACGCTCCTCATGGGGCATTCCGGCGTGGTAGGCGTTGGCCGCAACGCCCCGTTCGCTCAGGCGCGCTGCGACTTCTTCGGCAGTTTTCTGCAGGGTCACGTAGACGATGGCGGCCTGCCCGCTGCGCTCCCCCAACCAATCCACCAGTCGTTCCAGCTTGCGCTCGCCGGCCACCGGTTCCACCAGCAGGTTGAGGTTGGGGCGGTAGAAGCCGGTGGTGATGACATCGGCATCGGCGATGGCGAACTTGCGTTGCATATCGGCAATTACCGTCGGCGTCGCCGTGGCGGTCAGCAGCAGCACCTGAGGGATGCCGAACTGGCGCTGGTACTCGGGCAGTTTCAGGTAGTCGGGGCGGAAGTTGTGCCCCCACTCGGAAATACAGTGGGCCTCGTCCACCACGAGCAGGGAAATCGGCACCTGCTGGATGAAGCCACGGAATCGCTCGTTCTTCAGCCGCTCCACGGAAATCATCAGGATCTTCAGTTCGCCGGAGCGGGTCCGCGCCATGACCTCGGCGGCCTCCTCGCGGCTCTGGGCCGAATCGATGCTGGCGGCAGCGATGCCGTGGCGGTGCAGGAAGGCCAGCTGGTCCTGCATCAGCGCCAACAGCGGCGACACCACCAGGGTCAGGTGTGGCAGATGCAACGCCGGCAGCTGGTAGCACAGCGACTTGCCGGAACCGGTGGGGAAGATGGCGGCGGCCGAACGGCCCGCCAGCACCGCGGAGATGGCGGCTTCCTGGCCGGGACGGAAATGGTGGTAACCGAAGACCTTGGCGAGGCTGGTTGCGGGCATGGGGATCACTCCATTGATGGGGCATTGATCATGGACCGCGATGAACCTGGCAGGGTCCTGAATCCGGGTACGACGTTTCGCCTTTGAGCCCCACCGATCCAATCTGATGGGTTTCGCTCCGCTCGCGGAACGCCGCCCGACCCATCCTACGGGACGGCACACAGCCGCAAATGAAAAAGCCGCCCGGAGGCGGCTTCTTCGACAAGGACGGGGTGCGGCTTAGAGCTGCGGGCCGGCGTTCTTGATGGCGTCGGAAACGTCGAACTTCTTGAAGTTCTCGACGAACTGCTTGGCCAGGGCCTTGGCAGCTTCGTCGTAGGCAGCCTTGTCAGCCCAGGTGTTGCGCGGGTTGAGCAGGTTGGTTTCGACGCCCGGTACGGCCTTCGGCACGTCCAGGTTGATGGTGTCCAGGTGCTCGGTTTCGGCGCCGATCAGAGCACCGCTCTGGATGGCAGCGATCACGCCACGGGTGGTCGGGATGTTGAAGCGCTTGCCAACGCCGTAGCCACCACCGGTCCAGCCGGTGTTGACCAGGTACACCTTGGAGCCGAAGCCCTGGATGCGCTTGATCAGCAGCTCAGCGTACTCGCCAGCCGGACGCGGGAAGAACGGTGCGCCGAAGCAAGTGGAGAAGGTGGACTTGATGCCGCCGCCGGAACCCATTTCGGTGGAACCGACCAGCGCGGTGTAGCCGGACAGGAAGTGGTAGGCAGCCTGCTCGTTGTTCAGGATGGAAACGGGCGGCAGCACGCCGGTCAGGTCGCAGGTCAGGAAGATCACTGCGTTGGGCTCGCCGGCACGGTTGGCCTCGACGCGCTTCTCGACCAGGTGCAGCGGGTAAGCCGCACGGGTGTTCTGGGTCAGGCTGTCATCGCTGTAGTCGGGCAGGCGGGTTTCCGGGTTCAGGACCACGTTTTCCAGCACGGCGCCGAATTGGATGGCTTTCCAGATTACCGGCTCGTTCTTCTCGGACAGGTCGATGCACTTGGCATAGCAGCCGCCTTCGATGTTGAACACGGTGCCCACGCCCCAGCCGTGCTCGTCGTCACCGATGAGGTAACGGCTTTCGTCAGCAGACAGGGTGGTCTTGCCGGTACCGGACAGGCCGAAGAACAGGGTGGTGTCGCCCTCTTCACCCACGTTGGCAGCGCAGTGCATCGGCAGCACGTCTTTTTCCGGCAGCAGGAAGTTCTGCACGGAGAACATGGCTTTCTTCATTTCACCGGCGTAGCGCATGCCGGCGATCAGCACTTTCTTGGCGGCAAAGTTGAGGATCACGCAACCATCGGAGTTGGTGCCGTCACGCTCCGGCTCGCAGACGAAGTTCGGAGCGTTGAGGATCTGCCACTCCTGGCGGGACTGCGGGTTGTACTGTTCCGGATTGATGAACAGGCAACGGCCGAACAGGTTGTGCCAGGCGGTCTCGGTCGTCATTTTGACGGCCAGGTAATGTTCAGGATCAGCACCAACGTGCACGTGAGAGACGAAACGCTCACGTTCGGTCACATAAGCTTCAACACGAGCCCAAAGCGCATCGAATTTGTCCGCCGGGAAGGGACGATTGATGTTGCCCCAGGCAATCTTGGCTTCGGTGCTCGGCTCTTGAACGATGAAACGGTCTGCCGGAGAACGACCGGTGCGATGACCGGTTTTCACTACCAACGAACCGTTGGCGGCCAGTTCACCCTCGCCACGGCGAATGGCCTCTTCGACCAGTTGCGCGGCGCTGATATCGGTGTACACGGCGTTATTGGCTTGCGTCATGTGGTTCCCCGTCGGCGAAAAGCCGAGTCCTCCAAACGTTTTGTAGTGGGTAATGCGACCCCCTACAGCGAAAAAAGTGCGCGCGATTATGCCAGAAAAGCCCGCTTTGGGTAGAAACCTCCTGTCAGCGAGGCATATTCATGACCGATAATCGCACTCCGGTCACGCAGCGACCTTTCAGGCACGCTACATCTTTTCAGTGGCGTGTTTCCGACGGCGCGGCGCTGCCGCCACCGGCAAACAGCTGGGCGATATCCGCCGCGTCGAAGCTGTAGCGCTGGTTGCAGAACTGGCAATCGATCACGACGGTGCCACCGCTTTCCTGCAGCAGGGCTTCGGCGTCGTCCTTGCCCAGGCTTACCAGCGCGTTGGCCGAACGCTGACGCGAGCAGCTGCAACGGAAGTGGATGGCCTGCGGATCGAACAAGCGCACCGTTTCTTCATGGTAGAGCCGGTGCAGCACGGTCTCGTTGTCCAGGCCGAGCAGTTCTTCGGCGGTCAGGGTGTCGGCCAGGGTGGTCAGGTGCTGCCAGTTGGCCTCGCGGGCCTCGGGGTCCTTCAGGCGATCGGCCGGCAGGGCCTGGAGCAACATGCCACGGGCATTGCGCCCATCGGCGTTGAGCCAGAAGCGGGTGGGCAACTGCTGCGAGTTGTCGAAATAGCTGGAAAGGCATTCGGCCAGGGTGGTGCCTTCCAGGGCGACGATGCCTTGGTAGCGCTGGCCCTGCTTCGGGTCCACGGTCAGGGTCAACGACCCTTCGGGCATCAGCTCGGCCAGGCCGGCGGACGGGCTGACCTGGCTCGCGTGATAACGGGCGATGCCACGCACTTCGCGGTCGCTGGAGCATTCCACCATCAGCAGCGGAACTGCGCCGGAGGAACGCGCCTGCAACACCAGCAGGCCATCGAACTTGAGGGTGCCGACCAGCAGGGAAGCGGCGGCGAGCATCTCACCGAGCAGTTGGGCAACCGGCTCGGGATAGGGATGCTTGGCCAGGACGTGGGCGTAGCTCTCGCCGAGGGAAACCAGTTCGCCGCGCACATCGGTGTCGTCGAACAGAAAACGTTGAGTGAAGTCATCTTTGTGCATATCGGCAGGCTACCGCGTGGGACAGCACCAGCGAACGCCGGCTGTCAGGCAATTGAAAGGGTCGGTCGATCAAATCAAAAAAACGGATTCTAGGGTCAAAGAAGGGGGCCTCCAAGGGGAGTGCCAATAATTCGACCAATCCGACCGAGCGTCTGCCGAATCGCCGGTTTTACGTCACCTCACTCATCTAACAAGACTCTGCTAACCCCCGGAAAGCCAAGGAATTCGCCAGTCGGGCATTAGTGGCAATTCCCCATTTCCCCCACTTTTGGGGGAAATTTCACCCACTTTCGGGTTATCCATTAGTCGCATATATCTGATGCTGTCTCCCCTCCACCGAGTCTCGCCTCCATGGATGTCAGCGTATTTGGGACCGGCTATGTCGGTCTGGTTCAAGCCGCCGCCCTGGCCGATGTCGGCCACCGAGTTCTCTGCGTCGATATCGACGAGCGGAAAATCCAGCAGTTGCAGAAGGCTGTGCCGCCGATCCAGGAGCCCGGACTCTCGGCCATGATCGACGACAATCTGCGCGAGGGTCGGCTGGCCTTCAGCACCCAGGCCAGCGACGCGGTGGCGCACGGGCAGTTGATCTTCATCGCGGTGGGCACGCCTCCAGACGAGGATGGTTCAGCCGACCTGCGCCATGTGATCGGCGTGGCGCGGGAGATCGCCCGGCACATGGAGGCCGATCGTACCCTGGTGATCAAGTCCACCGTGCCAGTCGGCACGGCTGCGCGGATTCTCGAAACCACCCGTGAAGCCCTGGACGAACAGGGCAAGAGCCACCTGAAGGTCCGCGTGGCGTCCAACCCCGAGTTCCTCAAGGAAGGCAGTGCCGTCAACGACTGCGTCCGCCCTGACCGCATCATCGTGGGCAGCGACGACGAACTGGCCCGCAGTCAGCTCGCCGAACTCTATGCGCCCTTTTGCCGCAACCACGACAAGCTGATCTTCATGGACAACCGCAGCGCGGAGCTGACCAAGTACGCGGCCAACGCCATGCTCGCCACCCGCATCAGCCTGATGAACGAGCTGGCCAACCTGGCCGAGCAGGTGGGGGCGGACATCGAATCGGTGCGACGTGGCATCGGCTCCGACCCACGCATCGGCTACCACTTCATCTACCCGGGATGCGGCTTCGGCGGTTCCTGCTTTCCCAAGGACCTGCGCGCCCTGTTGCATACGGGCCACATGAACGGCTTCCAGATGCGCCTGCTGCGGACTGTGCACGAGGTCAATGAAGAGCAGCGCCAGGTGCTCTTCCGCAAGCTGCAGAAGCTTTACCCCGAAGGACTCAAGGGCAAGTCCATCGCCGTCTGGGGCCTGGCTTTCAAGCCCAATACCGACGACATGCGCGAAGCCCCCAGCCGCGACCTGATGGAAGCACTCTGGCACGAAGGCGCAACGGTCCGCGCCTTCGATCCGGAGGCCATGTCTGAATGCCGGCGACTCTATGGCTATCGAGAAGACCTGGTGCTCTGCGCCACCCGCGACGATACGGTGCAGGATGCCGACGCACTGGTGATCTGCACCGAATGGAAGGCCTTCCGGATTGCCGACTTCCCGCTGCTGGCCAGCAAGCTGCGGGATCGCCTGATCGTCGACGGCCGCAATCTCTACAACCCCGAGCAAGTGGCGGCCGCCGGATTGCACTACCTGGGCATAGGCCTGCCCCGTATCACCCCGCTGGCGAGCGCGTCATGAAAGTGCTGGTCACCGGCGCAGCCGGATTCATCGGGGCGCATTGCGCCCGCCGGTTGCTGCTGGACGGGCACGCTGTGGTGGGGCTGGACAACTTCAACAGCTACTACGACCCGGCGCTCAAGGAAGCTCGCCTGGCCTGGGTTCACGGTGAAGCTGGGGACTTTCCGCTCCTTCGCCTCGACCTGGCCGACGGCCAGTCCATCGCCGAGCTCTTCGCCCGCGAACGGCCGGATGCAGTCATCCACCTGGCGGCCCAGGCCGGTGTCCGCTACTCGCTGGAACAGCCGCGCAGCTACCTGGACAGCAACCTGTCAGGATTTCTCAACGTGCTCGAGGGTTGCCGCGCGCACGCTGTGCAGCACCTGATCTACGCCTCGTCCAGTTCGGTCTACGGTGCCAACCGGCGCATGCCTTACTCCGAAGGCGACAGCGTCAACCATCCCTTGTCGCTCTATGCCGCTACCAAGAAGGCCAACGAGCTGATGGCGCACTGCTACAGCCACCTGTTCGGCATTCCCGCCACAGGGCTGCGGTTCTTCACCGTCTATGGCCCGTGGGGCCGTCCGGACATGTCGCCGATCCGCTTCGCCCAATGCATTGTCGAAGGCCGCCCGTTGAAGCTGTTTAACCATGGCCAGCATCGGCGCGACTTCACCTACATCGACGACATAGTCGAAAGCCTGGTGCGCCTGCTGCCCCTGGCACCCACGCCGGACCTGGATTGGAATCCCGAGTCGCCGCAACCCGCCTCAAGCAGCGCGCCCTGGCGCCTGTACAACATCGGCGGCGAGCAACCGGTGGCGCTCACCGATTACGTCGAACTGCTGGAGCGCTATCTGGGTCGCCGGGCCCAGCGCGAATTGCTGCCGCTGCAACCCGGCGACGTGATCGACACCTTCGCCGATGTCTCCGCCCTGTCCAGGGCGGTCGATTTCCAGCCCCGGGTCAGCCTCGCCGAAGGCCTGGAACGCTTCGTGGCCTGGTTCAAACACTACTACCAGATCGACCCACCCCTGGAACCTGGCGCGTTGCTCGCGACTGCCTGATCCGCGGGAAGGAGGAACCCGATGAACGCCCCCATCACTTCGCTCCGCGAGCAAAGCAGCCCGGACTCCGGCCGCCGCCTGGACTCTACGCAACGCCGGAATATCGACCAGGCACTCCTGACTCACAATCGCGGCTGGATTCTCGGCGTACCGGGAGGCCGCCCCTGGACCCTGTCGCACACCAAGCGCCTGCTCGAAGCCGGTGTTGCACTGCTCCTGCTCCTGGCGCTGTCACCCTTGCTGCTGGCCATCACCCTCACGGTGAAGCTCACCAGCCGCGGGCCGGTACTGTTCATCCAGCAGCGCACCGGTTTTCGCGGCCGGCGCTTCGGCATGTACAAGTTCCGCACCATGGTGGCCAACGCCGAATCCCTGAAGGATTCACTGCGCCACCTCAACAAGCACGGCGCCGACGCCATCGACTTCAAGATCGACCGCGACCCGCGCGTGACCTCGATCGGTCGCTGGTTGCGGCGGACCAGCCTCGATGAACTGCCCAACCTGATCAACGTGGTACGCGGCGACATGCGCCTGATCGGTCCCCGTCCCACCTCATTCAATACCTCCCGCTACCAGTTCGAGCACCTGCCGCGTTTGAGCATCTATCCGGGCATCACTGGCCTCTGGCAAGTCTCCGGACGCAGTGACATCGATTTCGACGAGCGGGTCGCAATCGACATGGACTACATCCGCCGACAGGGGCCTCTGCTGGACCTGGTCATCCTGCTCCGTACCCCAATCGAAGTCTTGCGGGGCCAGGGCGCCGCCTGATCCGTTGCGGCCACATCAAAGCCAAGGAGTCACCCCATGAACATGCTCCGCTCCGAGGAAACGCCGCTGCTGGGACAGATTGAAAAGACGGTCCTCAATCCCAGCGAAATGAACCTGGCGACCACAGTTCTCGACCAGGCCTGCCGCGTAATCCTGGTCACGGCACCCACGGCAGGCAGCGGCACCACGGTCAGCGCCATGAGCCTGGCCAAGCAACTGGCCCATACCGCCCGCGGCCGGGTGCTGCTGGTGGATGCGGACCCTTCGGCCAACGGCCTCAGCACCCGACTGGGCCTGGCCGGAGACCTGGGCTTGTTCGAACTCCTGCTCAGCCATGAGCGCGAGGAGCTGTTGAGCGAGTGCGCCCTGGCACTGCCCGACCTGCCCTTCGAGGTGCTGCCGCTCGGCCAGCCCTCTCCCTCAGCGGGGCGTTTCACCGCCGAAGACATGCAGCAGGTGCTGGACCTGCTGGCCGCTCACTACCGCTTCGTGGTGATCGACGCCGAGGCGATCTACTCCGGCAACAGCGCTTTGGGCCTGGCGTCCATGGCGGATGGTGTGGTGCTGGTCATCCGCGCCGAGATGACCCGCTGGGAAGTGGCACAGGCCGCCCTGGAGCGGCTGCACCAGGCCGACGCCAGGATGCTGGGCAGCATATTCAACGGCCGCAAGTACTACATGCCGCAATGGCTCTACAACCTCCTCTGAATCTGGACAGGACTGCCCCCATGAAACGTCTCGCGTTCTTCCTGTTTGCAGTACTGGCAGGTTGCGCCGGCCAGGATGCCGACCGCTCACTGCCGGCACGCATGTTGACCGCTCCGGCTGCCGACGCCACCCAGAGCGAACTGATCCCCGTGACGCAGCTCCTGCGCCCGCAGGATGTGCTCGACGTGATCTTCTATATCGCCCTGGACTCCTCCCAGCCTTACCGGGTGCAGAGCGGCGACCAGCTGGAAGTCATCTTCCAGACCGCCCCCAACCTCACCGGGATGAAGCTGGTGATGCCCGACGGCACCATCAGCCTGCCGTACGCGCAGAACGTGCACGTCGCCGGCAGTACGGTCCAGGAAATAGAAGAGAAGCTCAAGGAACGCCTCGCGCCGACACTGCAGAACCCCCTGGTCACCGTGTCGGTGGCAAAGGCCCAGTCCTCGGCGCAGAACCTGCGCGACACCCTGTTCAGCCCGGCCACCGGGATGAGCAGGGAAGTCACCGTGGCCAAGGACGGCAGCGCGGCCTTCCCCATGGTGGGCAAGCTGCAGCTCAGCGGCATGAGCGTCGAACAGCTGCAGGCCAAGCTCAACCAGCTGTATGCCGAACAGGGCGGTCTGGTGAAGGTCGACGTGCTGCTCAAGGCCACCGCCGCCAACCAGGTCTACGTGATGGGCGAAGTGACCCAGCCGGGCGCCTACCCGGTCCAGCGGCCGGTATCAGTTCTGGAGGCGTTGACCCTCGCCCGCGGCCACAACACGGTGACCGCCGACCTGGAATCAGTGCTCGTCCTGCACCGCCAGGGCGACCAGGTGCTGGCCCGCACCTACGACGTCGAGGCCCTGCTCGACAAGGACAGCGGTGCCGAGGTGGCCTACCTGCAACCGGATGATCTGCTTTTCGTGCCGCGCTCCGGCCTGGTCAAGGCAGGCGACACCGCACGCCAGCTGGCAGACGTGGTGCTCTTCAGTGGCTTCAACTTCGGCTTCTCCTACCGGGTCGACAACAAGAACGAGGACTAGCCATGAACACCCTCAAGAGCGAGAACTACCTGCATGACGTGTTCCGCACCCTGTACGCCAATGGCACGGTGATCAAGCGGGTTTTCCTGGTGTTCGTCGTCATCACCCTCATGCTCCCGCTGCTGCTCAAGCAGAGCTGGTTCATCACCGCCGAAGTCATGGTGCAGTCCAAGAAGCTCGCCCAGGCCGACGGTGCAACCTCGAGCCTGTTGCGGGAGACCGACAAGTTCCTGCCGCCGACCCTGGCCGACATGGAAACCGAGAGCAGCATCCTGCGCTCGCCCACCATGATCCGCGCCGCGGTGAGCAAGATGCTCGAAGAAGGCTACTTCCATGAGACTGAGGCAAGCCTTGTCCAGCGCTACATCACCCAGCCGCTGAACAGCTACGTCATCGATCCGATCGACCAGCACCTGATCCAGCCAGTACGCGAGGCCTTTGGGCTGGAATCCGCGCCGGTTCGCGACACCAGCCTCGAGGACCTGACCTTCGCGGTGATCGAGGACATGGAGATCTCAGCGCTTCCAGGCACCAACATCATCAGTGTGCTCTACAAAGCCAGCGACCCGGCCGTGGGTACCGCACTGGTGAACCACCTGCTGGATGCCTATCTGGCCAACCGACACCAGCTGCATTCCAACGACCTGCCGGAAGGCTTCTACGAGCAGAAGAAACAGCAATACCAGGATCGTCTGAGCGATCTAGAAGCCCGCCGCAACGTCCTGCTGGAGAAGACCGGCGCGGCCAACCCGGACGAGGAGATCACGTTCCGCCTCAACGCCATCAACCTCGAGGAACAGGCGCTCAACCAGTACCGCGACCGCGAGCTGGAAAGCCGGCGCTGGCTGGATTACCTGGAGAGCAGCCTGGCCATGGCGCGCAAGACCAAGCTGACCGACTACAGCTTTCCCTTCACCTTCGCCAGCACCATCGACAAGGTCTCGGTGGAGGACCGCGAGATCCGCCAGCTGGGCGACCGCCTGATCGACCAGGTCGGCCAGTACGGACTCGACAACGATGTCTATCGCGCCGACAGCGTGCCCATGCAGATCCAGTTCGCCCAGATCAAGCGCACCCGCGACCAGTTCCTGAAAGTGGTCAGCAACCGCATCGCCGAGCGCAAGAAGGACCTCGACATCCTCTCCGGAGTGATCGCCCAGAAGGCCCAGCGCATCACCGACTACAAGGCGCGCGTTCACCAGTTGCAGGAAGTGCAGAGCGAAGCGCGTCAGCTCAATACCGAGATCGAGGCGCTGCACCAGGCCTTCTTCACTTACACCCAGCGCTATGAGGAAAGTCGCAGCAGCGGTCTGCTGGACGGGGCGCTGTCCAATGCCAAGGTGCTCAGCCGTCCCGTCGAGCCTACTGAGGCGAGCTTCCCCAAACCCATGCTGATCATCCCTCTCGGCGTGCTCACGGCCATGCTGCTGGCGATCGCCATCGCCTACGTCCGCGAGTTCTTCGACCATCGCTTCAAGCACATTGCGCAGATCCAGCAGCAGCTGAGCCTGCCGGTGCTGATGACGATCAATGTCGAGATGCCGGCCCTGCCGGCCCCCCAGAAGCCCGGGAGACTGTCATGGATTCGGCGCTCGGCGAGCAACTGAGCTTGTCCCTGGAAGCGCCGCTGCGGGTCACCCACCTGCTTGCCAGCGGAGGCTTCTACGGCCTGGAGCGAATGCTGCTGGAACATTGCCAGCACGCCCCCGGACAGCACCGGGTGGTGCTGCTGTCCGGCCCGGAGGAGCTGGCCGAGCGCTTCCGCTCCGCCGGCGTGCCCCTCTGCCGCTGTAACGACCTGGCCAGCCTGTGGCGCACCCTCGGCGATCCGCACGCACGGCCCAGCCTGCTCAACGGCCATGGCTTCAAGGGACTGCTCTATGGATGGCTGTGCGCCTTGCGCTTCGGACTGCCCCTGGTCACCACCCAGCACGGCTTCACCCCGCGCAACCGCAAGCAGCGTTTCTACACCTGGCTGAGCCTGCAACTGTGCCGCACGCCCCAGGTTCGCCGCGTGGTCTGCGTGGCCAACAGCATTGCCAGATTGCACAGCGTCGCTGGAGTGAGCGAGAGCAAATTACAGGTGATCCCCAACGGACTGCCGCCATCGCCGGACATTAGTCCGGTGCGTCCGGCGCAAGCCCCTGCCGCGCCCCTGATCGGATTCGTTGGCCGGCTCAGCGCCGAAAAGGGCCCCGACCTTTTCGTCGAACTGGCGATTCAGCTCTGCCGGCGGCATCCCGGCCTGCACGCCGTGCTACTCGGCGACGGCCCCGAGCGCGAGACCCTCGCCGCACGTATCGAAGCCGCCGGCCTCGGCGCACGCATCCTGCTGCCGGGCTACCAGAACGACATGAGCGCCTGGCTGCGCGCCCTCGAGGTGCTGGTGATCAGCTCGCGCACCGAAGGCACCCCCATGGTCCTGCTGGAAGCGATGCAGGCCGGCGTGCCGGTGGCGTCCTTCGCCGTGGGCGGGATTCCCGATGTAATCATTCACGGAAGCTCGGGGCTCCTGGCCACCGCGGGGGCGACCGAACAACTGGCCTCCGCAGTGGACACCTTGTTGCTGGACGCCAACCTGCGCCAGCTCCTGGCCGCCGCCGCCCGCGTCACCCAGCAGACTCACTACCACCTGCCGGCGCAGGCCGGCCGCTGGCTCCAGCTGTACCGCACTGTGGTTGGAGGTTGATGCGATGCCCCTGGCCCTGCCCTGCGCTTTCGCCTTCTTGCTCGGTGCCGCCTGCCTGGCAGCGCTGGCCAGCCCGCTGCCCGTTCTCGCCCCCCTGCTGGTGCTCGCCATGGCCGGCATGGCCGCGCTCTACCGGCGGCCCGCCTGGGGCCTGCTGGGGATTCTGGTATTCGTCCCCCTGGAAGGGTTATTCAGCGATGCCGGCGGCTTCACCTTGAACAAGCTGCTGGGCCTCGCGTTGATCCTTCTGGTCGGCCTGCGGTTGGTGCTAGGCCAGTTGCGCCGCGAACACCTGCGCAGCAATCTCTGGCCACCGCTCGGCGCCCTGCTGATCTGGTATTTCCTGAGCCTGGCCTTCAGCGTGCACATCGGCCTATCTCTGCTGGAGCTGCGCACCGTACTGGTGGGCGTGGCCCTGTTCGTCCTCACCATCGTGCTCTGCCGCGAACTCGACCTCATGTTGCTCGTGCGCCTGGTGCCTCTTTCCGTGGCGGGTGCCTGCATGGTGGGCGTGCTCTCCGCCGCCGAACAGCTCAATGGCCGCGCCACCGGACTGCTGACCGACCCCAACTATTTCGCCCTGCTCATCACCTTCGCCTTTCCCCTCGCACTGCTCTGCCTGCTGCGCGCGCACGGCCTTCTGCTCAGGTTGTTCTGGCTCGGGGTGCTGCTGCTGTTGCTGCTGGGGCTGGGGAAGAGCGGTTCGCGCTCCGGGCTCATGGTGCTGCTGCTGACCTGCGCCCTGAGCCTCTGGCATTACCGCGAACACCTGAAGATGCTGGTGCCGCGCCACCTCGGCTGGCTGATCCTGGGCCTCGCCATCAGCGTGCCGCTGGTGCCATCGCTGCTTCCCGATGACTTCAAGCAGCGCCTCACGGCCCTGGCCAGCGTGGGTTCCAGGGTCACCATCCAGGCCGACACCTCGCTGGCACGGAGGGCTTCATACCTACTGGTCGGCACGAAAATCATCAAGGAACACCCCCTTCTTGGCAGCGGCCCCGGTACCTACCCGCTGGAGTTCGCCAAGACAGGCTATGCCATCGCCTTTGCCTATCGCCCAGAGGTCGAGCAGCTTTTCCGTGAAGCCCACAACACCTACCTGAGCATGTTCAGCGAACTAGGCATTCCTGGCGGATTGATGTTCGTCGCTTTGGTGTACATCGCCCTGCGCAACTTCCACCGAGCCCGGCGCCGATGGCTCGAATGCGGCGACAGTGACAGGGCGGCACTGGCCACACATCTCGGCCTGGCTTTCGCCGTGCTGGCGGTCTTCCTGATGTTTCTCACCGTCCCCGGCCACAAATACCTCTGGGTCATGCTCGCCGTGGCCAGCCATGTCTATCGCGAGGCCAGCGAGTCGCGGGCCGCGGAGGAACACCCATGATCCAGGTCAGTGTCGTGGTTCCCGTGCTCAACGAATGTGCCCACCTGGTCCGCACCCTGGGTGCCGTGCGAAGGGCGGCCGAACATAGCGGCCTCACCTATGAGCTGATAGTGCCGGACAACGGCTCCACCGATGGCAGCCAGGACCTGGCGACGCAGTTGGGTGCGCGAGTGCTGGACTGCCCGGGCCTGTCCATCGGCGCCATGCGCAACCGTGGCGCGTCGGTGGCCAATGGTGAGTGGCTTGCCTTTCTTGACGCCGACATGGAAGTACCTCTGCAATGGCTGACCACCTGGCAGCAGGTGCGCGCGAACAACAGTGCCGAGGTCCTCGGCCTGGTCCATGAGCCGCCGCCCCAGGCCCCCTGGTATGCCCGCGCCTGGCTCCATCGAGTCGCCGCCGAACGCCACCGCGCGCAGCTCCAGGACTGGCTGCCCACTGCAAACCTGTGCATGGAACGCCAGCTGTTCGAACGCATCGGTGGTTTCGACGAGCGCCTGCGCACTTGCGAAGACAAGGATCTCAGCCTCCGCCTCAGTCGTACTGGCGCACGCCTGCTCAGCCTGCCGGCGCCGACAGTGTTGAACTGGGGCTTCGAGGGCAGTTGGGGCGAGTGGCTGGGCAAGGAGCTCTGGCGCCAGAGCAGCCAGGCACAATTGCTCCGCAAGGACGGCGCCAGCCTGCGGACGCTGCGCTTCCCGCTGCTCGCCACCGGACATTGGCTGATGGATGGCCTTGCGCTGCTGTGCCTGCTGCTCGGCGAGCCGCTGGCGGCGCTGGCCTTCTTCGCCCTGGGCTGGGCCCCCGCCACCCTGATGAGCGTGCGCCATCGCTACAACCGGCAACGCCCCTGGCTGGCGCTTCACCTCACCTTCCTCCACTGGCTGCGCATGCATGTGGCCGGCGTTGCCCTGCTGATTGGGCTCCTGGATCTGGATGCACGGAGGCCTTCCCGTGGCTGAAGCTATCTTCTGGCTGTGCTTGCTGCTGCCCCTTTTCGCTTATCTGGGCTACCCGCTTCTGCTGGCCGTTGCCGCACCGCACCGGCGCGCCGCGGAGATTCCCGCAGCGGACCTACCGCCGCGGACCAGTGTGCTAGTCGCCGCCCACAACGAGGCGCGCAACATCGAGGCCAAGCTGCGCTCCCTGCTCGAGGTGGACTACCCGCACGAGCGCCTGCAGATCATCGTCGCCAGTGACGGCTCCACCGATGCCACCGTAGCCCTGGCCCAAGGCTTCATCGACAACCACGACATGCACTGGGCGCAAGTCCTGGACCTGCCGCGCGGCGGCAAGGCTGCCGCACTGAACGGCGCCGTGGCCGCAGCCGACGGCGAGATCCTGGTGTTCAGCGACGCCGACACCCTCTGGATGTCGGACACCCTTGAAGAACTGCTCGCACCCTTCGTCGACCCCGGCGTCGGCGCCACCTCGGGCAACGTCACCATTGCCTCGACGGGCAAGGCCCTGGCCATCGGCGACCAGTGGTATCGCGCCTACGAGTCCTGGCTGCGCCGACTGGAAACGCGCAATGGCTGCATGGCCTCCGCCGACGGCGGCCTTCTAGCGCTGCGCCGAAGCCTGTTCCAGCCCATCCCGGCGAACGTCACGGATGACTTTTTCCTCACCACCTGCGCTCCCATCGGTGGCCAGCGCATCGTCTTCACCGAGACCGCGCGCGTGCTCGACCAGGGTGTCGAAAGCGCCGACAACCAGTTTCGTCGGCGCCAGCGGATCACCACGCGAGGCCTGCAAAGCCTGGCCCACCGCCGGACGCTACTCGACCCGCGGCAGTACGGCCTGCTGGCGATAGGGCTGATCTGCCACAAGTTGGTCCGTCGCCTGGCCCCTCTGCTGCTGGTGCCGCTGTTGTTGAGCAGCTTCTGGCTGTGGGATGACGGCGTCTTCTATCAGCTCAGCCTGCTCGCCCAGTTGGCCGCCTATGGTGTGGCGGTAGTGGGACTCGCAGGTCGTCACCGCCGTCTGCCAAAACCCTTCCGCCTGGCAGCCTTCGCGCTGGTGACGCTGGCGGCAATGGGCGCCGGTATCTGGCGATTCGTCGGCGGCCAGGATTACGCCCATTGGAATCCACAACAGAACAGGTAGGCCGCCATGTCCATACAGCGACTGATCAAAGCCGGCGCCGGCTGGCTCTACCTCAACAGCCCTTCGGGGCAGCGCCAGTTGAAAGCTTCCGGAACCATTCTGATGCTACATCGGGTCGTGGCCGACGACGACCGCGCTGCCCTACCCCATCGCACCCCACTGTGCATTGGCGAGCGAGCCTTCGACGGCTTGCTGGAATGGCTCGGGCGACACTTCGATTGCGTGGCCCTTGAAGTCCTGCTGGAGGCCGATGCGCCGCCCAGCGGCCGACCGCGCGTGGCCCTGACCTTCGATGACGGGTGGCGTGACAATGCCACCCGCGCCTTTGCGTTGCTGAAGAAGCATCGCATACCGGCGAGCATCTTCCTCTCCACGGACTTCATCGACAGCGACCGGCGCTTCTGGTGGGAGAGCGTGGGAGAAACCCTCTGGGGCAGTTTCGGCGATGCCGCGCGCGAACGGCTTGCCCAGCACCTCCACGCGCTGCACCTGGAAGTGCCACAGGCGCTCCGGCAGGACATCGCCGAGCAGGCGCGCAGCCTCTGCCTGGCGCACTACCTGCAACGTCTCAAGGCCCAACCAGCGAAGCAACTGCAAGCGCTGGCGGACAGTTGCCCACATCCCATCGAGCCCCACGCCTTGAGCTGGCAGCAGGTCCGCGCCCTGGAAGCGTCGGGCCTGGTGCGTTTCGGTCCACACGGGGCCAGCCATAGCATCCTCAAGCACCTGGACGATCATGAACTGGACCAGGAGATTCGCCGCTCGCGCGATGCCCTGGCGGCACGGTGCCAGGAGCCCTTGAACATCTACTGCTATCCCAACGGCGACCATGATGCACGGGTCGACGCCGCCCTGCTGCGCGCCGGGTACGCGCTGGCGCTAGGCACCCGACCGGGGCTTGTGTGCGCACCGCTGCGGGAGCCCCTGGCGCTGCCCCGTATCGGGGTCAGCCAGCAGACTGCGCAACGTCCCGAGCTGCTGGCCTGGCGCCTGTTCAAGGGGGCGCGCCAGAATGAGCGCGACGTGGCCCGGCAGGCGTTCCCGCCGACCCTGTCGGCCCGCGGGACGCGGCCATGATGCGAAACCAGTACCTGCGCCACCTGGTGCTGAGCATGGGCACCCGGATCGCGATGATTGTCCTGCGCCTGCTGCGCAACATGCTGCTGGCACGCATCCTCGGCCCGGCGGACCGCGGTCTGTTCGCCCTGCTCAGCGCCCTGCCGGAGCTCATTGCGGCCTTCACCAGCGGCGGGCTGAACACGGCCATCGGCTATCACGCGGCACGTCAGCGGCCTATGGGCGAGCTGCTGACCCAGGTGCTGGTCTTCGGCTGCCTGCTGGCCTGGTTCGTCACCCTGGCCGGGGTGATGCTAGTCAACGGCCCGGGCAGCGAGCTCAGCCTCGCGCAGAACCTGGGCGACTACAGCTGGTTGCTGTTGCTGGCCGTGCCACCGCTGGTGCTGCGCAATGCCCTGCTGAACCTGCACAACGCCGACGGCAAGGTCGGCGTCTTCAACGGCCTGCGCCTGGGCGAGTCGCTCGGCGCGCTGTTGCTGTTCCTGGCGCTGTACGGGCTCTGGCAGGACGCGGCCTTGTCCGCGGCAATCGGCAGCTGGCTGATCTCGCTGCTGCTCGTGGCCCTTGCCGGGGTGGTCCTGCTCGCCCGCTTCCATTCCATCGCCCCGCGCTGGGATTCAGCCAGCCAGTTCGAACTGCTGCGCTTGGGCGGCAGGAGTCACTTCGAGATACTTTTCCAGCAGATGCTGATGCGCAGCGACTACCTGGTGATCGCCACCCTGCTGGACAACCAGGCGCTCGGTTACTACGTCATGGCCAGTGCCGCTGCCGAACTGCTCTGCATCGTCCCGGAGGCCGTCACCACGCCGCTGATGAAACGCCTGCTGCAGCAGGGCCGGGACATCGTCCAGATCACGCCCCTGGCCCTGCGCCTGACCGGCACGGCGATGCTCTGCGCCTGCGTGGCGATGGCGCTGCTGGGCGAGTGGCTGATCGTGCTGCTGTTCGGCGAGGCCTACCGGCCAGCCTACCCGGCGCTACTGGCCCTGCTGCCGGGCATCTTCAGCCTCGGCTACGCGAGCATCCTGCGCCTGGATCTGCTGGGCAAACAGCGCCCAGGCAGCCTGTCCCTGTACACCGGCTGCGCGGCGGCGCTGAACCTGGTACTGACCCTGACGCTGCTGCCTCACTGGGGCATAGCCGGCGCCTCGATCAGCTCGTCCATCGCCTACTGCGGGCTGACCCTGGCGTTGCTGATGCTCTACTGTCGGCTCAGCGGCGTCCCCATCGGCCAGACGCTGCTGGCCTTTCCCAGCGACCTGCGAGTGCTGCAGGCGCAGCTGCGGCCGGCCACATGAACGGACTCCGGCTGCTCGCTGCCGCCTTGCTCTTCGGCGCGCCGCTGTCGGGCCTCGTGGCGCAGGAATGGACCGGCCTGCGCGACGGCGCGCTGCACCTGCGTCCCGTCCATGCCGACATTCTGCAGGTGGCCTGGTTGCCGGCCTGGCAGGCCGACGCCAACGCCGAGCGACTGTTCCTGCAAGCAGGCGACGGGCGCCTGGTAGGGCTGCGCGAAATCGCCGCCAGGGAAACCCGCGGACGCCAGGAGTGGCCCCTGGCTCTGGCGGACGGCGACCAGCGCTTGGAAATACCGGGCTACAGCTTCCGTCATTACCGGGTCAGCCACGCCGACGATACGGCCGCCCTGTTCGAACCGGCGAAAGTGCATTTCAGCGCCGAACTGCCTTCCGGTGTGGCGCTGTACTTTCGTGTAGGCGCGGGCGAACGGGCCGTGCTCGGCGGCAAATTCCACGGCGGCGTCCACAGACTGCAACTGGAACGTCGCGGCGACGGCCTGCGTCTGGAACTGCCGCTGGTGGCCCACAGGCGTTACGCCGAGGTCGACCGCCTGGAGTTGCCGGTGGACGGAAAGGAACAGCTCTGGCGCCTGCGCCTTGATGGCAGCGGCAAGTCGGCGTTCTGGCTGGACGGTACCGCCAACCTCTTCGCACAGCGCCCGGAGCACCTGTTCAGCCCGGCCTGGGCCCCGGGCCGGGTCAGACTGGCACTGCATCACGAGGTGATCGGACCGACGCCCCGGCTAGGCGTCGCCCTGCCCTACACGCCACCGGACTCTCCGGAGCTGCTGGCCCAGCTGGCGCCGCGTGCCGCCAGCTACTACAGCTTCATCGACGTCATGGCGCGGCGGCCACAGCATGAACGGGCCTTTCGCCCGCTCTACCTGAACCAGTACGGCATCGACACCGATATCACCCTGTTGTCGAGATCCTGGAGGCGTCCGCTGCTGGAATCCGACCAGACCCAGGCCGACGGCCTGGAGGCCTGGATTGCCGGCATGCGCTCGTTGGGCGGGCGGGGCATCCACTACCTGGCCCTGGCCGACGAGCCGAACCTCAACTTCCCCGACTACGACAGCTTCGAACGCTACTTCAGCACGACACTGACCAGGGTGCGGCAGTCCCCCGGCGCCCGCGAGGCCGGTGTACGCATCGCACTGCCCTCATCCTCACGCCTGACCAATGGCCCATCCCGGGACGGCGCCCAGGAGCGCCGGGGGCTGGACTGGGCCGCTCGCCTGCTGGCAGCCCACGGCCAGTGGATCGATGCGCTGTCCTGGCACGAATGGATGGTGCGCGATCTGCGGGCCACCCGGGTCTACCGCGACAATGTGCGCCAGGCCGCACAGCTGGTGGGCCTGGACGCCGAGGGCCGGCCGCGCAAGGCGCTCCTGATCGGGCAGACCAACCTGTCCAGCGGCAATAGCGTCAGTCCCTATGACCAGGAAACCCGATTTGCCGCCCTCTGGTGGAGTTCGGTGGCTATCAACTCGGCACAGGATGGCCTGCTGACACTGCTCAACTGGTTCCCTGCCTTCGACAACCCCGACCACGCCAAAGGCATGGTCGGCCGGACCGCCGACGGTGGCTATAGGCTCAAGCCCGTTGGCCAGTCCATGGTCTTCATGCAGCGGCACTGGCTGGACCAAGTACTGCGCCTGGACAACGACGCCTTCGAGGTGGACGCACTGGCCATGGGCTCCGGCAAGCACCGGGTGCTCCTGGGGGTGAACAAGGCCGAACGCCGGCAAGAGGTGGAGATCCAAGGTCTCGCCCTGCCGTGCGATACGCCCGGCCGCCCATCCCTGGTGATGTTCGACGAGAAGGAGCGGCCCGGCGCAGAGCTGGACTGTGAAGATTCGCGATGGCGTTTCAGCCTCCCGGCCGAAACGCTGTTCGCCCTGAGCTGGGAGACGCCATGAGACTAGCCGAACTGCTTGGAAAGATCCGTCGGACCGGCCTGCGCAGAGCAATGCGCAAGGCTTCGGAGCTATTGCTGTTCGGCAGCGGCCGACTGCTCTGGATGGAGCGCGAAGTGGGCCAGCCGCAGGAGATGCCGTCCGCGAGCCACAACTGGACTTACCGGCAGATCACCTCGGAGATCCTGCCGGCCTTCGACCTGCACTTCGCGCGGCACCGCAAGGTCTTCGGCGACCTGGTCCAGGAGCCCAACGTTCAGGGCATCGCCGCCCTGGACGGCGACGGTAACGTCTGCGCCTTCCTCTGGTACAGCGACCGCGACTACTACGATCGCCACTACTATCGTTGCTGGTTTCCCGTCGAGGCTGGTTGCGTCTACCTGTTTGCCATGGAGGTGGCCAAGGCGCACCGCGGCAGCCGTCTGGTCTATGGCGCCCAGGACATGTTCTGGCAACGGATGCGCGCCGACGGTGTGCAGCGAGTCCAGGCTGTGGTCAATGCCCGCAATGCCGTGACCCTGAAAATGCTCAACCACATCGGTTTCCGCCACCTCGGCCTGGAAACCCGCTTCTACACCCTGTTCGGTTTCCTGCGCTTCACCGTCCACCCGCAGCCTGTGCAGATGCGCATCCAGCAACGTGATGCCTATCGCCGCGAATTGACCTGAGAAGAAGCTCGGCGCACGGCACCCGGCGATCAGCGGCAGCTAGTGCGTCGCTACCAGCCGGGCCCTGATCCCGTGCAACCAGAGCTTTAGCCGTTTGGCGAAAGGAAAGAGCCCCACCATGAGGTTGCCGAGCATTCCACCGCTACTGACCATGTAGGTGCAGAGCGACCGCCGGTCCTCCCACAAGCGCAGGGTGACCTGGGCGTCCGGTGCGGCGCAGGAGTCTATCCACTCGATGCCCCTGGCCTTCAACTGGTGGCGCAGGGGGATGAACTCCAGCTCCATCAGTACTCCAGGGGAATACTTGGCATAGGCCTCGTCGAAGGCCATCTTGAAGGCGTAGGCGCCCGGTGCGGCGAGGAAGTCGCAGAGCATAGCCAGGGGCCGATCGTCGAGGGACAGCTCGAACATCAGCAACTGGCCGCGGGCATGGGCAGCGCGGGCGCTTTCCTCGAAGAAGCGGCGCGTTCCCTCATGGCAGTCCAGCGCCGAGTTCGCTTGGCCCTTCCAGCCCCGTTGCTCCAGCTCGAGGAAAGCACTGAGCCAGGACTCCAGGTCATCGGCACCGGGCTGCAACACACGGGTGCGAAACTTGCCGAGCTCAGTGAGGCGCTTACCCTGGCGCCGGTACTCGCTGCGCCGCTTACCGGGAAGAATGCGTTGCAGGTACGACTCGGGGTCTTCGCCGGTGCGGAACAGCGGCCGCTGGAAGTGCGCCGATTCGCACATCCGCAAACCATGCCTCTTCATGGCCTCGCGAAGGAAATCGGCCATGCGACCGTCAGCCGGCACGCCCCCCATGCGCAATAGCGGGCGGCTCTGCCGGCCCCCCTGCATCCAGCCGAAGAAGCCGTCCAGTGCTTCCTTCTCTCGTCCCGCACGCAGCAGGGGTGTGCTTGAGAAGCAATAGTCGTGTTGCAGCAGTCGCACCGGCGCGAGTGGCAAGACCGGCTCCAGCAATGGAAAGAATCCGTTGAGTACCGGCGCAGCAGCGCCTTCCAACGGGCTGCCGAACACGAACACGAGCGCGAAGCTCTGACCCTGGAGCAGGTTGGACAAGGCCGGCATCAGGAGCCAGGGGCTATAGAAGACGTTGGGCTCCAGCGCGGCCGCAACCAGTGCATCCCAGGCTTCCAGGAAGGGCAACGCCGCCGCCAGCGAGCGAGCGACCGTAACTTGCGGAGTGGTTTCGATCGGCAATGTGGCCGCATCGTCGAAGCTTCTTTCCACCAGCATCGCGCATACCCGCTTGGCGCCAGTTCGCACCATCACGTGGGTTTCAACGGCAAGAACGCCGTGACGCCTTACCCGCTCCGCCGCCCCGATAGCCGAACGACCGGCATGACTATAGCAACGCCATCAGCGCCAGAACGGCGTCCGGCGGGTCAGCCGTCAGCCGATCCGGCCGACTGTCGATGCTTGGCCGAGACCGCTGTCAGCCATCCGCTTCGTCGCATATCTTCTAGCTCGCCCCCCCTCAGCCGCCAGAGCGAACAGGGTTATGGACTATCGATTCCAGTGGCTCGATTCCCTCGACACCGAGCAGTTCCCCGAGGACGCCTATCTCGGTCTCTGCAGCCGCACGCCGCATCTTTCACCGTTCAATCATCTGGGCTGGCTACGCGCCGCCGAGCGAGTCCTCCCCCCCCACCAGCAGTTGCAGATCCTGCTGGCCTGGGACGGGCCTCAGCTGGCGCTGTGCCTGCCACTGCTGGTCTGCAGAGAACGCAAGCTGGGCTTGCGCTGGACCGTCTTGCGCCACCTTGGTTATCCCCTGGCGGATCGCATCGGCCTGCTTTGTGACCTCGACGACAATGGCTTGCGCGCCGCGCGCAAGCAGATCCACGCACGCCTGCCCCATGCCTTGCTGCAACTGAATGAGGTGGAAAACAGCGATGAGCACGTGCGGCTGTTCCGACAATGGTCCGACGCGAGCTCCACGCATGAACAGCGGCCCTCCTGCCATGTACCCGTACACTGGATCAGCGCCGCAGACGAGTTGGAGCCCTCAGGCGACGTGCGCTACAAACTGCGCCGGGCCCGCAAGCGCTGTGCCGCCCTGGGCGCGGTGGTACGACGGGTCGTGCCGAACGCCGCGAGCATCGGCGCGCTGCTCGACACCCTGGCAGACGTGGAGCAACGCAGTTGGAAGGGCGAGGAAGGCGTTGGGATCTTCTCCGGCAATGTGCGTCAGGAATGGATCCGCCAGGGCTTTGGTGCCCTGGCAGACGCCGGGCTGGTACGCGTGGTCCTGCTCGAACTCGACGGACGCTGCCTCAGCTACCGGCTCGGTTTGCTGCATCACGGCCGCCTGTATGACTACAACCTTGCCTTTCTCCCGGAACATGCCGAACTCGGCATCGGCCGCCTCTTGCTGGATGAATGGATACGCTGGGGGCACGAGGAAGGCTGGCGATGGATAGACGCCTCGCGAGTCAGCTTCAGTGGCTCCGGCCATCAGTTGCACGAACGCATGACCGGCTTCGTCGAGCAGCAGCGCTGGAGTTTCTACTCCCGACGCCCGGATGGGCTCATCCTCGGCCTGGCTTATCGCATCTGGCGACGCGTCAAGGGCTGGCGTCAGAACCAGTCGGCGAAACCTGCCAGTAAAGGACGGTTGCCGTGCCCAGCCAAGTGATCATCAACGCCGACGACTTCGGCATCAGCGACAGCGAGAACCAGGTGATCCTGGCCGCCTTGCGCCAAGGGTTGGTGAGCTCCGCCACGCTCATGGTCAACATGCCTGGGCTCGCCGATGCCTGCGCCATGATCAGAAGTGAAGGCTTGCACGGTCGGATCGGGCTGCACCTCAACCTCTCCCACGGCCGGCCACTTTCCCGGGAGATGGCCTTGGATCCCTTGTTCTGCAATGCCCAGGGTGAATTCGATCCACAGCTCTCCCACCACCACTTGCGTCTGCCCCACGCCACGCGCAAGGCACTGGATGCAGAGCTGGAAGCCCAGTGGTATCAATGCCTGGCGCATGGCGTGCGCCCTACGCACCTGGATTCCCACCACCACATCCACAACATCTGGCCTGTAGGCATGCAGGTTGCACGCTTCGCCGCGAGTAAAGGCATGCCTCTGCGCATCGCGCGCAACCTCGGCAATAACATCGGACTGACCAAGCGGATGTTCAAAACCCTGCTGAACTGGCGCCTGCGTAGCCTGGCGGGCAAATGCGTCAGTTATGCCTGCACCCCCGCTGACTTGCTCCATCAAGCCGTGCCAGCGGCGGGCACGCTGGAAGTCATCGTGCATCTCAGGCTGATGGGGAGCGACTTCGGCGACGACAGCCTGACGGACGGTCACTCCCTCAACAGCGTGCTTGCCCAGCATCTGGTAGGCGTCCCACGGGCGTCCTACGCTGCCCTCGGGCCACGAAGAGCCCCCTGCCAAGGCGACATGGCTTATTGATCCGTGAAGCGGAAAATCTGCCTGCGCTGCTTCTTGGTCGGCCGACCATCGGTCTGGATACCCAGGGCACCCGCCTTGCGCATGGCGGCGGCCTCTTCCCGCTTGGCCAGGCTCTCGGCCGTTTCCTCATAGAGGGTCTGCGCTTCCGGGGCGCCACGACGCACCGCCGAAAGCGCACGGACGATGACGGTGCGCTCATCGAAACCGGTGCGGATCACATATTCGTCGCCGACACGCGGCTCCTTCGAAGGCTTGCAGCGCTCGCCGTGATGGTGGACCTTGCCACCCTCGATGGCTTCCTTGGCCAGGGCGCGGGTCTTGTAGAAGCGCGCGGCCCAGAGCCATTTGTCGAGGCGCACTTTGTCGTCTTTTTCGTCTTTATCACGCATGACTGGATTCCATCCTGCGCGGGCTGTCCCATTTGTCAGCCCGGTCTAAGCTCAGCCAGGGCCAGATGCAGTTGTCACATCGGCCCACTAGAATGCGCCAACTTTACCGGAAAGCCTGTATTGAAGACTTTCGACCATCTCTCCGTGATCGGACTCCGCGAGTGGATCGCCCTGCCGGAACTCGGCATGGTTGGCCTGCGCGCGAAAATCGATACCGGAGCCAGCACCTCCACCCTGCACGCCAGCGACATTGTCCCCTTCCATAAGAAAGGCGAGCAGTGGGTCAGGTTCACCGCGCACCTCGGCACCCTGGTGCAGCGGCGACATCGTTGCGAGGCGCAGGTGGTTTCGGTGAAGACCATAAAAAGCTCCAACGGCCAGGCGCAGACCCGTTATGTCATTCGCACCCTGCTCGCACTGGGTGACCGGATCTGGCCCATCGAGTTCACCCTGGCCTGCCGCAAGACCATGCGCTACCGCGTACTGCTGGGCTCCAAGGCCCTGGTGCAGGCGCAGCTGGTGGTCAACCCGGCGCTCACCTACGTTCAGGAAAAACCGACTCTTTCCCTTCCGGGTGCCCAATGAAAATCGCCGTGTTATCGCGCAATCCGCGCCTGTATTCGACTCGCCGCCTCGTCGAGGCCGGCCAGCAGCGCGGCCATGAAATGGTGGTGATAGACACCCTGCGCGCCTATATGAACATCGCCAGCCACAAGCCGCAGATCCACTATCGCGGCCAGCCGCTGGAAGGCTTCGACGCGGTGATCCCGCGCATCGGCGCCTCGGTCACCTTCTATGGCTGCGCCGTGCTGCGCCAGTTCGAGATGATGGGAGTGTTCCCCCTCAATGAATCGGTGGCCATCACCCGCTCGCGGGACAAACTGCGCTCGCTGCAACTGCTGTCACGCAAGGGCATCGGCCTGCCGGTGACCGGCTTCGCCCATTCCCCCGACGACATCCCCGACCTGATTCGCATGGTCAACGGCGCCCCGCTGGTGATCAAAGTGCTGGAAGGCACCCAGGGCATAGGCGTGGTGCTGTGCGAAACGGAGAAGGCCGCCGAATCGGTGATCGAGGCCTTCATGGGCCTGAAGCAGAACATCATGGTGCAGGAGTACATCCGCGAAGCCGGTGGCGCCGACATCCGCTGCTTCGTGGTAGGCGACAAGGTGATCGCCTCGATGAAGCGCCAGGCCAAACCCGGTGAATTCCGCTCCAACCTGCATCGCGGCGGCAGCGCCAGCCTGATCAAGATCACCCCGGAAGAGCGCATGACCGCGATCCGCGCCGCCAAGGTCATGGGCCTGTCGGTGGCGGGGGTCGATATCCTGCGGTCCAATCACGGTCCTCTGGTGATGGAAGTGAATTCCTCGCCCGGCCTGGAAGGCATCGAAACCACCACCGAGCAGGACGTGGCCGGGATCATCATCCAGTACCTCGAGAAAAACGCGTGCCCCAACTCGACCCGGACCAAGGGCAAGGGGTGAGCGAGCGCTCCCACAGAAAAGCAGCAGCGAGCAGCGGTTCCCTACAAGCTGCTCTCCATCATTTGCCGCCCTTCCCGGTCGCGCATCCAGCTGCGGAAGCCTTCCTCGTCCAGCGGCCGGCTGAAGTAATAGCCCTGGCCCAGCTCACAGCCGCGTTGGCGCAGCATGGCCAGTTGCTCCTCTCCTTCGATGCCTTCGGCGATGCATTCCAGGCCGAGGTTGCGACCGATGGCCAGGATGGTTTCCACCAGTGCCAGGTCGCTGGCGTCAGTCGCCAGGCCATCGACGAAGCTGCGATCGATCTTCAGCCGGTCGAGGGGCAGCCGCTTGAGGTAGGCCAGGGATGAATAGCCCGTGCCGAAATCGTCGATGGCGAAGCGCACACCCAGGACCTTGAGTGCCTGCATGGCGGAAATGCATTGCTCGACTTCTTCCAGCAGGCTGCCTTCGGTGATTTCCAGTTCCAGCCGCGAGCCCGACACGCCATGGCGCTTGAGCGCACTATGGATGCGCTCGACGAAGCCCGGCTTGCGCAACTCGCGGGGGCTGACGTTGATGGCCAGCACCAGCCACGGCATCTCCGCTTGCCAACTGGCCAGACACGAGCAGGCGCTCTCCAGCATCCAGTCCGATAGCTCGATGATCAGGCCGGTCTCTTCGGCCAACGGGATGAACTGCGCCGGCGGCACCTCGCCCCGCGTGGGATGGTGCCAGCGCATCAGGGCCTCGGCGCCCAGCACACGGCCATCGGACAGTGCCAGTTGCGGCTGGAACTCCAGGCTCAGCTGACTGCGGTCGATGGCCTGGCGCAGTTCGCTTTGCAGTTGCAGGCGCTGGTCGATGGCCGCCTGCATTTCCGGAGCGAAGAAATGCAGCGCATTGCGCCCCGATTGCTTGGCCCGGTACATGGCCGTGTCCGCCTGCTTGAGGACATCCGCGGCGATCTGTTCGAGGAAGGGGTGCAGGGCGATGCCGATGCTGGCGCTGACCACCAGTTCGTGCTCGCCGATGATGTAGCTGCCGTGCAGGCTCTGCAGCAGCTTGTCGCCCACTTCCGCAGCCAGTTTGCCGGCCTGTTCCGGGCTATCGGCCAGGGCCTCCAGCAGCACCACGAACTCGTCGCCACCAAGGCGCGCGAGGGTGTCTTCATTGCGCAGGCAACCCGCCAGACGTGCGGTGACTTCCCTCAGCAGGGCGTCGCCCACCGGGTGGCCGAGGCTGTCGTTGACTGTCTTGAAGTGGTCCAGGTCGATGAACAACAGCGCGCCGTAGCGGCCTTCGCGCTGTTCGCGGGCCATGGCGTGTTGCAGGCGGTCGAGCAGCAATCGGCGGTTGGGCAGGCCGGTGAGTTCGTCGCTGTAGGCCAGGCGTTCGATTTCGCGCTGATAGCGCTGACGTTCGGAAATGTCGGTGATGCTCAGCCGAACCAGCGGCCGGCCTTCGCCGGGCAGGCGCACCAGGCGCACCTCACAGGGACGCACGCGACCGTTCACATCACGCATCAACCAATCGAAGGTCGGCGTGTCGCCCTTGAGCGCAGCACGGGTGTAGGCATTGCCCAGTTCCCGCGAGGAGCGTCCGTCGGCCTGCAACGGCGGGCTGAAGCTGGTGGGCATGTGGCCGTTCAACTTCTCGCGGGACAGCCCGAACAGGCGCGCGGCATTCTCGTTGGCTTCCACGATGCCCAGTTGCGGATCGAACACCAGGATGGCTTCCGGGGCGTGCTCCACCAGGGTCCGGTAACGCGCCTCGGCCTCGTGGCGGGCGCTGATGTCTTCCACCAGCGCCAGCAGGGCATAGAGCTGGCCATCCAGATCGCGCACCCCGCGGACGTTGACCCGCGTGTGCACGGTACCGCCGGAGCCTCTCATGAAGCGTTTGTCCAGCTCGTAGCCGTCGCGCTCCCCCTTGCGGACTTCGTCCAGCAAGGCCTCTTCGGCGGCGCGGTCCTCGGCCACCGTCATGCTCATCCAGTCGACGCCACGCAGCTGTTCGCGGGAGCGGCCAAGGATGCTGCAGAGCTTGTAGTTGACCTCTTCCCAGCGCTGGTCCGGGGTGCACAGGGCCATACCGATCAGCGGCGCCTCGAAGAACAGGTGCAGGTGCTTGTCGCGTTCATGCTGCAGGCGTTCCGAGCGTTTCTGGGTGGTCAGGTCGAGCATGGCGCCGTAGATGCGGATCACCTGGTCGCCATCGTGTTCGGCCAGACCCTTGATCCGCAGCCAGCGCGGTGTGCCGCGCGCGCCCTGGATGCGCAACTCCACATCGAAAGGCTCGGCGCTGCGCAGGCACTGCTCCAAGGTGTCTTCCAGCAGGGCACGACTGGCCGGATCGAAGAAACTGAGCATCTGGCCGAGGCTGGGGGCACCTGCTGCGGGGTCCATCTCATAGATGCGGAAGCTGCCCTCGCTCCAGGCCATCTTCAGGGTGGTGATTTCCAGCACCCAGCTGCCGATATCGGCGATGGCCTCGGTCTGGTTCAGCAGGTGGGTCTGGCGCAGCAGCTCATCGCGGCGGGTGTCGAGTTCCTCGGAAAGCATCTCGCGGCTGCTGACGTCATGCTGCAGGGCGACGAAATGGCTGATGCCCTCGGCATCCCGCATGGGTGCCACGGTGATTTCGTTCCAGAACAGGCTGCCGTCCTTGCGATAGTTGCGCAGCACCAGCTGGCACTGCTCGCCGCGTTGCAGCGCGTCCTGGAGGCGCGGCAGTTCGGACTGATTGCGATCATGGTGGAGCAGGAAGCGCCAATGGTTGCCCAGCGCCTCCTCCCGCGAATAGCCGCTCAACTGCTCGAAGGCAGGGTTGCAGTAAATCAGCGGCTGGTCGGACTGACGCGCATCGACAATGGTGACGCCCAGGGGACTGGCCTGCAGCGCCAGGTTGGTCAGGGCCAATTCCTTCTGCATCTCGTCGCGGCGACCGAGGGCCAGTCGCAGGTCGCTGAGGCTGCGACCCACCAGCAGCGCCGACATCGTCAGCAGCAGCACGCTGAAATACAACTCCACGCCCCACTTCGGGTCGTTCAGGACCGATCCAACGTTGAGTGCCCGCAGTGCCGGCAGGGCAAGCACGGTCAGGGCGGTGAGACCGGCCCCACAAAGCGCGCCAGGGAAGCCCCAGACCAGCGCCAGGCCAAGCATCATCATGCCGATGGGCGGCAAGGTGAGGATCAGCGGCACCACGGTGACCAGCCAGGGGATGAGCAGCGCCAGCGCCAGCAACAGCGGCCAGGGGGGTAGACGGTGCAGGGTTTCGGGCAACGCTTCCACCGGTTCAGGCACCCAGCCACGGCTGCTGAACAGCGGCGTCAGGTAGGTCAGTAGCGGCAGGCTCACGGCAAGGGTCGTCAGGCAGGCGACGGGCCAGACCAGCAAGGCGGAGTTGCCCCAACTGTCGCGGACAGGATTACCGCTCAACATCAGGGCCAGCTGTTCGCCGTAGACCAGCAGGCTGACCGGCAGCAATACACCGTAGAGCATGAAGCGCAGCAGTTCCGGGAAATCACGCAGGTCGGCGTGGCAGCCGGAGCGTCTGAGCGCCCACCAGCCGGCAGCCACGCTGAGCGTTTCCGGCAAGGCGTAGAGCGGCGCCCAGTACAGGTTCAGGTCCCACAGCGGCACGCTGAGCAGCGCATTGAAATAAATGGCGGGCAACACTCGCGCGCCCCACCACAGGCAGAACACCAGGCCGAGCGCGTAAGGCAGGTACCACACGGCGAGTCCGCTAGACGCCTGGGTCAGCAGGGACACCCAGGTAGCCAGATGCAGCAGCGGCAGCGGCAACCACCAGGTCCATTGGGGAAGTCGGAAAGGAGCGGCTTGCATACTGACCTCATGTCGGTGCGCAAGCTGAAGATAGCCCAGCGCCGCAGAAGCGTACGCCTAAAATATGGCCGCGTGGCATCACCGCCGATGGCAGGCCGGAATCCGGGACCGAAGGGATTTCAAGAAAAGTAGCGCCAATAGGGCGCCTGCGGAACCGCGTTCCGCACGAAAAGGAGCCGAGCAAAGGCCAGGCTAGGAAGAAATCGGTGAGAAAGCGGAGTTGACGCCTGTCAATGAGCATTTCTCACCGATTACTGACAACGCATGGCCGAAGCGCAGGCCCTTTTCGTAGGAACTTACACAGCGTCGCGGGGGAGCATTAGCCCCAGAGGTAGGCAAACGCGTGCTTCCAGACCACCACCGGAGCGATTGCGCAACTCGACGCTGCCCCCATGCTGCGCGGCGATGCGCTTGACAATGGCCAGGCCCAGGCCGGTGCCCTTGCCGCCACGGGCGCGGTCGCCACGGATGAACGGGTTGAAGATGTCCTGCAGTTCCGCCGGGTCGATTCCCTGGCCGCGATCGAGCACGCTGAGCACGACGTAGGGCGCGGCATTGTCGCCCGCGACGAACGCTGCAACTTCGACACCGTTGCCGCCATATCGCAGCGCATTCTCGATCAGATTCACCAACAGCCGTTTCATCGACACCCGCCGCAGCGGGAACGGCGGCAACGGTTCCAGGCACAGGCGCACCTGTTCCTCCTGCTGGTTGTAGGGCGCCACCACCTCGCAGACCAGTTCGCCGAGGTCCAGCTCTTCCACGCGCTCGTCACGGCCGTCGCGGATGAAAGCGAGGAACTGGTCGAGGATCGCGTCCATGTCCTCGATATCGCGGACCATGTCGTCGGTCAGCTCGGAGTCGTTGCTCATCAGCTCCAGCGACAGGCGCAGCCGCGTCAGCGGGGTGCGCAGGTCGTGGGAAACACCGGCCAGCATGAGTTCACGCTCGCGGGCGCCGCGTTCGACGTCCTCGGCCATCTGGTTGAAGGCGCGGTACACCTCGGCCATTTCGCTCGGCGTGTCGCTCACCGGCAGGCGCACGCTGCGACCCTGGCCGACCTGACGGGCGGCGAAGACGAGGCGCTTGAGGGGGGCGTTGAGCTGGCGCACGAAGATCCACGCGGCGGCGGTGGACAGCAGGCCGATACCGAGGAACCAGCCGAGCACGCTCCAGATTCGCTGGCCGCGCAGGGGGTGTGGATAAAGCGGGATGCGCACCCAGTCCGGCCCCAGCTCCGGTGCATGGACCCAGAGTGCCGGCGGGCTTTGCGCACGCAAGCGTACTTCGGTACCGGGACCGAGTTCGGCCTGCATCTGGCGCTGGAAGATTTCGCTGTACGGCCAGTGCTGCTCGCTGGCCGGCACGGCGTCGCGAGTCACCCGCTTGAGGCCGGCTGCCTTGGCCAGGTCGTGACGCTCTTCTTCACTCGCTGCCCAGTAGGCGCGCAGGGTCAGCGCCGCACCGTGGCTGTACTGGCGGTCCACCAGCACGTCCTCGTTCATCATCAGGTAGACCAGGGTCAACGCCTTGGAAAACAGGACGACGATGAGCACCAGCCACAGGGTGCGGGAGAAGAAGCTCTGCGGGAACCAGTAGGGGGTGCGCATCACCACCCTGGGTTGCCCGGCGGCGGGAACCCCCGCCGAGCGTTCACTTGTTGCCATCGGGCACGAACACGTAGCCGACGCCCCAGACGGTCTGGATGTAGCGTGGCTTGGAAGGGTCCGGTTCGATCAGCCGGCGCAGACGGGAGATCTGCACGTCGATGGAGCGCTCCAGGGCGTCCCACTCGCGACCACGGGCCAGATTCATCAATTTGTCGCGGGTCAGCGGCTCGCGGGCATGCTGGACCAGCGCCTTGAGCACGGCGAACTCACCGGTGGTGAGCATCTGCACGTCGTCACCCTTCTTCAGCTCGCGGGTAGCCAGGGACAGCTCGTACTCGCCGAAGCTGACACTCTCGTCTTCGCTGGCCGGGGCACCCGGCACCTGCGGTGCCTGGCGACGCAGTACAGCCTTGATCCGCGCCAGCAGCTCGCGGGGATTGAACGGCTTGGCCAGGTAGTCGTCAGCGCCCAGTTCCAGGCCCTGGATACGGCTCGTCTCGTCGCCCTTGGCGGTGAGCATGATGATCGGCACCTGGTTGTTCGATGCGCGCAGGCGGCGGCAGGCCGACAGGCCATCCTCACCGGGCAGCATCAGGTCCAGGACTACCAGGCTGAAGAGTTCGCGAGCCAGCAGGCGATCCATCTGCTCGACGTTCTCCACGGCGCGCACACGAAAGCCCTGCTCGTCGAGGAAACGCTCAAGAAGGCGCCGCAGACGGGCGTCGTCATCGACAATAAGGATCTTTTCGCCTTCAGCGGTCGGGTTGCTGCTCATGTTTTCTCCTGTTCGGCAAGCCGCACATTATCGCTTGCCAGCGGCGCGCGGCGGCCTGCCCATTGTTAGCAGATTTTTCCCCGAACGGTTTCCTACCCTTCGAAACTCGGTGTTTATAATGCGGCGCCTTTCATCACCGGCGAGCCCTGGCTCGCTGGTCTGTCATTCTGCGGCAGCCTCAGCGGCCCGGCCCGGGTTGCCGCCCATGCAGGTGTTTTCAATGGACAGCATCAACAACCGCATCGCCGAAGAACTGGGCGTGCGCCCGCAACAGGTCGCCGCCGCAGTGGAACTGCTGGACGAAGGTTCGACCGTGCCTTTCATCGCTCGTTACCGGAAAGAAGTCACCGGCAGCCTCGATGACACCCAGCTGCGTAACCTCGAAGAACGCCTGCGCTACCTGCGCGAGATGGAAGACCGCCGCACCACGATCCTCGCCAGCATCACCGAACAGGGCAAGCTGACCCCCGAGCTGGAGCGCGAGATCAAGCTCGCCGACACCAAGACCCGTCTCGAAGACCTGTACCTGCCCTACAAGCAGAAGCGCCGCACCAAGGGCCAGATCGCCCTGGAAGCCGGCCTCGGCGAGCTGGCCGATGCACTGTTCAATGACCCATCCCTGGCTCCGGAAACCGAAGCCGAGCGTTTCATCGACGCTGAAAAGGGCTTTGCCGACATCAAGGCCGTGCTCGAAGGCGCCAAGTACATCCTCATGGAGCGCTTCGCCGAAGACGCCACGCTGCTGGCCAACCTGCGTGGCTTCCTCAAGGACGGCGCCACCCTCAGCGCCCGTCTGGTCGCCGGCAAGGAACAGGAAGGCGCCAAGTTCAGCGACTACTTCGAGCACGACGAAAACCTCAAGGGCGTGCCGTCGCACCGTGCCCTGGCGATCTTCCGTGGCCGCAATGAAGGCGTGCTGAGCATCGCCCTGAAGGTCGGCGAAGAGCTGCCGGGCACCCTGCATCCCTGCGAGCTGATGATCGGTGAGCGCTTCGGCATCTCCAACCAGGGCCGCGCCGGTGACAAGTGGCTGTCCGAAGTGGTGCGCTGGACCTGGAAGGTCAAGCTCTACACCCACCTGGAAACCGACTTGCTGGGCGAGCTGCGCGAAGCCGCCGAAAGCGAAGCCATCAACGTCTTCGCCCGCAACCTGCATGACCTGCTGCTGGCCGCCCCGGCTGGCCCGCGCGCCACCCTGGGCCTGGACCCGGGCCTGCGTACCGGTTGCAAGGTCGCGGTCGTCGACGCCACCGGCAAGCTGCTGGACACCGCCACCGTCTACCCCCACGTGCCGCACAACAAGTGGGACGAGACCCTGGCCATCCTCGGCAAGCTCTGCGCCAAGCACAGCGTCGACCTGATCGCCATCGGCAACGGCACCGCCAGCCGCGAGACGGACAAGCTGGCCATCGAACTGATCAAGAAGTTCCCCGCCCTGAAGATGACCAAGATCATGGTCAGCGAGGCCGGCGCATCGGTGTATTCCGCGTCCGAGCTGGCGGCGAAGGAATTCCCGGACCTGGACGTGTCCCTGCGTGGCGCTGTGTCCATCGCCCGCCGCCTGCAGGACCCGCTGGCCGAGCTGGTGAAGATCGACCCGAAATCCATCGGTGTCGGCCAGTACCAGCACGACGTGTCCCAGCTGCAGCTGGCGCGCAGCCTGGACGCCGTGGTGGAAGACTGCGTGAACGCCGTGGGCGTGGATGTGAACACCGCCTCTGCCGCCCTGCTGGCGCGAATTTCCGGCCTCAACGCCACCCTGGCGCAGAACATCGTCAACTACCGCGATGCCAACGGTGCGTTCAAGACCCGCGACGAGCTGAAGAAGGTCAGCCGCCTGGGCGAGAAGACCTTCGAGCAGGCCGCCGGCTTCCTCCGCGTAATGAATGGCGACAACCCGCTGGACGCCTCCGCCGTGCACCCGGAGACCTACCCGCTGGTGCAGCGCATCGCCGAAGGCACGGGCCGCGACATCCGCTCGCTGCTCGGCGACTCGGGCTTCCTCAAGCGTCTGGACCCGGCGAAGTTCACCGACGAGACCTTCGGCCTGCCCACCGTCACCGACATCATCAAGGAACTCGACAAGCCCGGCCGCGACCCGCGTCCCGAGTTCAAGACCGCCGAGTTCCAGGAAGGCGTCGAAAGCCTCAAGGATCTCAAGCCCGGCATGACGCTGGAAGGTGTGGTGACCAACGTCACCAACTTCGGCGCCTTCGTCGACATCGGCGTCCACCAGGACGGCCTGGTGCACATCTCCGCGCTGTCGGAGAAGTTCGTCAAGGACCCGTACGAAGTGGTCAAGGCCGGTGACATCGTCCGCGTGAAAGTGATGGAAGTGGACATCCCGCGTAACCGCGTGGGCCTGTCCATGCGCATGAGCGACACACCCGGCGAGAAGATCGAAGGCCCGCGCGGCGGCGGTCGCCAGGGCGGCCAGCCGCGCCAGCAGCAGAGCGCGCCGCGCAACAGCGCTCCGCCGGCGACCGGCGCCATGGCGTCGCTGTTCGCCAACGCCAAGCAGATCAAGAAGAAGTGACGATGGACTTCACCGACCAGCAAACCACCAGCGCCTACAGCAAGCTGCTGGGTATCGAGCCGCTGAGCCTGGGCGATGGCATTGCCGAGGCGCGCCTGGTCATGGACGAGCACCTGCGCAACCGTGGCCAGGTCATGCATGGCGGGGCGATTTTCTCGCTGCTGGACATCACCATGGGGCTGGCCTGCACCAGCACCCATGGTTTCGACCGGCGCAGCGCCACGCTGGAATGCAAGATCAACTACCTGCGGCCGGTGGCGGAAGGTGAAGTGATCTGCAAGGCACGGGTTCTGCACGCCGGCAAACGCACGCTGGTGGTGGAGGCCGACGTACTGCAAGGCGACAAACTGGTCGCCAAGGGACAAGGCACCTTCGCTCAGCTGTAACAGCGGGGCAGTTGCAAAGCTCTATTCTGGACGAAGCGACAACGCGACCCGCCGGCTGGAAAAGTATTTCGGCCGGCGGCCAAGTCCGCCTCTTGTAGACAGCTTGGTCCACCCCCATATTGGGGCGACCGACGCGTGAAGGATTCCAAATTGAGCGATCTTCTTTCCCGCCGCCTGGCCTTGCTCGGCGAGCGCGCCAACCTGCCCCTGCTCACCCGTTGCCTGCACGGCATCGAGCGCGAGTGCCTGCGGGTCGATGGCAATGGCCAACTGGCGCTGACGCCGCACTCCCCTGCGCTGGGCTCGGCCCTGACCCATGCGCAGATCACCACGGACTATTCCGAATCGCTGCTGGAGTTCATCACTCCGGCCGAGGCCGATCCGGCGCAGACCCTGGCGGACCTGGAGAAGGTCCATCGCTTCACCGTGGACAAGCTTGGCGATGAGTTGCTCTGGAGCCCGTCCATGCCTTGCCGGCTGCCGTCGGAAGAAGACATCCCGATCGCCCGCTACGGCACGTCGCCCATTGGCCGCCTGAAGTACGTCTATCGCAAGGGCCTGGCCGTGCGTTACGGCAAGACCATGCAGTGCATTGCCGGCATCCACTACAACTACTCCCTGCCCGAGGCGTTGTGGCCGCTGCTCAAGCAGGCCGAAGGCGATCCGCAGAGCGACCGCGAATACCAGTCGGCGCGCTACATCGCGATGATCCGCAACTTCCGCCGCTACAGCTGGCTGCTGATGTACCTGTTCGGCGCCGCCCCGGCGCTGGACAAGAGCTTCCTGCGCGGCCGCCCGCACGATCTCGACAGCCTCGACGCTGACACCCTCTTCCTGCCGTACGCCACCAGCCTGCGGATGAGTGACCTGGGCTACCAGAACAATGCCCAGGCCGGCCTCACGCCTTGCTACAACAGCCTGGACAGCTACCTGTCGAGCCTGCGCCAGGCGGTTTCCACGCCCTACCCGCCCTATGCCGAGATCGGCACCAAGCAGGACGGCGAATGGGTGCAGCTGAACACCAACGTGATCCAGATCGAAAACGAGTACTACTCGTCGATCCGTCCCAAGCGCGTCACCTACACCGGCGAGCGCCCGATCCAGGCGCTGATGGCCCGTGGCGTGCAGTACGTGGAAGTGCGCTGCCTGGACATCAACCCGTTCCTGCCGCTGGGCATCGACCTCACCGAAGCCCGTTTCCTCGATGCCTTCCTGCTGTTCTGCGCCCTGCAGGACAGCCCGCCGATGGCCGGCGAGGAATGCCGCAGCGCCACCGACAACTTCCAGCGTGTGGTGAAGGAAGGACGCCGTCCGGGTCTGACCCTGCAACGCCACGGCCATGCCGTCGGCCTCACCGAGTGGGCCGGCGATCTGCTCGACCGCATCGCGCGGACCGCCGAATTGCTGGACCGCGCGCTGGGCATCGAGGAACACGGCGAGGCCCTGGCCACACAGCGCGCCAAGGTCGCCGACCCCGAGCTGACGCCTTCTGCCCGGGTACTGGCGGAACTTCGCGGCAAAGGCGAGAGCTTCAGCCAGTTCGCCCTGCGCCACAGCCGCCACCACGCCGACTACTTCCGCAGCCAACCCTTGAGCGCCGAGGACCAGGCACGCTTCGAAGCACTGGCTCGCCAATCCCTGGAAGAACAGGCGCGCCTGGAAGCCGAACCGGAAGTGGATTTCGACACCTTCGTGGCCGCCTACCAGGCGAGCATCCTCGGGTTGATCAGCAACTGATCCGCGAATCGCCCCTCACTCTTCTTGTAGGGGCGAATTCATTCGCCAAGCAGGCCGAAGGTCTGCCCTTAAAGCTTGCAAGAGGGCAGCTACGCTGCCCTTGGCGAATGAATTCGCCCCTACAGGAAAGCAGGCGAGGCGCTTGGGGTTCAGAGGGTCTTCTCGAATATCTGCGAGTTGCGCTGGTAGTTGTACAGCGAGGCGCGCGCTGCCGGCAGATGTTCGACGCCGCTGGGCTGGAAGCCGCGTTCGCGGAACCAGTGGGCGGTGCGGGTGGTGAGGACGAAGAGGGTCTTCAAGCCGATGGCGCGGGCCCGTTCCTCGATGCGCTCCAGCAGTTCGTCGCCACGACCGCCGTGGCGATACTCCGGATTCACCGCCAGGCAGGCCAGTTCACCGGTATCGGAATCGGCGATGGGATAGAGCGCCGCGCAGGCGATGATCAGGCCGTCGCGCTCGACGATGGTGAACTGCTCGATTTCCCGCTCCAGCACCTCGCGCGAACGGCGTACCAGGATGCCCTGGTCTTCCAGCGGGGTGATCAGGTCGATCAGGCCGCCGACGTCGTCGATGGTGGCTTCGCGCAAGGATTCGAACTGCTCCTGGTCCACCAGGGTGCCGCCACCGTCACGGGTGAACAGTTCGGTCAGCAGCGAGCCGTCCTCGGCATAACTGACCATGTGGCTGCGCTTGACCCCGGCGCGGCAAGCCTGGGCGGCGGCATCCAGCAGTTCGGCCTGGTAGTTGTTGCCCAGCCGGATCAGGTGCGGCGGCACCTGCTGCGGGCGCAGTTCGCGCACCAGCTTCCCGGACTCGTCGATCAGGCCGCGCTCGGCACCGAACAGGATCAGTTTGTCGGCGCCCAGGTCGATGGCCACGCGGGTCGCCACATCTTCGCAGGCGAGGTTGAAGATTTCCCCGGTGGGCGAATAGCCGAGCGGCGACAGCAGCACGATGGTGCGCTCGTCCAGCAGGCGGCCGATGCCCTTGCGGTCGACCCGGCGCACTTCACCGGTGTGGTGGTAGTCGACGCCGTCGACGACGCCGATGGGACGCGCTGTGACGAAATTGCCGGTGCTCACCCGCAACCGCGAGCCCTGCATGGGGGACGCGGCGATATCCATGGACAGGCGCGCCTCGATGGCGATGCGCAGTTGGCCCACGGCATCGATCACGCATTCCAGCGTCGGGCCGTCGGTGATCCGCAGGTCGCGGTGGAAGTGCGGAGTCAGGCCACGCGTGGCCAGGCGCGTTTCGATTTGCGGCCGCGAGCCGTGCACCAGCACCAGGCGTACGCCCATGCTGTGCAGCAGCACCAGGTCGTGGACGATATTGCCGAAATTTGGATGGGCGACACCCTCACCGGGCAGCATCACCACGAAGGTGCAGTCCCGGTGGGCGTTGATGTAGGGAGTAGCATGGCGCAGCCAGTTGACGTAATCGGGCATGGTTCCGTGAGCCTGAACAGGTGGCGAATAGACGAAGGCGTGCTCGGCCGGCGAGCAGTGAGTCGGCGCGTTATCGTCGTCGCATGAGCATCAACGGAAACCCTCTCGGTCAGGATGTGGCAGCGATTGAAGGCAGTAATGCTGGATGAGCTGGCGCAATAGCGCAACGGTAGGCTCGATCCGTGACAGTTCGAGGTGCTCGTCCGGCTGGTGGGCACAGGCGATGTCGCCGGGGCCGAGCACCAGGGTCTCGCAACCGAGCTGCTGAAGATACGGCGCTTCGGTGCCGAAGGCCACCGCTTGCGCCGTATGGCCGGTGAGACGTTCGGCCAGGCGCACCAGATCACTTTCCGGCGATTGCTCGAACGGCGGCACCGCCGGGAACAGCGGCTTGAAATCGATCTTCACCTGATAGTGCTCGGCCACCGGGCGCAGCCGCTGGCGGATCACGGCGCGCAGGGTTTCCGGATTCATTCCCGGCAGCGGGCGCAGGTCGAACTCCAGACTGCACTGGCCGCAGATTCGGTTGGGGTTATCACCACCATGGATGCAGCCGAGGTTCAGGGTGGGCTGGGGCACGGTGAATTGCGGATTGCGGAATTCCTGCTGCCATTCGCCACGCAGCTCGATCAGGTCGCTCATCACCGCATGCATGGCTTCCAGGGCACTGTGGCCGAGGCTCGGGTCGGAGGAATGACCGCTCTGCCCGAGGATATCGATGCGCTCCATCATCACGCCCTTGTGCAGGCGAATCGGCCTGAGTCCCGTGGGTTCGCCGATCACCGCGGCACGTCCGAGCGGCTGGCCGGCCTGGGCCAGGGCGCGGGCACCGGCCATGGAACTCTCCTCGTCACAGGTGGCGAGGATCATCAGCGGCTGGTGGAACGGCTGGTCGAGCAGCCCGCGCACGGCCTCGATGGCGAGCGGGAAGAACCCCTTCATGTCGCAAACGCCCAGACCGAACCAGCGGTCACCCACCTCGCTGAGCTTCAGCGGGTCGGTTTTCCACAGCGCGGAATCGAAGGGCACGGTGTCGCTGTGGCCCGCCAGCACCAGGCCGCCGGGGCCGGAGCCGTAGGTCGCCAGCAGGTTGGCCTTGCCCGGCGCCACCTGCTGGATCTCGCAGCGGAAGCCAAGGTCACCGAGCCAACTGGCGAGCAGGTCGATCACCGCCTGGTTCGACTGGTCCCAACTGGGCTGGGTGCAGCTCACCGACGGTGTGGCGATCAGCGCGGCGAACTGCGATTTCAGGTCTGGAACGGACATCGGGGACCTCCTCGGACGAGGGATCATCATAGGCTCAAGGCCGCGACGGGTGAAACCGCTGCGGCACGCTGCCAACCGGTCCTGTAAACTTCACCGCCTTGGTAGCCACCCCCTGGCTGCGTCTGAAAGACCCCGGCGATGAACAAAGAGACCGAAATCAAGCTTCGCGCCAGCCGCGAGACCCTGGAAGCCCTGCGCGACCATCCGCTGCTTAAGAAGCGCAACAAGTCCGGCTGGGAACGCCGCGAGCTTTTCAACCAGTACTTCGACACCCCCGAACGGGACCTGGCCCAGGCCCGCGTGGCCCTGCGCCTGCGTCGTGATGGCGAGCAGTTCATCCAGACCCTCAAGACCCGTGGCCAGAGCGTGGCTGGGCTGTCCGAGCGCAACGAGTGGGACTGGTACCTGGACAAGGCCAAGCTGGACCCGAAAAAACTCACCGACGAGTGCTGGCCCGCCAGCCTGGCCGAGCTGGACAAGAAGCAGCTCAAGCCGATCTTCACCACCGACTTCCACCGTGACCGGGCCGAGATCGCCTGGGGCCGTGGCAAGACCAAGGTAGTGATCGAAGCCGCCCTCGACCTGGGCAAGGTGATCGCCGGCAAGCGGGAAGAAGAAATCTGCGAGCTGGAGCTGGAATTGCGCCAGGGCGAGCCCGGGGCCCTGCTGGAGCTGGCCGCCGAACTGGCCGCGGACCTGCCGCTGATGCCCTGCGACATCAGCAAGGCCGAGCGTGGTTATCGCCTGCATGACGCCAACAGCTACCACCTCAGCCTGCCGGTCCCGGAACTCAGCGCCGAGCTGCCGCTGGACGACGCCTTCACCGCACTGGCCTGGCACCTGCTGGGCAGCAGCCAGCGTCTGGCCGAGCAATACCGTTTCAATGGTCACTGGAAACTGCTGGTGGACTGGCTGCAGCAGCTTATCGACCTGCGCGCCCTGATCGGCAGCCTCGGCCAGGCCGCACCGCGCGCCAGCAGCCATAACCTGCGCGAAGCCCTGGACGCCCTGCTCCAGGATTGGCGCCCACGCATCCAGGCCGGTGAGCTGGACGAAGCCGTACGCCACGCCGCGCCGCAGCAGTTCGCCGACGAGCTCGCCGGCATCCGTTGGGGCCTGTTCTCCCTCAATGCCTCGCGCTGGCTGCTGGCCCGCGCCTGGACTGTCGAACGCAACGAACGTGGCAATCGCCAGGGCAAGGCCGTGCTGGGCAACTGGCTGCCGCGTCTGATCGCCGAGGAAGGCGAAGCCCTCAAGCTGGATCGCTACAAGCGCCAGCCCGAGGACCTGTCCGAGCAGCTTCCGCGCATCGAACGCCTGCTGGTCTGGCTGCGCCTGGCGCGCCAGGTGCTGGAAGTGCCGGAAGTCGACCGCGCCTATGGCGAGCTGTCCAAGTTCGCCGAACTGGCCGCCCAGCCGCTGGACGCAGAAGTACTGGCAGCCCGCAGCGAGCAGGCTCAGGCCCTGATCAGCCTGCGCAGCTGGAAGGCGCTGACCCGCTAAGGCGGTCGAGGCCCCCACCATGCTCAAGCAAAGCTTCCGCTCCGTGGTCACCACCTGGCTCACCGGCCTGCTGGCCCTGCTGCCACTGGTGCTGACCCTGGCGTTGCTGGCCTGGCTGCTCAGCCTGCTGAACCGGCTGGTGGGGCCCTCCACGGTGATCGGCCACCTCCTCGGCGCGCTCGGTCAGCCCTTCGCCAGCAACCCGGTGCTGGCGTACCTGGTCGGCACGCTGGTGCTGCTGGGCAGCCTTTACCCGCTGGGCCTGGCGGTGCAGCTCGGCCTGCGCCGCCCCCTGGCCTGGCTACTGGACATGACCCTGCGCCGCGCACCACTGATCGGCAGCCTGTATGGCCTGGCGGACCGTTTCGTCGGCCTGCTCGACCGCAGCAAGAACGCCGACATCGCCGCCATGAGCCCGGTCTGGTGCATTTTCGGCGGCGAAGGCGCCGCCGTCCTGGCCCTGCGCCCGAACCCGGAAACCTTCGAACTGGACGGCCGCGCCTACTGCGCCATCCTGGTGCCGACCGCCCCCATTCCTGTGGGTGGCGGGCTGATCTATGTCCCGGTGGAGTGGCTGCGTCCGGCGGAGATGGGCGTGGAAGGCCTGACCAGCATCTACCTGTCCATGGGCCTCACGCCGCCGCATCAGGCGGGGAAGCTTGCGAAGGAGCCACGGCCGCCGGAAGAACTTGTGTAGGGGCGAATTCATTCGCCAAGCGGGCCAAAGGTCCGCCAATTCTGATGAGCTGGATGGGGCAGCTGCGCTGCCCTTGGCGATTGAAATCGCCCCTACAGACGCTCTACTCGATATGCAGGCTGGTCGTGGACTTGATCTCCGACAGCGCGACGATGGAGTTCACCTCCTGTATTCCCGGCACCAGCGACAGCTTCTCGAAGAAGAAGCGCTCGTAGGCCTCGATGTCGCGGGTGACGATGCGCAGCATGAAGTCCACCGCGCCCATCAGCACATGGCACTCCAGCACTTCGGGAAACTCCCGCATGGCTTCGGCGAACTCGGTCAGGTTGGAGCGGCCGTGGGCGTTGAGTTTCACCTGGGCGAAGATCTGCGCGTTCAGGCCGACCTTGCGCCGATCCAGCAGGGTGACCTGGCGGCGGATCACCCCCTCGTCCTTCAGGCGCTGGATACGCCGCCAACAGGGTGACTGGGACAGCCCCACGCGTTCGGCAATCTCGGCGGTGGAGAGGCTCGCATCCTCCTGCAGCAGGTGGAGAATGCGCTTGTCGTAGGCATCCAGGGTGACGGACATAAAAAATCCCGGCTCTGTCGATAACCAGGAAAGTCTATCCAAAAATATTCCCAATCCACGTGATTCAGGCAGAAAAATCCCGCCCCAGGCTGGAAAACTATCGACCTCCCCACCGAGGAATCCAGCATGCTCAGCCTCCAGTCCGCCCCCGTCGCCCGCGAAGACCACTGGCACCCGCACACCGCCCAGTTCGAGGCGCGTGAAATGCAGTTCGCCATTCTCGCCGAGGCCGAAGCGGACATCCTCGGCCGCCTGCTCGCCTTCTTCGCCCAGCTGCAACTGGTGCCGCGCTGGTTGGAGGTCAACCGACTCGGCGACAACCTGCTGGTCCAGCTGCGCCAGCCCGGGCTGACGCCGCACCGGGCCGAAGTCATCGCGCAGAAGATGCGCTCGCTGGTCAGCGTGTTCACGGTGGAGCTGGAGTTCTCGCCCGTTCCTTGATGCAGCGCTTAGCCCGATGATGGCAATTCGGGCATGCTTGCCGTCCCACGAGAAGAGCGTTTGACTACTCTTCCAGACTGAGCAGCGTGACCGAGGAGCCTGCATGTCCGCCTTTGCCTCACCCGCCCAGGATCGTTGGCTGGATCTCAACGACCTGATGCGCGAACTGGTGTCCCAGGGTCGCCTGAGCCAGGACCAGGCAGAACACTGCCTGGCCATTCGCCGTAGCGCGGTGAACAACCAGCAGCACCCGCTGGAGTTCCTGGCCAGCCAGCAGGTGGACGATCTCAAGCGTCCGGGCAAGAAGCTCGACCTGGAAACCCTCAGCCACTGGCTGGCCGAACTGGCCGGCCAGCCCTACCTGCGCATCGACCCGCTGAAGATCGATGTCGCCGCCATCACGCCGCTGATGTCCTACGCCTTTGCCCAGCGCCACAAGATCCTCGCCGTGGCCGCCACCAGCGAAGCGGTGACCATCGCCAGTGCCCAGCCCTTCGTGCAGAGCTGGGAAAGCAATCTGATCCATGTACTCAAGCGCCCGATCAAGCGGGTGGTCGCGAACCCGGTGGACATCCAGAAGTTCACCCTGGAGTTCTACCGCCTGGCCAAATCGGTCAGCGGCGCCAGCGCGGTGGACCAGAAGATCAGCGGCGTCGGCAACTTCGAGCAGTTGCTCAAGCTGGGTTCCAACGAGCAGGAACCGGACGCCAACGATGCCCACATCGTCAACATCGTCGACTGGCTGTTCCAGTACGCCTACCAGCAGCGCGCCAGTGATATCCACATCGAACCGCGCCGCGAACAGGGCACCGTGCGTTTCCGCATCGACGGCGTGCTGCACACCGTCTATCAGTTCCCGCCGCAGGTGACGATGGCGGTGGTCAGCCGCCTGAAGAGCCTCGGGCGCATGAACGTGGCGGAGAAGCGCAAACCCCAGGATGGCCGGGTCAAGACCAAGACCCCGGACGGCGGCGAAGTGGAGCTGCGCCTGTCGACGCTGCCCACCGCCTTCGGCGAGAAGATGGTGATGCGGATCTTCGACCCCGAGGTGCTGCTGAAGAGTTTCGACCAGCTCGGTTTCTCCCAGGACGATCTGCGCCGCTGGCAGAGCATGACCAACCAGCCCAACGGCATCATCCTGGTCACCGGTCCTACCGGCTCCGGCAAGACCACCACGCTCTACACCACCCTCAAGCAGCTGGCCACCAGCGAGGTGAACGTCTGCACCAT
>MTEW01003960.1_pt2 | contig 74005 bp, 63 predicted proteins | sample 1042681 | NCBI WGS metagenome assembly MTEW01 (sample SAMN06185811, study PRJNA358809) | soil metagenome | isolation source: soil biostimulated with citrate as carbon source | place: India | collected 2015-05-23 | reverse complement strand
AAGGCAATTTCTGAATTTGCAGTAGGCGTTACAACTAGAAAGGAAGGAGAGGGATCATGTTCGAACTAGTAGATAACATTCCGCAAAGCGCGGTGATCAAAGTGATCGGTGTCGGTGGTGGCGGCGGCAACGCAGTCAATCACATGGCGGTCAGCAACATCGAAGGCGTCGAGTTCATCTGCGCCAACACCGATGCGCAGGCGCTGAAGAACATCGGTGCACGCACCGTGCTGCAGCTCGGCCCGGGCGTGACCAAGGGCCTGGGTGCTGGCGCCAATCCGGAAGTCGGTCGTCAGGCCGCGCTGGAAGATCGCGAGCGCATCGCCGAAGTGCTGGCGGGCACCGACATGGTGTTCATCACCACCGGCATGGGCGGTGGCACCGGTACCGGCGCCGCGCCGGTAATCGCCGAGGTGGCCAAGGAGCTGGGCATCCTCACCGTCGCGGTGGTGACCCGTCCGTTCCCGTTCGAAGGCCGCAAGCGCATGCAGATCGCCGACGAAGGCATCCGCGCACTGGCCGAGAGCGTCGACTCGCTGATCACCATCCCCAACGAGAAGCTGCTGACCATCCTGGGCAAGGATGCCAGTCTGCTGTCCGCCTTCGCCAAGGCCGATGACGTGCTGGCCGGCGCGGTGCGCGGCATTTCCGACATCATCAAGCGTCCGGGCATGATCAACGTCGACTTCGCCGACGTGAAGACCGTGATGAGCGAGATGGGCATGGCCATGATGGGCACCGGCTGCGCCAGCGGTCCGAACCGTGCTCGCGAGGCCACCGAAGCCGCTATCCGCAACCCGCTGCTGGAAGACGTCAACCTGCAGGGCGCGCGCGGCATCCTGGTGAACATCACCGCCGGCCCGGATCTGTCCCTGGGCGAGTACTCCGACGTGGGTAACATCATCGAGCAGTTCGCTTCCGAGCACGCCACCGTCAAGGTCGGTACCGTGATCGACGCCGACATGCGCGACGAGCTGCACGTCACCGTGGTCGCCACCGGCCTCGGCGCGCGCATGGAGAAACCGGTCAAGGTGATCGACAACACCGTGCAGGTTGCCGCCAGCCAGCCGGTTGCCCAGCAGCCTGCCGCGCAGCCGCGCAGCGAGCAGTCGGTCAACTACAAGGACTACGAGCGTCCGACCGTGCAGCGTCAGAGCCACAGCGGCGCGGCCACTGCAGCCAAGCTCAATACCCAGGACGATCTGGACTACCTGGATATTCCGGCTTTCCTGCGTCGCCAGGCTGATTGATGGAATGTATCAGGAGTATAAGGGTGATTGGTGTTCAGCAAAGGTCGGTTCTGCTATCATTCCCGACCATTGTTGAAAACAGTTCGCAACTAGCGATATAGCGGCCAAGCCATGATCAGACAACGCACCCTGAAGAACATCATCCGTGCCACCGGCGTTGGCCTGCATTCGGGGGAAAAGGTTTACCTGACCCTGAAGCCGGCTCCGGTGGATACCGGCATCGTGTTCCGTCGCACCGACCTCGACCCCATCGTGGAAATTCGCGCGCTGGCCGGGAATGTCGGTGAAACCACCATGTCGACCACCCTGGTCAATGGTGATGTCAAGGTGGATACGGTAGAGCACCTGCTTTCGGCCATGGCAGGCCTGGGCATCGATAACGCCTACGTCGAGCTCTCCGCATCCGAAGTGCCGATCATGGATGGCAGCGCCGGCCCCTTCGTATTCCTGATTCAATCCGCTGGCCTGCAGGAGCAGGAAGCGCCGAAGAAGTTCATCCGCATCCTGCGTGAGGTCACGGTGGTGGAGGGCGACAAGCGCGCCACCTTCGTGCCCTTCGACGGATTCAAGGTGAGCTTCGAGATCGACTTCGATCACCCCGTGTTCCGCAATCGCACGCAGAGCGCCAGTGTGGATTTCTCCAGCACGTCTTTCGTCAAGGAAGTCAGCCGGGCCCGCACCTTCGGCTTCATGCGTGACATCGAGTTCCTGCGTTCGCAGAACCTGGCGCTCGGTGGCAGTGTGGAAAACGCCATCGTGGTCGACGAGTATCGCGTGCTCAACGAAGACGGCCTGCGTTACGAGGACGAATTCGTCAAACATAAGATTCTCGATGCCATCGGCGATCTGTACCTGCTGGGTAACAGCCTGATCGGCGAGTTCAAGGGCTTCAAGTCGGGGCATGCGCTGAACAATCGCCTGCTGCGCACCCTGATCGAGCAGACCGATGCCTGGGAAATGGTGACCTTCGAGGACGCCAAGCTTGCGCCGATCTCCTACATGCGCCCGGTAGCGGCCGTGTAGTCGAACTCTCTTTCCAGATGCAATTGAGGCCACCTTCGGGTGGCCTTTTTTATGGCTGCTCGTGAGGGAGTCGCTGCGCAGGACGCACCCTACGGCTTTGCCGACGAATGGAATGAGGGTGCTATTCGTCTTTCTGCGTATGGCTCGCCAGGCGCTCAAGCGCCGCCCGCAGCCGGGGGTCGCGGATGCCTTCGGCACTGGCCTGGATGTTCTGTGCGGCGCCCTTGGACAGCTGCAGGGTGCGACCGGTTCCACGATTTTGCCCGCCTTGAGGTTGCACCTTGAACAGGATTTTCGTTAAGGTCGCGAACTCTTCGAGTGCCTGCAGTTGTCGTTGCAGTCGTTTCTGCTGATAACGCAGGCGTGTTGCCCAGTGGCCATCGGTCACTATCAATAGCAGACAGCCGTCACGCCAGGACGCTACATGACAGTGCTCCCGGGCGGCTGGTTGTAGCTGGCTTTCGACAAGACGCTGCAGGTTGGACAGGCGTTGCGCCTGACCGAACAGCGCTTTCAGGGGCTTGGCTTCGCGTAGCAGCGTAGCGGGTGCCTGGGCCGGCAAGGGACGGAACGTCATGGCAGGAGGCCTTAAGTTGCGGAGTGGCCATGGTAGCAGAGCGTGCTGCCGGTCAGTGCTCTGCCTGAAGGGGATGCCATGCACATTATCCTGCTGCACAGCCGACATGGTTCGGCGCGAACCATCAATCTCGATCTGCGCTGGCTGCTGCTGGCCGTCTTCCTGCTCCTCGGTCTGACACTGGGGGCCGGCGCCGCGGTGGGGGCCAAGTGGCTGACCGCCGAGCCCATAGCCGATCAGTCGCTGGCGGCCGCCCTGGATCAGCAGCGCGAGCAGGTCGGTGCGGTGCGCCTGGATGCGCAGCGCCAGCTCGATGCCTTCGCCGTGCACGTCGCCGAACTGCAGGCGCGCCTGACCCGACTCGATGCACTCGGTGAGCGTCTGACCGAACTGGCCGAGCTGGACGCCGGCGAGTTCGATTTCTCCCTGAGCGTCGGGCAGGGCGGTGCGGAAGATGCCCTCGGCGCCTCGGCCTATGCGCCGCCGCCTTTCATGAGTGCGCTGGATGAGCTGGCGCTGCGTGTGGAGAGCCGCGAGCAGCAGCTGGAAGTGCTGGAGCAACTGCTCGGCGAGCGTCGTCTGAACGAGGCGGAGATGCTGTCCGGCCGCCCCGTTCTGCAAGGTTACGTGTCTTCTCCCTTCGGGCGCCGCGTGCACCCGCTGACTGGCCGCTCGAGCATGCACAAGGGGATGGATTTCGCCGCCAAACCCGGTAGCGACGTGGTGGCGGTGGCCGCCGGCGTGGTGACCTTCTCCGGCAAGAAGAGCGGTTATGGCAATACCGTGGAGATCAGCCACGCCGACGGCTACGTCACCCTCTACGCCCACAACCAGAGCAATACGGTGCAGATCGGCGATCTCGTGCAGCGTGGCCAGACCATCGCCAAGGTCGGCCGTAGCGGCCGCTCCACCGGTTACCACGTGCATTTCGAGGTCAGCAAGGATGGCCGCCAGGTCAATCCGGCGCTGTACATCGCCCGCGCCAACGGCGTCGAGTGAGCGGGCGGCAATCGTCGCCTCTTGAATCCCGGGTATTCGCCCCCATCTAACGGAGCACGCTGCGCCTGGCTCGCCGAGGCAGGCGCTGCCTGCGCCATCACGCGGTAGCAATGGGCTGACAACGTCACTTTCCTCCCCGGCTTTTCCGGGTAGAATGCCCCCTTCGCCCGCAGCCATGCTGGCTGCCAGGTCGCGATTTGCGCCGACCTCCATCCATTCGCCGGAAGATCCTGTCGATATGTTTGCGCCTCTGTTGAAAAAACTTTTCGGAAGCAAGAATGAGCGTGAAGTCAAACGCATGCTCAAGGCGGTGCAGTCCGTCAACGCCCTCGAAGAGCAGATGATCGCCCTCTCGGACGAGCAACTGCGTGGCAAGACCGAAGAGTTCAAGGCCCGTCTGGCCAAGGGCGAAACCCTCGATCAGTTACTTGCCGAAGCCTTCGCCGTGGCCCGTGAGGCAGGCAAGCGCGTGATGGGTATGCGTCACTTCGACGTGCAGCTGATCGGTGGCATGACCCTGCACGAAGGCAAGATCGCCGAGATGCGTACCGGTGAGGGCAAGACCCTCGTAGGTACCCTGGCGGTCTACCTCAACGCACTGTCCGGCAAGGGCGTGCATGTGGTCACCGTCAACGAATACCTGGCCCGCCGCGACGCCAACTGGATGCGTCCGCTGTATGAATTCCTCGGCCTCACCGTGGGCATCGTCACCCCCTTCCAGCCGCCGGAAGAAAAGCGTGCCGCCTACGCCGCCGACATCACCTACGGCACCAACAACGAGTTCGGTTTCGACTACCTGCGCGACAACATGGCGTTCAGCCTGGAAGACAAGTTCCAGCGCGAACTGAACTTCGCCGTGATCGACGAAGTGGACTCGATCCTCATCGACGAAGCCCGTACGCCGCTGATCATCTCCGGCCAGGCCGAGGACAGCTCCAAGCTGTACACCGAAATCAACCGCCTGATCCCGCGCCTCAAGCAGCACATCGAGGAAGAGGAGGGCGTGGTGACCCAGGAAGGTCACTACAAGGTCGACGAGAAATCGCGTCAGGTCGAGCTCAACGAAGCCGGCCACCAGTACGTCGAGGAAATGCTCACCGCTGCCGGTCTGCTGGCCGAGGGTGAGAGCCTCTATTCCGCGCACAACCTCGGCCTGCTGACTCACGTCTATGCCGGCCTGCGCGCCCACACCCTGTTCAACCGCAACGTCGAATACATCGTGCAGAACGGCCAGGTGATCCTGATCGACGAGCACACCGGCCGGACCATGCCGGGGCGTCGTCTGTCCGAGGGTCTGCACCAGGCCATCGAAGCCAAGGAAGGGGTGAACATCCAGGCCGAGAGCCAGACCCTGGCCTCGACCACCTTCCAGAACTACTTCCGCCTGTACAACAAGCTGTCCGGCATGACCGGTACCGCCGATACCGAGGCCTTCGAGTTCCGTCAGATCTACGGTCTGGACGTGGTGGTGATCCCCACCAACAAGCCGATCGCCCGTAAGGACTTCAACGACCTGGTCTACCTGACCCAGGAAGAGAAGTACCAGGCGATCATCACCGACATCAAGGACTGCCAGGCCCAGGGCCGGCCGATCCTGGTCGGTACCGCCTCGATCGAGACTTCCGAGTACGTCAGCCAGCTGCTGCAGAAGGAAAAGATCGAGCACAAGGTGCTCAACGCCAAGTACCACGACAAGGAAGCCGAGATCATCGCCCAGGCCGGTCGCCCGGGCGCGGTGACCATCGCCACCAACATGGCCGGTCGCGGTACCGACATCCTCCTCGGCGGCAACTGGGAAGTGGAAGTCGCTGCGCTGGAGAACCCCACCGACGAACAGATCGCGCAGATCAAGACCGAGTGGCAGAAGCGTCACCAGCAGGTGATCGAGGCCGGCGGCCTGCACGTGATCGCCTCCGAGCGCCACGAGTCGCGGCGTATCGACAACCAGCTGCGTGGTCGTGCCGGTCGCCAGGGTGACCCGGGTTCCAGCCGCTTCTACCTGTCGCTGGAAGACAACCTGATGCGCATCTTCGCCTCGGATCGGGTGAAGAACTTCATGAAGGCCTTGGGCATGCAGTCCGGCGAGGCCATCGAGCACCGCATGGTCACCAACGCCATCGAGAAGGCCCAGCGCAAGGTCGAAGGCCGCAACTTCGACATGCGTAAGCAGCTGCTCGAATTCGACGACGTGGCCAACGAGCAGCGCAAGGTGATCTATCACATGCGCAACAGCCTGCTGGCTGCCGAGAACGTCGGCGACACCATCGCCGAGTTCCGCGAGGAAGTGCTGACCGCCGCCATCAACGGCCACATTCCGCCGCAATCGATGCCCGAGCAGTGGGACGTCGCCGGCCTGGAATCCACCCTGCAGAGCGATTTCGGCCTGAAGCTGCCGATCCAGCAGTGGCTGGACGAAGACGACAAGCTGTACGAGGAAACCCTGCGCGAGCGCATCCTCGCCGAGCTGGTGGCGGCCTACAACGAGAAGGAAACCCAGGCCAGTGCCGAGGCCCTGCGCACCTTCGAGAAGCAGATTCTGCTGCGCGTGCTGGACGATCTGTGGAAAGACCACCTGTCGACCATGGATCACCTGCGTCACGGCATCCACCTGCGCGGTTATGCGCAGAAGAACCCCAAGCAGGAATACAAGCGCGAGTCCTTCGCCCTGTTCCAGGAGCTGCTGGAGTCGATCAAGCGCGACACCATTCGCGTGCTCAGCCATGTGCAGGTGCGTCGTGAAGACCCGGCCGAGGAAGAGGCCCGTCTGCGTCGCGAGGCCGAGGCACTGGCCGAGCGCATGCAGTTCCAGCATGCCGAAGCATCGGCGCTGGCAGCCGAACAAGATGGCGCCGAGGAAGGCGCAGTCGCCACCGCCACCGCGCCGGTGCGCAGCGAGAACAAGGTCGGCCGCAACGAACCCTGCCCTTGCGGTTCGGGCAAGAAGTACAAGCACTGCCACGGTCAGATCAACTGATCGTCGGTCCGCATGGACCGCTTGCAGTAGAGGGCGCATCAGCTATGCTGCCTGCGCCCTGACAACGCCGCGACGGCCCTGCCGCTCGCGGCGTTTTACCATTTCACCCGGCCGCCGCTGCGGTCACTGCACACTTGAAGGAGCGCTCTCTATGGCTGTTGGTCTTGGTCCGCTGTCTACCCTGCACCCGGTACCCGGTTTCGAACTGGGCATCGCCTCGGCCGGCATCAAGCGCCCGGGCCGCAAGGATGTGGTGGTGATGCGCTGCGCCGAGGGTTCGCGTATCGCCGGGGTGACCACCACCAACGCCTTCTGCGCCGCGCCTGTGCTGCTCACCCGCGAGCGCCTGGGTGGCGAGGTGCGCTACCTGCTGACCAATACCGGCAATGCCAATGCAGGCACCGGTGCCGACGGTCTGGCCCGTGCGCGCCGCGCCTGCGCCCGCCTGGCCGAGCTGACCGGCGTAACCGAAAGCGCCGTGCTGCCGTTCTCCACCGGAGTGATCGGCGAGCCGCTGCCGGTGGAGAAGATCGAGTCCGCGCTGCAGGCCGCACTGGACGATCTCAAGACCGACAACTGGGAAGCGGCCGCCACCGGCATCATGACCACCGACACCCTGCCCAAGGGTGCCAGCCGTCAGTTCCAGCACGATGGCGTGACCATCACCGTCACCGGCATCAGCAAGGGCGCCGGCATGATCCGCCCGAACATGGCCACCATGCTCGGCTACATCGCCACCGACGCCAAGGTCGCCCATGGCGTGCTGCAGGATCTGGTGCGCGACGCGGCGAACAAGTCGTTCAACCGCATCACCATCGACGGCGACACCTCCACCAACGACTGCTGCATGCTGATCGCCACCGGCCAGGCCGCACTGCCCGAGATCAGCGAGGCCTCTGGCGAGCTGTTCACCAAGCTCAAGCAGGCGGTGTTCGAGGTGTTCATGGAAGTGGCCCAGGCCATCGTCCGTGACGGCGAAGGTGCGACCAAGTTCGTCACCGTCCAGGTCAATGGCGGCGGCACCCACCAGGAATGTCTGGACGTGGCCTACGCCGTGGCCCATTCGCCGCTGATCAAGACCGCGCTGTTCGCCTCCGACCCCAACTGGGGGCGCATCCTCGCTGCTGTCGGCTATGCCGGCGTAGCGCAACTGGATGTGAGCAAGATCGACGTGTTCCTCGGTGAGGTCTGCATCGCCAGCAAGGGTTGCCGTGCCGCCACCTACACCGAAGAGCAGGGGGCGGCGGTGATGGCCCGTGAGGAAATCACCATCCGCATCGAGCTGGGTCGTGGCACCTGCAGCGAGACCATCTGGACCACCGACCTGTCCCACGAGTACGTCAAGATCAACGCCGAATACCGCACCTGAGTAACTTGGGCTTTGCACTATTCCCGCGCCTCATGCCCCCATGACGCGCGGGAATTTGCTATTCGGGGTGCGGACTTTTAACGTCGAGCGACTTCTGGGCATTTCAGGAACCTAGACGAGGACACGCAAGATGGCACTGCAACTGGTGATTGGCGACAAGAACTATTCCTCCTGGTCTTTGCGCGCAGCGCTGGTGGTCGATCTGGCCGGCGCCGACTGCGAAGAGGTGTTGGTGCGCCTGTATCAGCCGGACAGCCGCGCGCAGTTGCTGCGCCATTCGCCCACCGGCAAGGTGCCGGTTCTGCTGACCGAGCAGGCGCCGGTGTGGGACTCCCTGGCGATCGCCGAGTATCTGGCCGAATGCTACCCCGAGGCGCAGTTGTGGCCGCAGGAGCGCCAGGCTCGCGCGCTGGCGCGCAGTGTCTGTGCGGAAATGCACAGCGGCTTCAGTGCCCTGCGCAGCCATCTGCCCATGGACCTGGCGCGAGACAAGGCGCTGGCCGAGCTGCCGGATGCGGCGCAGGCCGATATTGATCGCATCTGCGCGATCTGGGCCGAGTGCCGCGAGCGCTATGCCAGCTCTGGCAACTACCTGTTCGGCCAGGCCAGCATCGCCGATGCCTTCTACGCGCCGGTGGCCGCGCGCCTGCGTAGTTATCATGTGGTGCTGCCGACAACGGCAGCGGCCTATGTCGAAACCATCTACCGCTGGCCGGCGTTCCAACGCTGGTATCAGGCGGCATTGCAGGAGGTAAAGGGGTGAGGCGCGTTCATGTCGCAGCAGCGGTGATTCGGGGTGTCGATGGACGCATCCTGATTGCCAGGCGCCCTCAGGACAAACACCAGGGCGGTCTGTGGGAGTTTCCCGGCGGCAAGGTGGAGGAGGGCGAGGCCGTGCGCGTCGCCCTCGATCGCGAGCTGGAAGAGGAACTGGGCATTCGCCCGCAGGCGGTGCGCCCGCTGATCCAGATTCGCCATGATTACCCGGACAAACAGGTACTGCTGGACGTCTGGGAAGTGTCGGCCTTCAGTGGCGAGCCCCATGGCGCGGAAGGCCAGCCGCTGGCCTGGGTCAGTGAGCGGCAGTTGCTGGAGTATGAATTTCCCGCCGCCAACAAGCCCATAGTCGCCGCCGCGCGTCTGCCGGAGCGCTACCTGATCACCCCCGATGGCCTGGAGCCGAGCGAGCTGCTGGCCGGCATCCGCAGCGCCCTGGCGCAGGGCGTGCGGCTGATCCAGCTACGCGCACCGAACATGTTCGATGCGCAGTATCGCGACCTGGCGGTGGACGTGCAGGGGCTATGCGCCGGCAAGGCGCAACTGATGCTCAAGGGGCCGTTGGAGTGGCTGGGCGATTTTCCTGCCGCCGGCTGGCACCTGACCGCCGAGCAGCTGCGCAGGTATGCCGCTGGCGGCCGCCCCTTCCCTGAAGACCGCTGGCTGGCGGCGTCCTGCCACAGCGCCGAGGAGCTGGCGCTGGCTTCGCAGATGGGCGTGGATTTCGCCACGCTGTCGCCGCTGCAGGCGACGGCGACGCATCCCGAGGCGCCGCCGCTGGGCTGGGAGGCTGCGAGCGAGATGCTGACCCATTTCAACCTGCCGGCCTATCTGCTGGGCGGCGTTGGTCCCGGCGATATCGAGCGCGCCTGGCAGACCGGCGCTCAGGGCGTGGCGGGTATCCGCGCGTTCTGGCCGCAGTAGGGCCGCCGTACACAGCGAGCAGCCATCGCGGTGTTTCCTGGTGCGCGCGGCGCACCCTACGGCTTGTCAGCAGCCTTCCACAGTACCTCATTGACGCCCTGGCGCCTGGCGATCAGGCGGGCGGCGACGAACAGCAGGTCGGAGAGGCGGTTGACGTAGGCAAGCCCTTCGGCGCGCAAGGGTTCGACGGCATTGAGGTGCTGGCAGCGGCGCTCGGCGCTGCGGGCGAAGCTGCGGCAGACGTGGGCCTGCGCGATCAGGCGCGAGCCGCCCGGCATGATGAAGTTTTCCAGAGGCCCGACCTCCTCGTTCCAGCGGTCGATGGCGGCCTCCAGGCGTTCGATTTCGCCCTGCTGCAGAGCCTGGTACTCGGGCATCGCCAGTTCACCGCCCAAGTCGAACAGGCGATGCTGACAGGGGCTCAGCACTTCACCGATCTCCTGGAGGCCTGGCCAGGTGGCGGCGGCCTCTTCCAGGTCTGCGAGCAGCAGACCGAGCTGGCTGTTGAGCGTGTCCAGTTCGCCGATGGCTTCGATGCGCGGATGGTCCTTGCCGACCCGGCGACCGTCGGCCAGGCCGGTTTCGCCCTTGTCGCCGGTGCGGGTATAGATCTTGGAGAGGCGCATGCCCATGACTCAGAGTCCTGTGTTGTCGGCAGTGGAGGCCAGTGGCAGGCGCAGGGTGAAACAGGTGCCCTGGCCCGGGGTGGAGTGCACCTCCATCTGCCCCTTGTGGTTGTTGGTGACGATGAAATAGGAAACCGCCAGGCCGAGGCCGGTGCCCTGGCCGACTTCCTTGGTGGTGAAGAAGGGCTCGAAGATGCGCTTGCGCACGGCCTCGCTCATGCCGATGCCGTTGTCCTCCACCTGCACCTCGGCCCAGCCGCCGACCTGACGGGTGCGCAGGGTGATGCGGCCGGGTTCGTCGTCGTCGCGCTGGTGGATGGCCTGGGCGGCGTTCTTCAGCAGGTTGAGCAGCACCTGTTCCAGTTCGTTGGCGGTGGCGGCTACCGGGCCCAGCTGCGGGTCGAAGTCGCGGACGATCTGCAGGGCCTTGAAGTCGAAGCTGTCGGTCAGATCGAAGTCGTTGCCGGCGATCTCCAGCGCCTGGTCGATCAGGGCGGGCAGGTCGCAGGGCGACAGCTGACGATCGCTGCGGCGACTGAAACTGAGCATGTGGCTGACGATTTTGGCGGCACGCTGGCCGGCCTGCTGGATGCCGTCGAGCAGCCGTGGCACCTCGCGCGCCTGCATGTACTGCTCGATGGCCTCCAGGCTGACGCCGGCCTGCTCGGCCTGCTCGCGGTTCTTCTCCAGTTCCGGCGACAGGCGCCTGCGGATGTTCTGCACGTTATGCAGGATGGCGCCCAGCGGGTTGTTGATCTCGTGAGCCATGCCCGCGGCCAGTCCGCCGACCGAAAGCATCTTCTCCGATTGCACCATCATCTCTTCCAGAGCCAGGCGCTGGGTGATGTCATCGATGCGGATCACCACGCCACGCCCGGTGCCGCCCATCAGCGGGTAGAAGGTCAGGGCGTAATGGCGCGGGTCCTCGTCCTTGTGCCAGGTAACCCGTTCGATCTTCTCCACCCGGTGCTGCTCGGCGGTGCGCCGCAGTTGCGGCAGGAAGGGCTTGAGCGGCGGAAAGGCGAGAAACACCGGTTGGTTCAGCGCCTCGTCCAGGCGGGTACCGGACAGGGCGCTGGCCTCCTGATTCCACTGGGTGACGTAGAGCTGCTCGTCGAGGGCGATCAGCGCCGAGGGCATGGAGTCGATGATGCTGTTGAGGTAGTTCTGAAAGCCGGTGAGCTTCTTCTCGATCTTGCTGCGCACCTGCACTTCCAGTTCCAGCTTGCGGTTGGAATGACGGGTTTCCTCGGCCAGGCTCTGGGCCTGATCGAAGGCCTGCTGGGCGTCGTCGCGGGCGCGCTTGAGCTGCTGTTCGCGCGCCTCGATGCGCATCAACATGGTGTTGAAGGCATCGGCGAGGCTGCCGATCTCGTCCTGGTTGCCGCGGGTGGCGCGCAGCGCATAGTTCTCCTCGCGGGTGACCTGGCGCGACAGTTCCTCCAGGCGGCGGATCGGCTTGGTCACCAGACGCTTGATCTGCCTGGCCACCAGCAGCCAGAGCAGCACGCTGAGGGCCAGAATCGCCAGGCTGGCGCTCAGCGTGCCGGTGTAGAACACCCCAGGCAGCTCGCTGGAAGCCACCAGAAGCAGGGCGCCGGGGCGGCCACTGGGGTGCGGCAGCTCCACCAGCAGGTTGGTGCGAAAGGCGGTTTCGCGCCAGTGCTGCAGCTGGCTCAGCTGTTGCGGTAGCTGCAGTTTCTCGCCGCGCTGCAACTGCGCCAGGCTGACGCCGTTGCTGTCATAGATCACCGCGGCACGCAGCGGCGCGTAATCGTCCAGGCGCTTGAGCAGGGCTTCGGCCGAGGCCGGCGAGTGCAGCGCCTCCTTGCTCAGGGTGGGGCTGGCGATCAGTCGGCCGAGGGTGTGCAGGGCCTGGGGCGCCATGCTCTCCTGGGTGATCCAGTAGGCCGCGCTGATAAAGGCCAGGTTGGCGATCAGCAGCACCGCGGCGAGCAGCACCAGCAGCGCGGCGAGCAGTTTGCGGCCGACCGGCAGGTTGTCGAGGCGCTGACGCAGTCTCATGGGGTTATCGCTGTGGTGGATGAAGGCGGCAGGTTAGCGCGGCCGGTCGCCCCTTGTCATGCCGCCAGGCGTGCGGCGGATGTGGCCATGTAGGCGGCCGGCGTGGTCAGTCCAGCGGCAGACCGCGCGCGGCGAGGTGGCTGAGCAGGCGCTGCTGCAGGTGTTGCAGGTGCGGCAGATTCAGGTCGTGACGCTGCGCCGCGGCGCAGGCGTAGCCGAGCAGGTAGGCGATCTCGGTGCGCCGCCCTTGGGCGACATCCTGATGCATGGAGGAGTAGTTGAGGGCGGTGGCTGCAATCACCCGCTGCACCTCTTCATGCAGGTTATCGGCCGCTGCCGGCTGGCCGCAGCGTTGCAACAGTTCGCCGAGTTCGGCGCACAGCGTGGCGACCTCGGCCGGATGCTCGCGCAGACCGCCGTTGCGGCAGTCATGCAGCACGGTCAGCGGGTTGATCGCACAGTTCAGCGCCAGTTTGCGCCACAGCCGCGCGAGGATGTCCGGAGTCCATTGATGGGGAATGCCGGCGCGCTGCAGCTCGTCCAGCCACGCCGGCGGCGTCGGATCGAGCGGGTCGCCCAGCCAGGTATGGCCATGGCCGGCGAACACCACCTCGAAACCGGGCTGGCGAAAGGCGCCCTCGGTACTGGAGAGAAACAGGCAGCGCTGCCCGGGCAGACGCTGCGCGACGCCATCCTGGCTGCCCAGGCCGTTCTGCAACAGCAGCAGCTCGGCGCCTTCGGCCAGGCGCGGCGCCAGTTCCGTTGCGGCGACCTGCGCGTCGTAGGCCTTGCAGGCCAGCAGCAGACGGTGGATCGGCGCATCGGCCTGCGGCAGCTCGGCGGGAATGGCGTAGTGGCTGGGCGCGCCGTCTTCGATCAGGGTCAGGCCGCCGGCCGACTGGTATTCGGCCAGGCGCTCCCGGTTGCGCAGGATCAGCCGGACCGGCAGCCCGGCACGCGCCAGCCGCGCGGCCCACAGGCTGCCCAGGCTGCCGGCACCCAGTACATGCCAGGTCATGGCAGCGGCAGACGCGTGGCCGCGACCCGACCGCTGGCGTAGGACTCCGGCAGCAGGTTCTCGGCGTGCTGCAGCAGTTGCTCGGGGGTAGCGGGCAGGGCCTTGGCATCCAGGCCGACCAGGCTGATGCCGGCCTTGAGGGTGATGAAGCCCTCGCTGGTCTTGAAGGCCTTCAGGTTGAGGCCTTCATGCAGACGCTTGAAGCTGCTCGGGGAGCATTCATGCAGGTCTTCGAGCAGGGTGATCAGGCCGAAGTGGTTTTCGTCCAGCCGGGTCAGCACGTCCAGCGGGCGCACCAGCTGTTGCAGACGGCGTGCCACGCCATGCAGCAGTTCGTTGTAGAAGCGGTCGCCATACTGGCTGCGCAGCTGGCCGGCCTCCTGCAGGCCGATCAGCAGGTAGCACACCGCACCGCCGCGCGACTCGATCTGACGCAGGCTGTCGGTGAGCTTCTGGCGCAGATAGCGCGGGTTGCCCAGGCCGGTGAGCGGGTCGACCAGATTGCGCCGCTCCAGGCTGGCGATGTTCTGCGTCAGCATGCGGTTTTCCTGCAGCAGGCGCTGCAGGGTGTTGCACAGGCGGTCGGCGGCGTAGACGCGCGGCACCAGTTGCTCGTTCATCGCTGCCTTGCTGATGAAGTCGTCGACGCCGCGGTCGAAGGCCTCGCCCAGCACGTTCTCGCCTTCCTTGCCAGTGAGCAGGATGACGTAGGTGTAGTGGTCGGCGGTTTCGTCCAGCTGGCGCACCCGGGCGGTCAGCTCGAGGCCGTCAATCTCCGGCATCAGCCAGTCGGCCAGCAGCACGCTGGCGGGGCGCTGCTCGAGCAGTTGCAGGGCCTCGGCGGCGCTGCTGGCGAAGCGTACGTCCTGATAGCCGGCCTGGCTCAATGCGCGACCGATCATGGCGCTGGAGAACTTGGCGTCGTCCACCACCAGGATGCTGAGATGGGGGTTTGGCATGGGGCAGGCTCGCAGGCAGGGAGGAAGGACGCCAAACGGCGTTTTACAGACTGGTTATAATGGGCCCGCCATAGTTATCGTCAAGTCAGGCGCGTTCACTCCGTGAAGAGGATCGCGCCGTCCATCAGGAGCACGCTCATGCCTTCTTTCGACGTGGTGTCGGAACTGGACAAACACGAACTGACCAACGCGGTCGACAATGCCATCAAGGAGCTCGATCGCCGCTTCGATCTGCGCGGCAAGTGCAGCATCGAGAGCAAGGACAAGACCCTTACCCTGACTGCCGAGGCCGAGTTCATGCTCGAGCAGATGCTCGACATCGTGCGCAGCAGCCTGATCAAGCGCAAGATCGATTGCCAGTGCATGGAAGCCAAGGACCCCTACGCTTCCGGCAAGGTGATGAAGCAGGAGGTGACCTTCCGCGAAGGCATCGACAAGGAGCTGGCGAAGAAGATCGTCGCCCACATCAAGGATGCCAAGCTCAAGGTGCAGGCCGCCATCCAGGGCGAGCAGGTGCGCGTCACCGGCAAGAAGCGCGACGACCTGCAGGAAGCCATCGCTCTGCTGCGTGGTCACGAGTTCGGCATGCCGCTGCAGTACAACAACTTCCGCGATTGAACCTTTGCGGCGCCCAGGCGTCGCAGACCCTGTCTGATAGCATTCTGACCGCCATGGCATGCCATGGCGGTTTCGTTTCATGTACGGGAAACAGGAGCACCCCATGGAGATGAACGTCGACGAACTGGTGAAAATGTCCGAGGCCTGGCTGCCCGTGGTGCTGGAGTACAGCGGCAAGCTGACCCTGGCGGTGATCACCCTGCTGATCGGCTGGTGGCTGATCGGTCGGCTGACCGCCAGCATCGGGCGTCTGCTCGAGGCGCGGCGCGTGGATCGGGCGCTGAGCAGCTTTATCGGCAGCCTGGTGAGCATCGTGCTGAGGGTGCTGCTGCTGATCAGCGTGGCCTCGATGATCGGCGTGGAGACCACCTCCTTCATCGCCATGATCGGTGCCGCGGGTCTGGCCATCGGCCTGGCCCTGCAGGGCAGCCTGGCCAACTTCGCCGGCGGCGTGCTGATCATGCTGTTTCGCCCGTTCCGCGCCGGTGACTGGATCGAGGCGCAGGGCGTGTCCGGCAGTGTCGACAGCATCCAGATCTTCCACACCACGCTCAAGACCGCTGACAACAAGGTGGTGATCGTGCCCAATGGCGCGCTGTCCAACGGCCACATCACCAATTTTTCGCGCGAGCCGCGGCGCCGTGCCGACATCAATATTGGCATCGATTACTCCAGCGACATCAAGCGTGCGCGCGAGGTGCTGCTGGAGATCGCGCAGGACCCGCGCGTGCACCTCGAGCCGGCGCCGGTGGTGTTCGTCACCGGGCTGGGTGACAGCGCGGTGAATCTGTCGCTGCGCGTGTGGGTGGCGACGGGGGATTTCTGGCCGGTGACCTTCGCCTTCACCGAACTGGCCAAGGAGCGCCTGACCGAGGCCGGCATCGGCATTCCGTTTCCGCAACGGGTGGTGCATCTGGTCAAGTCCGATTGACACCGGACTGGCAAGTTTGTGTGTTCTGCGCGTAGCGCTATTTATCGCTGGGCCAAGATCATTAGCGTGGCGATCTTGTGTACTGGTTTCGCCCCTCACGGGCGAGTCACTTTCTCTTGCTTGCCCAAGAGAAAGTAACCAAAGAGAAGGGCACCCCAACATCCGGCCCCGGCTACGCCGGGGTTCCCTCGCTCCATCACCGCTCCAGGGGCACGCCGCGAAGGGCCATCCCTGGCCCATCGCGGCTCTCGCGACATCCATGTCGCTCAACCCCTTCCGCAGTGATTCCACTCGGCCTCCTGAAGGGGATTTGGGCGTCGTCTGTGAGGCCGCGATGCAGGAGCAAAGCAGAGGCACAGACGCAGGAGCGGTTGTGCTTGAGAAAATCTCGCAAGCTCGCGACCCGGTCCCGTCAGGAGGCCGAGTGGAGGTGTTGCGTAGGGGGACGAGCCGCAGGGATGCGGCGAGAGGCTTAATGGGCCAGGGACGGCCCATGTAAGCCGGCCCCCGGAGCGGCACCGGAGCGAGGGAAGTTTCGCGCAGCGAAACCCGGATGCCGGGTGCCCTTCTTTGGCACACCTTTCTTGGGCAAGCAAGAAAGGTGTGGCGCCCGTAAGGGGCGCAACCCAAACGTTCAGCTGACGCGGTAACGGATAATGCCAAGCCAGTAAGCGATACGCACACAAACTTGCCAGTCCGGTGTCAGGCCTTTTCCGCCGGGGCCACCGGGGCGTCTCCGTTGGGCTGGCGTCTGTCACGGCCCCACTGGAGGGCGATGAGAATCAGCGTCGGGATGCCCAGCAGCGCGGTGGCGAGGAAGAAGTGGGCGTAGCCGAGCTTCTCCACCATCACCCCGGAGTAGCCGCCGATCAGGCGCGGCAGCAGCAGCATGATGGAGCTGAGCAGCGCGTACTGGGTGGCGGAGAACTTCAGGTTGGTCAGGCTCGACAGATAGGCGACGAAAGCCGAGGTGGCCAGGCCGGCGCTGAAGTTGTCGCAGCTGATGGTGACGATCAGCATGTTCAGGTGCGGGCCCATGCCCACCAGCAGCATGAACAGCAGGTTGGTCGCCGCCGAGGCGAAGGCGCCGATCAGCAGGATCGGCATGATGCCGAAACGCACGATGAGCAGGCCGCCGACGCCGGCACCGAGGAGGGTCATGATCAGGCCGAACACCTTGCTGACGCTGGCGATCTGTTCCTTGGTGAAGCCCTGGTCGATATAGAAGACGTTGGCCATCACCCCCATCACGGTATCGGACAGGCGATAGGTGGCGATCAGGCTCAGCAGCAGCAGCGCCTGCCAGCGATAACGCACGATGAAATCGTTGACCGGGGTCAGCACCGGCGCCATGCCGCCCCAGAACAGGCTGGAAATGGACAGGCCGGTGAGCAGGGTATAGAGCAGGGCGCGCAGGAAGGCGCGGTCGTAGTACAGCAGGTCTTTCAGGCTCAGCTGGCCCTGCAGCATCAGCAGCAGATCGCTGTCGTAGTACTGGGTGACCATCGCCGGCACGGAGATCAGCAGAATGATCAGCAGCAGCACGGAAAGCAGCTGGTGGAAGAAGCCGTACTTCGCCGCCGCGGTCTTCAGCACCGGCGCCAGGCCGCCCCAGAACAGCCCGGAGGCGCTGACGCAGGCCAGCGCGGTATAGAGCATCGCCCGCATGAACGCGCGGTCGTTGTAGAGCAGGCTCTGCACCGTCACGTCGCCCAGCAGCGTCGCCACCAGATCGCTCTGGTAGAACTGGATGAACAGGGTGGGCACGGAGATCACCAGCACGATGACCGCCATGATCGCCAGCAACTGATGGAAGAAGCCGTGCTTGGGCGGCGGCGCATGGATATGCGGCGGGGCCGGCGGTTCGCGCATCCAGATGGAGGTGAGCAGCCCCGGCAGCATCAGCAGGGCAAATACCAGGTAAGTGCCGGCCCAGGCGCTGAACTGATAGTTCTTCGCGGTGGAACCGAAGCCCTCGGCAAAGTACAGCGCGCCTGCGGTGGCCAGCAGCGCGGCGACGCGGTAACCGGTCATGTAGGCGGCGGCCAGGGCGGCCTGATGCTCGTCGCCGAGAATCTCCAGGCGGTAGGCATCGACGGCGATGTCCTGAGTGGCCGAGGCGAAGGCCACCAGCACGGCCAGGGCGATCAGCCAGGACAGGTGGGTCTGCGGGTCGAAGTTGGCCATGCCGATCAGGCCGATGGCGACCAGGCCCTGAGCCAGCACCAGCCACGAGCGACGGCGGCCGAGCTTGCCCAGCAGCGGCAGGCGCCATTGGTCGAGCATCGGCGCCCATACCCACTTGAAGGCGTAGGCCAGGCCGATCAGGCTGGCGAAACCGATGGTCTCGCGCGCCACGCCGGCTTCGCGCAGCCACACCGAGAGGGTCGAGAACACCAGCATGTAGGGCAGGCCGGCGGCGAAGCCGAGAAGCAGCAGAGCCAGGGTGGCGGGATTGGCGTAGGTAGCGAGGGCTTCTCGCCAGGATTTGCGTGGCATCAGGCTCGAATCTGGGGCAGGGGTATCGGATTGGTAGCGCACTCTAACTGTTGTGCTCCATCGGGCGCCAGCCGTGCCGACGCATATCCACACGTTCGTTCAGGATGCTGACGCCCTCGGCGCGCAGGCGGGCCCGCTGCTCGGCGCCCGAGGCGCTGCCGGCCGCCAGACTCAGGCGTCCGCCGGCCGCGATCACGCGGTGCCAGGGTAGCGTCGTGCCCTCCGGCAGTTGGCTCAGGGTACGCCCGACCCAGCGCGCCGCACGGCCAAGCCCGGCCAGCTGGGCCAGTTCGCCATAGCTGACGACCTTGCCGCTCGGCACCTGCGCCAGCACCAGATACAGGGCCTCGCGGCGGGCGTCGGCGCTTGCCGGCGGCGGCGCCTGCCATGCAGACTCTGGCGGGTTCGTTCCAGTCATGTGGGTCTTCCTTATCATGCGCGTACTGCTCGCCTTGATCCTTGCTGTCCTGATGAACCCGGCCCTGGCAGACACCGTCTGGCTCAACAACGGCGACCGTCTGAGCGGTGAGATCGTCCTGCTCGATGGCGGCAAGCTGGCGCTCAAGACCAAGTATGCCGGCCAGGTGCTGATCGACTGGAAGGATATCGACACCCTCAGTTCGGACAAGCCCCTGCTGGTCAGGCGTAGCGCTTTCGACAGCGAGCGCGGCGAAAGGTTGGCCGCCGCCGGCAGCGGCATGGTACGGGTGCAGGGCGAGCGCGAGTACGTGCTGCCGCTGGCGCAGATCACCCGTCTGGTTCCGCCGCGCCCGCTGCTGGAGGACCGTGTCTGGGAGGGCAATCTCGACGCCAAGCTGGACATGAAGCGCAACCAGAACGACGTCGACGAGTGGAAGCTCAAGGGCAATACGCGGGTCGAGCATGGTCGTTGGCGCCACGTGCTCAGTGGCGAGCTGGAGCGTGAGACCAAGAACGACAAGAAGATCGAAGACAACTGGGAGCTGGAGTACGACCTCGACCGTTTCTTCACCGAGCACTGGTTCTGGCGGGTCGGGTTGGAGCAGAGCGAGGATGAGTTCGAAACCATCGACCGTCAGCGCATTCTGGGTACCGGGCCGGGGTATCGCTTCTGGGACAATGAGCTGGGACGGTTCGACCTGATCGGCCAGTTCAACCGCGTGCGTCTGGAGTCCGATCTGGCCGATCGGGCCTTCAACACCACTTCCATCGAGCTGGACTACAAACGCCTGCTGTGGGGTACGCGTCTGGAGTTCTATGCCAACGCCGAGCTGCAGATCCCGCACATCGACGAGATCGACTACGTGCTCGACAGCGAGTTCGGCCTGCGTTATCGCCTCAACCAGTGGGCGCGGCTGTCGCTCCTCTACGAGCTGGATCAGCTGCGAGGCCTGGGCCAGACGGTTTCCGACCGCCATTACCTGCTCGGCGTCGGGATCGGTTGGTAAGCCGGTAACTCCCTCCGCCAGCCGCGCCACGCAGTGCCGCTCGGCGGAAAACGCTGAACTCCGCTGCGCGTGGCCGGTCAGCTCTTGCTCTAGCGTCGGGCTTGCGCATAATGCCCGGTTTTTCGCCCACCAGAGCCGTATAGACCTGCCATGTCGCGTGCAAAATCCTTATCCCTGCTTGGTCTGAGCCTTACCTTGCTCAGCTCCACAACCCTAGCCGATACCGTCTGGCTGACCAATGGTGACCGCCTGACCGGCACCATCCGCTTCTTCGACGGCAGCAAGCTGCTGCTGGAAACCGACTATGGCGGTTCCATCCCGCTGAGCTGGAAGAAGATCGCCACCCTCGAGAGCGACCACGAATTGCTGGTCAAGCTCGGCCCGGTCAACGGTGAGCGCGCCAAGGCGCTGCTCGCGGCCGAGCCGGGCAAGGTGACCCTGGCCAATGGCGATGTGCCGACCACCGTCGAGCTGGCGCAGATCGAGCAGATCATGAAGCCCAAGCCGCTGGTGGAGGACTTCACCTGGAAGGGCAACGTCGATCTGGCTCTGGACTACAAGCGCGGCGAGCGCGATTCCGACGACTACGATGTGGACGTCAAGACCCAGGCGCGTCATGGCCTGTGGCGGCACAACGCGCAGGCCGATTACAACCGCGAGCTGAAGAACGACGTGGTGAGCACGGATAACTGGAGCGCCGAGTACGCTCTCGACCGCTTCCTCACCGAGCAGTGGTTCTGGCAGGGGCGCTTCGAATACAAGCGCGATCGCATCGAAGAGGTCGAGCGTCAGCGTACCCTGGGTACCGGTCCGGGTTACCAGTTCTGGGACAACGAGCTGGGCGCCTTCTCCATCGCCACCCTGGCCAACCGCAGCGACTACCGCTACAGCGATGGCGAGCAGGATCGGTTCTACGCCTTGAGCGTCAAGTGGGATTACAACCGCTACCTGATCGGCAAGACCGTGGAGCTGTTCAGCTCCGGTGAAGTCGGCAAGCCGCTCGAGGGCGTGGCCGACTACACCCTGGATGCCGAAGTGGGCCTGCGCTACAAGGTCACCGACTGGGCCTCGCTGAACATGAAGGCCGAGAAGGATATCGTCAGCGGCGCCGACGGCGACCTGGACGAAACCCGCTACACCCTGGGCTTCGGCGTGGGTTGGTAAGCAGGCCGGTTGGTCGCTGAAATGAAAAAGCCCGCGATTCACTCGCGGGCTTTTTCGTCGCAGCAGGCTCAGCTCTGTTCGAGATCCCGGTTGCGCCAGCCGGCGCCGCCAGGCAGCAGCAGGTTGAGCAGCAGGGCGCTGACCGCGCACAGGGAAATGCCCGACAGGGCGAATTCCTTGCCGCCGATCACCATGCCGCCGATGCCGAATACCAGTGTCACCGAGACGATGATCAGGTTGCGCGCCTCGGACAGATCGACCTGATGGCGGATCAGGGTATTGAGGCCGACCACGGCGATGGAGCCGAACAGCAGGCAGAGAATGCCGCCCATCACCGGAGCCGGAATGCTTTGCAGGGCCACGCCGAACTTGCCGATGAAGGCCAGGGCAATGGCGAAGACCGCAGCCCAGGTCATGACTTTCGGGTTGTAGCTCTTGGTCAGCATCACCGCGCCCGTGACTTCGGCGTAGGTGGTGTTGGGCGGGCCGCCGAACAGGCCGGCTGCCGAGGTGGCCAGGCCGTCGCCGAGCAGGGTGCGATGCAGGCCGGGCTTCTTGACGAAGTTCTTGCCGGTGACGTTGCCGATGGCGACCACGCCGCCGATATGCTCGATGGCCGGCGCCAGCGCCACGGGCACCATGTACAGGATCGCCCCCCAATGCAGCTCCGGTGCGATGAAATTGGGCACGGCGAGCCAGGAAGCCTGCGCCACTGCGCTGGTGTCGATCACCCCCAGCACGGCCGAGATCGCGCAGCCAACGGCGATGCCGGCGAGAATCGGCACCAGACGGAAGATGCCGCGGCCGAGCACGGCCACCAGCAGGGTGGTGAGCAAGGCCGGCATCGAGATCATCATCGCGGTGCTGTAGGGCACCAGTTCGACGCTGCCGTCACCGGCCTTGCCCATGGCCATGTTCACTGCCACCGGCGACAGCGCCAGGCCGATGGAGATGATCACCGGAGCAATCACCACCGGCGGCAACAGGCGGTCGATGAAGCCAGGGCCGCGCAGTTTCACCAGGGCCGAGAGCAGGATGTAGACCAGACCGGCGGCGATCACGCCGCCCATCACCGCCGGCAGGCCGAACTCGCCCTTGGCGGCCAGGATCGGCGCGATGAAGGCGAAGCTGGAGGCCAGGAACACCGGCACCTGGCGCTTGGTCACCAGCTGGAATAGCAGGGTGCCGATACCAGCGGTGAACAGCGCGACGTTGGGGTCCATGCCGGTGATCAGCGGCATCAGCACCAGAGCGCCGAAGGCCACGAACAGCATTTGCGCGCCGGAAATGCCCTGGCGCCACAGCGGGTCGTTGAATTCCGTTTGCGACATGCTCAGGCGTCCTTCTGCTTGGTGCCGAAGATCTTGTCGCCAGCATCACCCAGGCCCGGAATGATGTAGCCGTGTTCGTTCAGACGCTGATCGATGGAGGCGGTGAAGATGGTCACGTCCGGGTGCGCCTGCTCGACCGCCTTGATGCCTTCGGGGGCGGCGACCAGCACCATGGCGCGAATGTCCTTGCAGCCGGCCTTCTTCAGCAGGTCGATGGTGGCGACCATGGAGCCGCCGGTGGCCAGCATTGGGTCGATGATCAGGGCCAGGCGCGAGTCGATTTCCGGCGCGAGCTTCTCCAGGTAGGTGTGCGCTTCGAGGGTCTCCTCGTTGCGCGCCACGCCCACGGCGCTGACCTTGGCGCCCGGGATCAGGCTGAGCACGCCGTCGAGCATGCCGATGCCGGCGCGCAGGATGGGCACCACGGTGATCTTCTTGCCGGCGATCTTCTCCACCTGCACGGCGCCCGCCCAGCCTTCGATCTCGTAGCTTTCCAGCGGCAGGTCGTTGGTGGCTTCATAGGTCAGCAGAGCGCCGACTTCCTGGGCCAGCTCGCGGAAATTCTTGGTACTGATATCGGCGCGGCGCATCAGGCCGATCTTGTGACGGATCAGCGGGTGGCGGATCTCGCGAGTGGGCATGGGCTGGGATCTCCAACGGGGCTCTGGGAAAAATCGCGTTAGATTAAAGCATTGCTCATGCCAAGTGGTGGGTGACTGATGGGTCACGCCTGTCGCTTGGCGAGCATCGGCTACGCTGGTCAGTCGAGGCTTGGCAAGCGCCCTGCGGGTCTGTACCTTTGCCCGCTTTTATTTGACGGGTCGATCAGTTTTCAGCTGTCCCCCGCCATTCATCAGCCCTTTGAGAGAGAACGCCCATGTCCGCCGATCTCGCGCATATCCGTCAAGTCATGGCGGAAGCCGATTGCCTGTTCACCGAAGCCGAGGTGGAAGCGGCCATCGACAAGGTCGCCAGCCAGATCAACGCCGAACTGGCCGAGCGCAACCCGGTGGTGTTCTGCGTGATGAACGGCGGCCTGATCTTCTCCGGCAAGTTGCTGACCAAGCTGAACTTCCCCCTGGAAGCGTCCTATCTGCACGCTACGCGTTATCGCAACGAAACCAGCGGTGGCGAGCTGTTCTGGAAGGCCAAGCCGGAAGTCTCCTTCATCGACCGCGATGTGCTGATCATCGACGACATCCTCGACGAAGGGCATACCCTGGGCGCGATCATCGATTTCTGCCGCCATGCCGGCGCGCGTGCGGTACACACGGCAGTGCTGATCGACAAGGAGCACGAGCGCAAGGCGCGCCCTGACCTGAAGGCCAACTACGTGGGCCTGCAGTGCATCGACCGCTACATCTTCGGCTACGGCATGGACTACAAGGGCTACTGGCGCAACGCCGCCGGCATTTACGCGGTCAAGGGGCTGTAAGCGGTTGTAACGCGCAGGGTGCGCTGCGCGCACCGGCCTTCCTGATGCTTTTCCCGGTGCGCACGGCGCCCCCTACATGGCGTGCTGCGTGTCGGGGCTCGCCTCGAGCCAGCGCAAGGCCTTTTCCCGGGCCTGCGGCAGATCCCGCACATATGCCAGCTCGCCTTCGCGGCGCTGCACGCCGGCGCGCCGCAGTTGCAGGCGTACCTGGGCGGTGGGGCCGCTGAGGATCAGCGCCACGCCCTGCTGGCGATAGTCGCGCAGCACGTTGTCCAGCGCCGCCAGGGCGGTCATGTCCAGCAGCGGCACGGCGCTGATATCGACCACCACCACTTTCACGCCGGGCGTGAAGCGGCGCAGCACACTCAGCGCCTTCTCTGCCGCGCCGAAGAACAGCGGGCCGCGAATGGCGTAGGCTAGTACGTGCTCGGGCAGGTCTTGCAGCGCTTCTCGCTGTTGGCGGTTCAGGGCGGCCGTATCGGTCAGCTCGCTCATGCGCTTGATGAACAGTCCCGCGGCCAGCAGCAGGCCGACGCCAACGGCCAGCACCATATCGAACAGCACCGTCAGCACCAGGCAGGTCAGCAGCACCAGCACATCGCTGCGTGGGGCGATGCGCAGGGTGTGGGCAACATGGTGGGGTTCGCTCATGTTCCACGCCACCATCAACAGCAGCGCGGCCAGAGCCGCCATCGGCAGGTAACTGAACAGCGGCGCGAGCAGCAGGATGGCCGCCAGTACCACCCCGGCATGAACCAGAGCCGCCACTGGCGAAAACGCGCCGGCGCGCACATTGGCGGCGGTGCGGGCGATGGCGGCGGTGGCGGTGATGCCGCCGAAGAACGGGGCGGCCAGATTGCCCAGGCCCTGGCCGATCAGTTCGGCGTTGGGGTCGTGCTTGCTGCCGGTCATGCCGTCGGCCACCACCGCGCACAGCAGTGACTCGATGGCGCCGAGCATGGCGATGGCGAAGGCCGGCGCCAGCAGTTGGCGAATCAGCTCGAAGGACACTACCAGCGGCTGGCCGTCGGCGCCGGGCAAGCTCCAGGGCAGCGCCAGGCTGGGCAGGAAGGGCGGAATGCCGGGATGCTCGATGCCGTCGAGCTGATAGCTGAAGCGTTCGCCCAGCGTCGCCACCGGCAGCCCGAGCCGTTCCAAGGCCAGCGCGAGCAGCGCGCCAATCGCCAGAGCAACGAGGTGGGCGGGAATCTTCGGCGCCAGGCGTGGCCAGATCAGCAGCGTCGCCAGGCACGCGACAGCAACCAGCGTGTCGCCGGGTTGCAGGTCGGGCAGGGCGCGCACCAGAAGATTCACCTGCTCCAACAAATGTTGCGGCGCGCCGGCCAGGTGCAGGCCGAACAGGTCCTTGATCTGCAGGATGGCGATGACGATGCCGATGCCGGCGGTAAAGCCCAGGGTCACCGGATAGGGCACGAATTCGATCAGACGTCCGGCGCGCAGCAGGCCCAGGCTAATCAGGATCAGCCCGGCCATCAGCGTGCACAGCAGCAATCCGCCGAGGCCGTATTGCTGGGTAATCGGCAGCAGTATCACCACGAAGGCGGCGGTGGGGCCGGAGATGTTGAAGCGCGAGCCGCCGCACAGGGCGATCAGGGGCGCGGCGATCAGCACGGTATAGAGCCCGTGCTGCGGTGCCACGCCCACCGCGATGGCCAGCGCCATGGCCAGCGGAATGGCGATGATACCCACCGTCAGGCCGGCGCTCAGGTCTCCGCGCAGGGCCTTCCACGAGTAACCGGCGCGCAGCGTCTGGCGCCAGGCGGCGAACAGCGGTAACGATGGACGTGACATGCTGGCTCCCTAGTGGCTTGGCGCATTATAGGAGCACGACCACGGGCTGCGGCATGACCTAGGTCGGCTGTCGTGTCGCCTGCTCGCGTGTTAGCCTGCCCGGCTGCGCGTTGAGCCGCGCGCGGCTCGGCGGTACACTGCCGGCCCTCTGTAATGCTGGCGGGAGCGGGCGATGCGTAAAGACAAGAAGCAGGTGATTGGCGAAGAAATCAGCGATGACTCGATCAAGCTGTTCCTTGCGGTGGAACCAGCGGACGCCACGCCGCCTTCGCTGCACAAGCTGATCAAGGCTTATCGCGGTCTGCGTATCGATGATTTCGAGCGTTTCGTGGGCTTCTTCGTGGCCGAGGGCTACGACCTCTCCGCCACCGATGCCCAGGGCAACGATTTCGTCGCGCTGATTCAGGACCAGCGCAATGCCGAGCCCTACATCGAAGTGATCAAGGCCGCTCGCGGCTGATTCTCGCCGGCGGCAAAAATGCCCGCGTTCCGTTAAGGATGCGGGCATTTTTTATGGCCTGCGGATCGTGAACTCGGGGCAATAAAAAACCGGCCACCAGGGCCGGTTTTTTCAAGAACCTGTCGCGATTAGGCGGCAGCAGCTTCGCCCAGCGCCTTGATGTGCGCGTTCAGGCGGCTCTTGTGACGAGCGGCTTTGTTCTTGTGGATGATGCCTTTGTCAGCCATGCGGTCGATGACCGGAACGGCTGCAGTGTAAGCGGTCTTGGCAAGCTCGAGATCCTTGGCAGCAATAGCCTTGACCACGTTCTTGATGTAGGTACGAACCATCGAGCGCAGGCTGGCGTTATGGCTACGGCGCTTCTCAGCCTGTTTGGCGCGTTTTTTGGCAGAAGGTGAGTTGGCCACCGTCAAGCTCCTCGAAAACTGGGGGGTTACGACAAATAAGGCCGCGAATCATGCCGATCCATGTGCCTGCTGTCAAGTCTGATGACGCTTTCCTGTGCTGGCCTGACCAGTGGTGGCTCGCTACACTCGTCGCCTTCGTTGGGCGGCGGATTGTCCGCTACTGCACCTTTTTATGGAAGCCGAAACACCCCATGAATCTGCTCAAATCCCTGGCTGCCGTCAGTTCCCTGACCATGGTGTCGCGCGTGCTGGGGTTTGTGCGCGACACCATCATCGCCCGCACCTTCGGCGCGGGGGTGGCATCCGATGCCTTCGTGGTGGCGTTCAAGCTGCCCAACCTGCTGCGCCGCATTTTCGCCGAGGGCGCCTTCTCCCAGGCCTTCGTGCCGATTCTGGCCGAGTACAAGATGCAGCAGGGCGAGGAGGCCGCGCGCACCTTCATCGCCTACGTGTCCGGTTTGCTGACCTTGGTGCTGGCGCTGGTCACGGCCATCGGCGTGCTCGCCGCGCCCTGGATCGTCTGGGCCACGGCGCCCGGGTTCGCTGCCGAGGCCGAGCGTTTCGAGCTGACCGTTGATCTGCTGCGGGTGACCTTCCCCTATATATTGCTGATCTCCCTGTCCTCACTGGCCGGCGCCATTCTCAACACCTGGAACCGCTTCTCGGTGCCAGCATTCGTGCCGACCCTGCTCAACGTCAGCATGATCGTTTTCGCGCTGTTTCTGACGCCCTATTTCGATCCGCCGATCATGGCGCTGGGCTGGGCGGTGCTGGTTGGCGGGCTGGCACAGTTGCTCTGGCAACTGCCGCACCTGAAGAAGATCGGCATGCTGGTACTGCCGCGCCTGAGTTTCGGCGACCTGGGCGTCTGGCGCGTGCTCAAGCAGATGGGGCCGGCGATCTTCGGCGTGTCGGTCAGCCAGATTTCCTTGATCATCAACACCGTCTTCGCCTCGTTCCTGGTGGCCGGCTCGGTGTCCTGGATGTACTACGCCGACCGCCTGATGGAGCTGCCCTCGGGGGTGCTAGGCGTGGCGCTGGGGACCATCCTGCTGCCGGCGCTATCGAAAACCTACGCGAGCAAGGACCGTGACGAGTACCGCCGCCTGCTCGACTGGGGGCTGCGCCTGTGCTTTCTGCTGGTGCTGCCCTGCACCCTGGCGCTGGCGATTCTCGCCGAGCCGCTGGTGGTGTCGCTGTTCCAGTACGGCAAGTTCACTGCCAACGATTCGCTGATGACCCAGCAGGCGCTGATGGCCTACGCGGTCGGCCTGCTGGCGCTGATCCTGGTGAAGATTCTCGCGCCGGGTTTCTACGCGCAGCAGAACATCAAGACGCCGGTACGCATCGCGGTGGTCAGTCTGCTGGCGACCCAGGCGATGAACGCGCTGTTCGTCTTCGGTCTGGAGATGGCGCATGTCGGCCTGGCGCTGGCGATCAGCCTGGCGGCCTGTCTGAACGCCGGCCTGCTGTACTGGCAACTGCGCCGCGCCGATATCTTCCAGCCGCTGCCGGGCTGGGGGCTGTTCCTGCTCAAGCTGGTAGTGGCGGTGGCGGTGATGGTGGCGGTGCTGCTGGGGCTGCTGCAGATAATGCCGGCCTGGGCCGAGGGCGAGATGCCGCTGCGTCTGCTGCGCCTGGGCGCGCTGGTGCTTGCCGGCGTGGTGGTGTACTTCGGCACGCTGCTGCTGCTGGGGTTTCGTCTGCGCGACTTCGCGCGCAGGGCGCTATAGCTGTTGTAGGGTGCGCCGTGCGCACCAGCAGCTCGCGGCGGGACCGGTGCGCACGGCGTACCCTACGACTCCCGGCTTCGCGATGCCTGTTGTGCATGGCCTGCTGTGCGTATAATCGGCCACTTTGTGAACAAGAAGCGTGCTATGCAGCTGGTTCGAGGTCTTCATAACCTGCAGCCCCAGGCGCGGGGCTGTGTGGTCACCATCGGTAATTTCGACGGCGTTCACCGTGGGCACCAGGCCATCCTGGCGCGCCTGCGCGAGCGTGCCGCGGAATTGGCCGTGCCCAGTTGCGTGGTGATCTTCGAGCCGCAGCCGCGTGAGTTCTTCGGCCCGGACACCGCCCCGGCGCGTCTGACTCGCCTGCGCGACAAGCTCGCCCTGCTGGCCGCCGAAGGCGTCGACCTGGTGCTGTGCCTGGCCTTCAACCGCCGCCTGCGCGAGTTGTCGGCCGCCGAGTTCGTCCAGCGTGTGCTGGTCGATGGCCTGGGCGTGAAGGATCTGGAGATCGGCGACGATTTCCGCTTCGGCTGCGACCGTGCCGGGGATTTCGAATTTCTCAAGGCCGCCGGCCAGCGTTACGGCTTCAGCGTCGATGCCTCGACCACCGTCGAAGTGCTGGGCGGCCGGGTCAGCAGCACGCGCGTGCGCCAGGCGCTGGCCGATGGCGATTTCGAGCTGGCCGAAGCCTTGCTCGGCCGGCCGTTTCGCATCGCCGGGCGCGTATTGCACGGGCAGAAGCTCGGCCGCCAGCTCGATGCACCCACTGCCAACATCCAGCTCAAGCGGCGCAAGGTGCCGCTGACCGGAGTCTATCTGGTGAGCTGCGAAATCGATGGCGTGATTCAACCGGGCGTCGCCAATATCGGCGTGCGCCCCAGCGTTGCCGGTGACGGCCGCGCCCATCTGGAAGTGCACCTTCTGGATTTTGCCGGCGATCTGTATGGCCGGCGCCTCTCGGTGGCTTTCCACCACAAGCTGCGTGATGAGCAGCGTTTCGCCTCGCTGGAGGCCTTGAAGGCGGCGATTGCCGCTGATATCGCCGCTGCCCGTGAATATTGGCAGAGCCACCCGCTGATGAAGAGCCCGAAATGACCGACTACAAAGCTACGCTGAACCTGCCCGATACCCAGTTCCCGATGAAGGCCGGCCTGCCGCAACGCGAGCCGCAGACCCTGCAGCGCTGGAACGAGATTGGCCTGTATAGCAAGCTGCGCAAGATTGGCGAAGGTCGGCCGAAGTTCGTCCTGCACGACGGCCCGCCCTATGCCAACGGCAGCATCCACATCGGTCATGCGGTGAACAAGATCCTCAAGGACATCATCACCCGCTCCAAGACCCTGGCCGGCTTCGACGCGCCCTATGTGCCGGGCTGGGACTGCCACGGCCTGCCGATCGAGCACAAGGTCGAAACCACCTTCGGCAAGAACCAGCCGGCGGACCTGACCCGCGAGCGCTGCCGCACCTACGCCAGCGAGCAGATCGAAGGGCAGAAGGCCGACTTCATCCGCCTCGGTGTGCTGGGCGACTGGGACAATCCGTACAAGACCATGGATTTCGCCAACGAGGCCGGCGAGATCCGCGCCCTGGCCGAGATGGTCAAGCAGGGCTTCGTGTTCAAGGGCCTGAAGCCGGTGAACTGGTGCTTCGACTGTGGCTCGGCCCTGGCCGAGGCCGAGGTGGAGTATCAGGACAAGAAATCCGATGCCATCGACGTTGCCTTCCCCATCGAAGACGCAGACAAGCTGGCCGCCGCCTTCGGCCTGAGCGAGCTGAGCAAGCCGACCGCCATCGTCATCTGGACCACCACGCCCTGGACCATCCCGGCCAACCAGGCGCTCAACGTCCATCCGGAATTCACCTACGCCCTGGTAGACACCGGCGAGCGCATCCTGCTGCTGGCCGAGGAACTGGTCGAGTCCTGCCTGCAGCGCTACGGCCTGCAGGGCCAGGTGATCGCCACCGCGCCGGGCGCGGCGCTGGAGCTGATCCGCTTCCGTCACCCGTTTTACGAGCGTTTCTCGCCGGTGTACCTGGCCGAATACGTCGAGCTGGGCGCCGGTACCGGCATCGTCCACTCGTCGCCGGCCTACGGTGAGGACGACTTCCGCACCTGCAAAGCCTACGGCATGAGCAACGACGACATCCTCAGCCCGGTGCAGAGCAATGGCGTGTACACCCCGGACCTGCCGTTTTTCGGCGGCCAGTTCATCTGGAAGGCCAACCCGGCCATCGTCGAGAAGCTGGCCGAAGTCGGTGCGCTGCTCAAGCACCAGCCGATCCAGCACAGCTACATGCATTGCTGGCGCCACAAGACCCCGCTGATCTACCGCGCCACCGCGCAGTGGTTCGTCGGCATGGACACTCAGCCCAAGCAGGGCGGCACCCTGCGTGAGCGCGCGCTGGCCGCCATCGAGCAGACCCAGTTCGTCCCGGCCTGGGGCCAGGCGCGTCTGCACAGCATGATCGCCGGCCGCCCGGACTGGTGCATCTCGCGTCAGCGCAACTGGGGCGTGCCGATCCCGTTCTTCCTGCACAAGGCCACCGGCGAGCTGCACCCGCGCACCGTCGAGCTGATGGAAGAGGTCGCCAAGCGTGTCGAGCAAGAGGGCATCGAAGCCTGGTTCAAGCTCGACGCTGCCGAACTGCTGGGCGCTGAAGCAGCTGATTACGACAAGATCAACGACACCCTCGACGTCTGGTTCGACTCCGGTACCACCCACTGGCATGTGCTGCGTGGCTCGCACGGCCTCGGCCACACCACCGGCCCGCGCGCCGACCTGTACCTGGAAGGCTCGGACCAGCACCGCGGCTGGTTCCATTCGTCCCTGTTGACCGGCAGTGCCATCGACGGTCACGCGCCGTACAAGGCGCTGTTGACCCACGGCTTCGTGGTCGATGAGAACGGCCGCAAGATGTCCAAGTCGCTGGGTAACGTGGTTGCGCCGCAGGAGGTCAACGACAGCCTGGGCGCCGACATCATGCGCCTGTGGGTCGCCTCCACCGACTATTCCGGCGAGATGGCCGTGTCCAAGGTGATCCTGCAGCGCAGCGCCGATGCCTACCGCCGCATTCGCAACACCGCGCGCTTCATGCTGGCCAACCTAAATGGCTTCGATCCGGCCAAGGATCTGCTGCAGCCCGAGCAGATGCTCGACCTTGACCGCTGGGCCGTCGACGCAGCCCTGCGCCTGCAGGAAGAGATCATCGAAGCCTACGCCGACTACCGCTTCTGGAACGTCTACTCCAAGGTGCACAACTTCTGCGTGCAGGAGCTGGGCGGCTTCTATCTGGACATCATCAAGGACCGCCAGTACACCACTGCCGCCGACAGCGTGGCGCGCCGCTCCTGCCAGAGCGCGCTGTTCCACATCAGCGAGGCGCTGGTGCGCTGGATCGCGCCGATCCTGGCGTTTACCGCCGAGGAAATCTGGCAGTTCCTGCCGGGCGAGCGCAACGAGTCGGTGATGCTCAACACCTGGTATGCGGGCCTGGAGCGTCTGCCGGAAGGCTTTGAGCTGGACCGCGCCTACTGGGATCGCGTGATGGAGGTCAAGGCCGCGGTCAACAAGGAGCTGGAGAACCTGCGTACGGCCAAGGCCATCGGTGCCAGCCTGCAGGCCGAGGTCACCCTGTTCTGCGACGAGGCCAAGCAGGCCGACCTGGCCAAGCTCGGCGACGAGCTGCGTTTCGCCCTGATCACCTCGGCGGCGCAGATCGCGCCGCTGGCCGATGCGCCGGCCGATGCGGTGGTGACCGAGGTCGAAGGCCTGAAGCTGAAGATCCTCAAGTCTGCCCACGCCAAGTGCGGCCGTTGCTGGCACTTCCGCGCCGATGTCGGCAGCCATGCCGCGCATCCGGAACTGTGCGGTCGCTGCGTAAGCAACATCGAAGGCGAAGGTGAGGTTCGCAAGCATGCCTGAGTCCTCGCGTTTCGGGCATCTGCCCTGGCTGCTGCTGAGTGTGCTGATCCTGGTCGCCGACCGGGTGACCAAGGACATCTTCGAGGGTACGCTGAGCATGTACCAGCGCATCGAAGTGATTCCGGGCTACTTCGACTGGACCCTGGCCTACAACACCGGCGCGGCATTCAGCTTCCTGGCCGATGCCGCCGGCTGGCAGCGCTGGTTCTTCGCCGCCATCGCCATCGTCGTCAGCGTCGTGCTGGTGGTCTGGCTCAAGCGCCTCAAGCGTCACGAGACTCTGCTGGCCGTGGCGCTGGCCATGGTCCTGGGCGGCGCACTGGGCAATCTGTATGACCGCGTGGTGCTTGGTCACGTGGTCGACTTCATCCTGGTGCACTGGCAGAGCCGCTGGTTCTTCCCGGCGTTCAACCTGGCCGACACCTTCATCACCATCGGCGCCATCCTGCTGGCGCTGGATATGTTCAAGAGCGACAAGTCCGCGAAGGAGGCTGCGCAATGACAGACGTACGCATCGGTCCGGACAGGGAAGTGACCCTGCATTTCGCCCTCAAGCTGGAAAACGGCGATGTGGTCGACAGCACCTTCGACAAGCAGCCGGCAACCTTCAAGGTCGGCGACGGCAACCTGCTGCCCGGTTTCGAGCAGGCGCTGTACGGCTTCAAGGCCGGCGACAAGCGCAGCGTGCAGGTGCAGCCGGAGCAGGGTTTCGGCCAGCCCAATCCACAGAACGTGCAGATCATGCCGCGCAGTCAGTTCGAGGGCATGGAGCTTTCCGAGGGCCTGCTGGTGATCTTCAACGACGCCGCCAACGCCGAGCTGCCGGGCGTGGTCAAGGCGTTCGATGACAAGCAGGTCACCATCGACTTCAACCATCCGCTGGCCGGCAAGACGCTGCAGTTCGACGTGGAAATCATTGAGGTCAAGGCGCTCTAGCCCGTGCTGCCGCTCTTGTAGGAGCGGTTTCAGTCGCGAAGCTCTTGTTGCAGCCTGCGCTTTTCCCGCGCAGGCTGTATCTTTCCGGGATCGCCCCATCGCCTCGTGCGATCCCCGATCAATACCGAGACAGCCAGCATGCATATCAAACTCGCCAATCCCCGTGGCTTCTGCGCCGGCGTCGATCGCGCCATCGAAATCGTCAACCGCGCGCTGGAAGTGTTCGGCCCGCCGATCTACGTGCGCCATGAAGTGGTGCACAACAAGTTTGTGGTCGAGGACCTGCGCGCCCGCGGCGCGGTATTCGTCGAAGAGCTGGATCAGGTGCCGGACGACGTCATCGTCATCTTCAGTGCCCACGGCGTTTCCAAGGCCGTGCGCGACGAGGCGGCCCGGCGCGGCCTCAAGGTATTCGACGCCACTTGCCCGCTGGTGACCAAGGTGCATATGGAAGTGGTGCGCTACAGCCGAGAGGGTCGTGAGTGCATCCTGATCGGCCACGAAGGTCACCCGGAAGTCGAAGGCACCATGGGCCAGTACGACGCCAGCAACGGCGGCGCCATCTACCTGGTGGAAGACGAGGCGGATGTCGCCGAGCTGCAGGTGCGCAACCCCGAGAACCTGGCGTTCGTCACCCAGACCACCCTGTCCATGGACGACACCAGCAAGGTGATCGACGCCCTGCGTGCCAAGTTCCCGGCCATCGGCGGCCCGCGCAAGGATGATATCTGCTACGCCACGCAGAATCGTCAGGATGCGGTCAAGCAACTGGCCAGCGAGTGCGACGTGCTACTGGTAGTGGGCAGCCCCAACAGCTCCAACTCCAACCGCCTGCGCGAGCTGGCCGAGCGCATGGGCACCCCGGCCTACCTGATCGACGGCGCCGAAGACCTCAAGCACGAGTGGTTCGAAGGGGTGAAGGGTATCGGCATCACCGCAGGTGCCTCGGCACCTGAAGTGCTGGTGCGCGGCGTGCTAGAGCAATTGCGCGCGTGGGGTGCGGCGGGGGAGACCGAGCTGGAGGGACGGCCGGAGAACATTACGTTCTCGATGCCGAGGGAGTTGCGGGTCAGGTCAATTTGACGCAACTCATCGTTTTATAAAGAAGCCGGCGAAAGCCGGCTTCTTATTTTGATGTATCACCAGTTGCATCGAGCCGCGAGAGTGCCTCCTCTAGCATTTGCTGCCGTTAGCGTCAGTGTTCCTGCTGCAAGCCGTCCAGTGGCTGTAGCTGTGAGTGTGTAGGCATTGGCCGTGACATTGCCTACAGCAATAGAAAACTCGCTTGTATTTGCAGGGAGGTTATTAAACCCTGCATAGCTGCCAGCATTTTGTGCCCGGCGACGCTCGGCATTGGCGGCCGCTTGCATTAGTAGAGACTTGCCGTCTTCGCAGGCGGCTCGCTCCAGGTAGGCCGTATAGTTTGGAATAGCAATGGCTGCCAAGATGGCGATGATCACAACCACGATCATCACCTCTATTAGCGTAAAGCCTTTTTCTCGTTTCATCATCTGTCCTTATTCCTCGTCGATCCAGTACAGCCGGGGCGTTACGGGCATCCAAATACACTGAGGGTTGTTGTCGCAGCGGCATTTCTCTGGGTTCGCACTTGTAGCGCAAGCGTCAGGCGGGTTATTGCCACCGGTAGGGGTCGGAACAAGTTGCGATGGATCGTGATATACCCAGCACGCATTGCCCGCGCAGTAAATCTGCGGATTGGACGGCAGGCTGGTCGCGTTGGTCTCTACATATCTGGTGGTGGAAATAGCGGCAGCATTTTTCAGCATGACGGTATAAGCACGACTGATACCTAGTGACGCCTTGCAGGAATTGGAATTCGAGCGTGGCTCGTAGGTGCTGAACAACACCATTCCGTCGGCTACCAAGGGGCGGGACAGCACTTTTTCACCTTGTGCTGTTAGGCGGATATACCACCCACCGTTGGTGCTGCTGAATTGCTGTTCGGCAGCTGCTTTCTCAGTGGCGTTACCTGTTTGCGCTAGATTAGCGGTCGCATCATAGAGGCTTCCCTCGGTGAAAGTGCTCTCGCTGGCAGTGCCCTTTATGAGTTTGTCGGTGCGGAAAGAGTAGAAGCGATCTTGAATATTTTTATCCAGCGGATGACCGCGATAGCCACTCCCAATGTTCACGGTAAGGACTCTGGTATTGCCAACGTTGAGCAGGGCAAGCTCTGCCTCATGGTAGAACCGTCGCGCAGCGGCGGTTCCAGCGCCTCCCACATCAGCAAATACACCGTTGCCTCCGCTACCTGCTGGGCTGACCAAGCTTGCCCCACTCGAGCCGTTGTTAATATGGAAGCGCCAGATTTGGCCCCCCATATCGCCAACGAAGAACTGTCCGGCTAGGCCTTGTGAGTCGATCACCGCGTTGCCGTTGGCATCGGGACGTAGTCCGATAACCGATACTCTGCTGGGGATGCTGTAACGCATGCGACTGAGCGTAGCGTCATGCCCGGCCGCGCTACTGGCTGACCAGATTTTTGCGCCAGTTACTGCATCTACGATATAGACAGCGTTACCCATGGTATCGACGGTACGTTCACTGACGTTATCCTGATTCGGGTCGTAACCGCCTCCAAAGATCAGTACGTCCTTGATCGTGGAGCCAACTTGAATCTTTGTGCGTACCGGTGCCGACCAAGTTTGCCCCAGTTGCTCAAAGCCTGCGGTGACTCCGCCTTGGATTTTCCATAGCAGCTGTGGTGAGTTTCGATTGGTAATGTCCAGTGCATAGATGTCACGGCCGCCACGGCCCATGGTGGCGTAGGCGTAAACGAATTCATTGGGATTAAGACCGGTCAGCAGCGGGCCAGAACGATCTGCTGGGTTAACCCCCCCGTAAATCACCCCGTTGCCATTGACATCATTGGCCCACACCACAACGGTGTTATCCATGCCGTAACGGCGCGGTTTCAACGTCGTCGACTTGGCATCTAGACGCAGCTGTCGGACGTTGGCAAGCAGCGGCTCTGGCATAAAGGCGAATCGTTCCACGCCATTGCTGGTATCAAACAACTGAATGAAACCTTCGTTGCTGCCGATGACTACTCCTTGGTCCTCGTTGGTGCAACGGCGACTACTGTCGTAGGTATTGCAGGCGTAAGTCACCAAGCTAGGCGTGGCATGTAGAGGGTCGCCCAACGCACGGCGCTCATTATTTGTCGCTGGATCAAGACCGCGGATATAGCTAATTAGCTCACTGCGTTCATCCGCATTTGCTGCGCCAAATTTATCTGCGGTCAGAGCCGTGTTGCCTGTTGCGATAGCGGTGAGGGCATTGGAGTTAGGAGTGACGTTCGTCAGCAGCAAGCGACTGCCACTGGCCGGCAAGCGAGATGCGGCACCGCCCAACACTATGCTGCCTCCGTCGCGGTCAGCGGACCAGAAGCTTCGTGAGTCACTGCGGAAAAAACCGGTATTTGCGTCAATGGCAGGGATACCGTCGGCATCCACGATGAAAGCTGCACCATTAGCAGTAGCCATTCGGTAGCGTTTCAGGTTGCCAGGCCAGCGATCAGTCTCCGAAGGCCTGAACAGGGAGAAATAGAGTTCATCCTTGTTGTCTTGGCGGTTGAAGGTATTGGCTGGTGCGGTGGCGCTGACGAAAGTGGTGTCAGTGGCTAGCACCTCCTGAATGATCCGGTTGAAAGCATCACTTAGTTCACCAGCATTCTCGGCGGTGCTGAAGGAGCCCCCGCCATTGCTGGCGACCTCACGCAGGAAGGTCTTGATTTGGTTGCTGGCGGTAGTGCCACTGGCATCTAGTGCGAAGCCGACTGTATGGGTGGTGATGTAATGATTGCCTTCCAAGCTGGATTGATCATTCTCAGTGATCCAACGAGCAAGGGTGCGTGCACAGCGCTCGCCGTCGTCGCTGGCGTCGTTGGAGCAACTGAGGCCTGTGAGGGATGCGATGGCGTTCTTGGCTGCTGTCGTATTGTTATTGGCTTGGCCATCGGTTAACAGCACGATGTGGTTGGCTTGGCATGCGCTGTCGATAGGCGATGGTCGCCCGCTGACTTCGTTGCGCATGTAGCGCACGGCATCTAAATAGGTAGGGACGATTGGTGTGCCGTCTGCGGCTGTCATGTTCTGTACTAAAGCATTCACGTGGCTGCGCACAGTAGTTACCAGGCCGCCGGAACTGAGTTTAAGTCTCAGTTTGATCGACTGTCCCGGATTGTCTTCGAACGCCACAGCTTGCAGGGAAGTATCGGTGGTGTGGCGGACAAACATGTTCAATGCGTTACCGCGATCCCAAGCTGAGTTGGCGAAGATACTTGTCAGCGCGCCGTTGAGGCTGCTGATATCGCAGGTGACCGGTTGTCCCGATACCCAGCCGGTGCTGCTGTTAATATTGCAGTCGCTCTCGGATGTCCGTGTGGTGCGATTGCTTAGGTTATTACTAGTAGCTTGAAAGGCGGTGGCTGTCGCGCTGTTCTGGAAGCTGATACGGCTAACTTGGTTAGGGGAGGTCACCGTGCTAGATGGTGTCATCACCATCTCGGCTTTCATAACGCTGGTGCCGCGCGCGATCGGAAGATTCTCGAAGCGAATGCCCAGTTGGTTGCGGCTCAGTGGCAAGCTGTTCTGGTTGAGCGTGACGGTGCCACTATTGTTCTGATAGCCGTCGTTGGCATTGGTAGTGACGCGAGCCTCAATAATCGGATTGAAGCAGCCGTCCTTTCCGCCGGTATAGCTAAGCGTAAGCACAGGCTGGAGGCCTCCTGCGCCGTCAAAGCTATGGGCGCTGCGTGAACCGGTGCCTGCCGTTGGGGTGATATGGAACGCCATAGAGTTGTTGCCACACCAACTGCCGAGGTTTACCACTTCCTGCACCAAGGCAGTGACGTCGGGTCCTGGTATCGGCTCAGGGGTGGCTTGGCTAGTCCAGGGGGCCGGTGTCCATGTGCTTACGGCCGTGGTCTTGGCTCGAGTTTGCAGGTTGCTTCCATTGGTGAAGGTGCTGGCATCACCAGTACGTTCCGCCCGGACTTCGAAGGTGACCGGAGTGTTATTAGCCGCTGAGGGAAAGAAGTCGATACGTGCGGAAGTGACCGTGGCACCTTGAGGGATGCTCACATCTTGAAAGCGCAGAGCGCCCATTCGCGATTCAGGGGCAAGACCTTCTACGGTGTAGTTGACGACTAGTGACGGAGCGTTGCCAGTTGAGCAGTTATTGGCGCAGAACGTGTAATCCTGCGCATTCTCGTTTGAAGTGCTGGTGTTAGTCAGGCGGACAAACATGCCTTGTACCGGATCACCGGTTGGCGCCGCGCTCTTCAATGTATTGAACTGTGAAGTGATATCGATTGCAACGCGATTACCGGAAATCCATCCGTTAGCCTGAATATTGGCCGCAGTCTGGTAGGTCCGAGTCCCCACAGGGTTGCTGTCGTTAAGCGGCGCGGGTGTTTTATTGTTCTGCAACTGCACATTGATAAGCGGATTGCGTCTTGCCGCTGCAGGGCTGTTGGTAGGGGTGATCTCGATGTAAGCATTCGTGATCGTTGCATTGGCCGGGATATTGAGCCCTTGGAAATGAAACAAGGCCATAGTGCCTTGGCTACGGCGTAGGTTCAAATCAGTCATGGTGCTATTGGTGCACACTGCATTGCCTGGGCGCGAGGGTGGGCTCAGGCGGCAGGCATATTCAGTACCGCCGCTGGTCAGGCGAAAAAAACTGCCGGTAGTGCCAAGAATGGAGCTTGCCTGATTGGGCAGAGGCTGGGTGGTGTCGATGACGCCCATGATTAGGTTCGGGTTGTCGACCACCGCGCTACCGAGCGGCGAGATGGCCTGCGTCGCATCATCCGAACTCTGCCTAATATTTGGTACGCCGGCGACCAGCTCTACATCGCCGCCTAGTTCCTTATCAATATATTCGACTGGGTATACGTAGCGAGTATTACCATAGGCGGCTCGGGGGTTGAGTACCATTACGCCAACGTTGATATTACTGGTGTTGCTCATGATGTCGCTGAAGGCGTCCTTCAGCACCATCATACGCGACTGCTGGGAGCCCGTAGCCGTGTTGTTGCTGTCCAAGCGCCAGTTCATCGAGCCGGAATTGTCGAGAATGAACAGGACATTGGGTTTGACGCTGTCGTCAATAGCCGGTCCGCCAAAAAAGACTTCGGTGTCGTCGGCATGGCTGAATGCCGCGCTGAGAATCAGCGTACTGGTTACAGCGGAGGAGAGCAGGGTGCGCAGTTGAATTAGGCGCTTCATGGTGTGGTCCTCGTGCCCGATGAACAGGCAATGCAACATTCAAATAGGGCTTAGGGGATATAACGGTTCTGCAGACCTTGGCGATGAGTTGCGGTGGCACCGCAATTGCCATCGTTGTCGCAGGCCTGTCCGGTGCTCACAACGTCGAAACGGATGACGTAGAGCCCTTGAGACATTCCACTACCCTCCAGAATTGGAATTTGAGTGCTTGTGTCAGCCAGCGGGGCAGCCTCATAGGTGATGGCCCCGGAAGCGTTCAAGTTACCGATGGCGTTGGGGTGCCAGCCACTGCCCGGTTGGAAGTACTGATTAGCCCAACGTTGCAAGCCACTTTCGGCAGCCTGAAATGCAACGTTTTGCTGTTGATTGTTGGAGGAAATACGTAACTGCAGGTTGGATTGTGATGCTGCGGTAATGGCAATGATTGTGAGCATCAGCAGTAACACCAGGCTGACGAGCAGAACCATCCCTTGCTGGCGAGTATTCATTGCAGACGATTCCTAAGTTCGTAAGTGGCGCTAAAAGTCCGAGGATTTAAAAGTGTGCCTGTCGTCCTAGAGTCAGAAACCGTGATCTGAATATGAATGGCCTTGGCTGTGAGAGGGTCGTTGCCTGGAAGGAAGGTAAAGGCCATGCTTGCATTGTCTAGAATGGGATCTCCATTACGACGTATACCGCTGTTGGCGTTTGTATAAGTAATTGGCGGTTCAAAGGCGAGTGCTGTAGTGCCGCAACCAGTGCCAGGAGTTGCGTAACGAAAAGTCAGGCTGTTTGTACCTGCGGTCGTGACTGCCGCGTCGGGAAGCGATGTGTTGTCCGGCGAAAAGGTGGTGACGGTATCTGATGCTACACAGCCCTGATAGCCCGCTCTCCGAGCATCTTGTCCAATTATTTCCAGAGCCAACCGACCACTTTCCTGCATAAAAGTGAGTTCGGTGTTGTCGCGGTCGGCAAAAAAGCTGCGGCTGAAAATTTCAGTGACACCAAGGATCAATAACGAACTGATCACGATGGCAACCATGAGTTCGACTAGTGAAAGCCCTTTCTGTGTGCGATTCATAGTTCTGCCTCTACTATCAGATCACTATTCTCTGCGTTTGCCTCTTGCCATTCGATGGTGACGCGGTATACGGAGCCGCTTTGGCGCTCCACACTCGCTGTTTGAACATTCGGTAAACTGCTGCGGACTTGTACGCACCATTCTGAAAGATCTGCCGTAGCTTTGGGTGAGCCTGTAGCTGCCGCGTTTCCACCAGCGGGGCAGTTTGCTGAGGAATACGAGTAGTTGTAATCAGTGCTTTGTGATGCGTGAGTGACGGTAAAAGAGGTGTAGGCACTATTGCTGGCGACCTTGTTGGCGCGCATACGGTCAATGATGTCATATGCCAGCAATGTCGCTTGGCTGCGGGAGTAAGCGCTTTCGCTCGACTGAAGACTCTGCATCATCAATGTGCCCATGCCGAGCAGACCGATAGCAAGTATCACTACGGCCACCATCACCTCGATCAGAGTAAAAGCTTTTCCCTCATGGCGGTTTATGGCTCTCATTCGGTTCCCTCCGAACTCTGGGGTGTGTTGTTGGATGTACTGCTCGTCAAGCTTGCACGGCCTATTGTATTGATCTCTATATTGCGCCCTCCCACGTTGATGCTCGCTGTGGTTTGGGGACGGCCATTGGCTTGGAAGGTGACAGCGACATTGCTCGCGGTCACGCCAGCAGGTATGGATACCACCCGAATGTCCTCGCTACCGTCACTCACTATCCAAGTGGACCCGGTGGTGGTCACGCTGACTGAGGCGCGTCTGGCAATCGCTTCGCTGCGTGCCAGTTGTAAAGCGCCTAGCAGGCTGTTTCGGGCGGAAGTTTCTCGGCCGCTTTCCATCATTGCCTGATAGCTGGGTACAGCGATGCTCGAGACAATTGCGATGAGGGCAATCACTACCATCAGCTCAATCAGCGTGAATCCTCTGCTTGATTCCATAACCACTCCGCCAGCGATAAGCCCAAAGACACGATGCTAATTTAGCCACCAAGTGTTTTCAGACTCCGTTCAAGCCAGACGGGCGGGCGTTTTGGCAGATGAATTGACTCTGCGCCGCCAGGTGCTGTGAGGCGTGTCACGCTGTGGCTCAGCAGTAGGCTCCACGCGCGGGTGGCTGATTGCGAACCCGCCCTGAAAGCGCGATGACCACTTGGCGTTGCGGAGCGCCCCTCTTGCAGAGAGTGAAGGTTCCGTTCAGGGCTCGGGTGGTGCCGTCTGCTTCGAACTGGATATGAGACTTGTTGCGGTTCCAGTGCCAGGAAAGGCCTTCAGCAATCTGCGTTTGATAGAGCAGCTCATCGCCTATATCCCGTTGTCCGTTAGCGTTGTGGTCTACGAATATCAAGAGTGTGCCGCGCCAAATAGTGGACTCCGAGCAGCGGCTTTCGCCTTGACATAAAGTGACGACGCGGCGGGTATACACCGCATTGCTGCGCGTGTGATGAAGCAAGGAAAGCAACTGATTAACGGCTTGCGTTCGCTCATTGTTCTCAATTTGCTGCCGCAGGTTGGGCAGCGCGATGCTGATCAATACCAACAGCATAGCGAGCGTGCTTATCAGCTCAAGAAGCGTACGGCCATAGATTTTCCGAGACATTATCCAGCATCCTTGCCAGTCGGTTATTCATGAATGCGAAGATTAGCCTAGGATCGATAGATGAAAAGTCCCGCACAGGTGGTGGTAGTGGGAGGCGGAGCACTGGGAATGCTTTCTGCCTTGCTGTTGGCAGAGGCAGGGCAACAGCTTGTGCTGCTCGAGGCGCGAGGCACAGGCAGCGAATCCTCCTGGGCCGGCGGTGGCATCGTTTCGCCGCTCTATCCGTGGCGCTACAGCGCGGCGGTGACGGCGTTGGCGCATTGGTCGCAGGATTTCTATCCCGGTTTTGCGCGGCAGTTGCGGGAAGACACTGGCGTCGATCCCGAGGTGCACGTCACCGGGTTGTATTGGCTGGATCTCGATGACGAGGCCGAGGCGCTGGCTTGGGCGGCGCGTGAGGGGCGGGTGTTGCATGGCATCGACATGGCCAGCGTGCACGAGCAGGTGCCGGTATTGGGCGAAGGTTTTACCCGCGCCATTCATATGCCGGGTGTGGCCAACGTGCGCAACCCGCGGCTGGTCAAGGCGCTGAGGGCGGCGTTGGCTGCCATGCCCAACGTGGAGCTGCGTGAGCATTGTCCGGTTACCGGGTTCATTCAGGAGGATGGGCAGATTCGCGGTGTAATCACCGGCGATGGCGAGGTGCGTGCCGAGCGCGTGGTGCTGGCAGCCGGTGCCTGGAGTGGCGAGATGCTCAGGACGCTTGGCCTGGAGTTGCCGGTCGAGCCGGTGAAGGGGCAGATGATCCTCTACAAGTGCGCCGAGAATTTTCTGCCGAGCATGGTGCTGGCCAGGGGACGTTATGCGATTCCGCGGCGAGATGGGCATATCCTGATCGGCAGTACGCTGGAGTACGCCGGCTTCGACAAGACGCCGACCGATGGCGCGCTGGAGAGCCTCAAGGCTTCCGCCGAAGAGCTGCTGCCGGCGCTGAAGGATGCCGAGGTGGTGGGGCACTGGGCGGGATTGCGGCCGGGCTCACCGCAGGGCATTCCCTTTATCGGGGAGGTGCCTTCGCATCCGGGCTTGTGGCTCAACTGCGGGCACTTTCGCAACGGCCTGGTGCTTGCACCTGCGTCCTGCCGGTTGCTGACCGACCTGCTGCTTGGGCGCGAGCCGATCATCGATCCGGCGCCCTATGCGCCAGCGGGGCGGTTGGGCTGAGTGGGCGGAAGGTGCGCGCGTGGCGCACCCTCCGCATGCAGGCCCACGGTAGGGGCGCTGCTTAGTCGATCCCCAGCTTCTTCAATCGATAGCGCATCGAGCGGAAGGTCAGGCCCAGGCGCTGGGCCGCCGCCGTGCGGTTCCAACGGGTTTCTTCGAGCGCCTGCATGATCAGTTTGCGTTCGATGCCTTCGAGATAGTCTTCCAGATTGTCGATCAGCGCCAGGCTGGCCTCGCCGGTTTCGCCGCTGGGGCCGCTCGCATCGGCCAGGCGTAGGTCGGCGGGGCTGATCTGGTCGTCCTCGCACAGGGTGTAGGCGCGTTCGAGCATGTTCTCCAGCTCGCGCACGTTGCCCGGGAAGCGATAGTTCTTCAGTTTCTCCAGCGCTTCGGGCTGCAGCTTGGCGGCGCTCAGACCGCTACCCTCGGCCAGGCGGGCGAGCATGACCTCGGCCAGTTGGGCGATGTCCTCGCGGCGTTCGCGCAGCGGTGGCACGCGCAGTTCGATGACGTTGAGGCGGTAGTAGAGGTCCTGGCGGAAGCGCCCGGCGGCCACCTCGGCGGCCAAATCCTTGTGGGTGGCGCAGAGGATGCGCACATCGACCACCACTTCCTGCTGACCACCGACGGCGCGTACGGCCTTTTCCTGAATGGCGCGCAGCAGCTTGACCTGCATCGGCAGCGGCAGGTCGGCCACTTCGTCGAGGAACAGGGTGCCGCCGTTGGCAGCCTGGAACAGGCCCTGCTTGTCCTCGATGGCCCCGGTGAAGCTGCCTTTCTTGTGGCCGAAGAACTCGCTCTCCATCAGCTCCGAAGGGATGGCGCCGCAGTTGACCGGGACGAACGGCTGTTCGGCGCGCGGGCCCTGCTCGTGGATCAGACGCGCCACCAGTTCCTTGCCGCTGCCGGACTCGCCGCTGATATACACCGGCGCCTGGCTGCGGGCGAGCTTCTGGATCTGCTTGCGCAGTGCCTTCATCGGCGGCGAGTCGCCGAGCAGGCGGTTGTCCACCGGAGCGCCTTCGCCCTCGGGGGAGCGGATGCGCAGGGCCGTGGCGACCAGCTCGCGCAGGCGGCCGAGGTCCACCGGCTTGGTGACGAAATCGAAGGCGCCGGCCTTGAGCGCATTGATCGCGGTATCCAGGCTGCCGTAGGCGGTGATCATTGCCACCGGTACCTGCGGGTGGCGCTGCTGGATGTGTTGCACCAGGTCGAGGCCGGTGCCGTCGGGCAGGCGCATGTCGGTCAGGCACAGGTCGAACGGCTCGCGGGCCAGCCATTCGCGCGCTTCCTTGACGTTGCGTGCGCTGCGCGTGTCCAGCTTCATCCGGCCGAGGGTGATTTCCAGCAGTTCGCGGATGTCCGGTTCGTCGTCGACGATCAAGGCTCTCTGGCGGGTCATGGTCAGCTCAGTTTGCGCGGATGGGCAAAGGTGATGCGGAAGCAGCTGCCGCCCCCTTCGCGTGGTTTGTAGTCGAGACGCGCCTGGTTGCCCTGGCACAGCTCGCGGGAAATATACAGGCCGAGGCCGGTGCCCTTGTTCTCGGTGGTGTAGAAGGGCTCGAAGATGTGCTGCTCCTGCTCGGGCGGCACGCCTGGGCCGTCGTCGAGGATTTCCAGCACCGGCAGGTCGCTGCTTGGGTCCCGGAACAGGCGTAGCCAGACCTGGCCGATCCTGTGCTGCTTGGCACTATAGCGCAGGCCGTTCTGCACCAGATTGGTCAGCACCTGGGTCAGCTGGTGTGGGTCCATGCGTGTCTGCAGGCTGCCGCCCTGGGTCTCCAGATGGATCTGCCGATCAGCCGGTGCGGAGCTGCGAAACTCGCTGGCGAAGCGGTGCAGCCAGTATTTCAGGTCGAGCAACTGCGGTTCGGCCTGGCGTCTGCGCGACAGTTGCAGCACGTTCTCGATCACCAGATTCATGCGTTTGGAGTGATCCTGGATGATCTGCGCCAGACGCTGGTCCGGCCCCTGCAGATCCTCCGACTCCTGCAGCAGCTGGGCGGCGTGGCTGATGGCGCCCAGCGGGTTGCGGATCTCGTGGGCGATGCCGGCGGTCAGTCGGCCGAGCGAGGCGAGCTTGAGCTGCTGAGCCTGCTGGGCGATCTGCGAGATGTCGTCGAGAAACACCAGGGTGTGCTGCTCGTCGCCGCGTTGCAGGGAAATGAAGCTGGGCTGCAGCACCGGGCCGTCCACCTGAGCCTGCAGGCTGTCGGGGCGCAGGGTGGGGTTGTGCAGCCACTGCTGCAGGCGTTTCACCAGTTCCGGGCAGTGCGGGTCGATGATCTTGCCGGCCAGCTCGCCGCGCCCCAGCAACTGGGTGGCGCCCTGGTTGGCCAGTAGCACGCGGTGCTGGGTGTCCAGCACCAGGATGCCGGTACGCATGCGCTGCAGGATCTGGGCATTGAGCTCTTCCAGATTGGCCACATCGGCGGCGCGCTGTTCGGCGAGGCTTTCGCTGACCTGCAGGCGGCGAGTGATGCCCTGAATGAACAGTGCGCCGGCGAAGCACAGCGCACCCAGCGCGCCCGCCTGAACGTATTGGGCGGCAGCGGCGGGGCGGCTGAGGCTGAGATAGAAGGTCAGATAGATCAGCGCCATCGCGGCAATGGCGGCGATCAGCAGGCCGATACGGCCGCGCAGCAGGATGTTGGCGATGGCCACGGCCACCACCAGCAGGTTGCCGATGCCGCTGGGAGTGCCTCCTGCCGCGTAGAACAGCGCGGAGAGAAAGATCACATCCACCAGCGCCAGGCTGAACAGCTGCATCAGATGCTTGGGTTTCTGCACCAGCACGGCGATGAAGATGTTCAGGATCAGGTAGGCCCAGCTGCCGCTGCGGAACAGGTCGATATGCACGACATCGAGCAACTGCTCGTCGAGATTGCTGGAGATCAGCAGGATCAGCGCCAGACCGATGCTCAGGCGATAGAAGTGATAGAGCCTGAGGATGCGTCGGCCTGGCGTGCTGCCGAGGGTGCTGGCGTCAGCGATCACCGGTGTGTGGGCCCTGTTCGAGGTGAGCCTGGCTGCAGTACCAGCGCTGGTCCTGGCTCAGTGCCTGGCTTTGCGGCACATGCACGCCGCAATGGGCACAACGCACCATGGGGGCCGCGGTGTGCTTGTCCTCGCTCGGGCGAGGGCGCTTGGGTTGGCTGATGAAGCGGCGCCAGATCCAGATCGCGGCGAAGATCACGGCGACCCAGAACAGCAGGCGGAACAGGCCCATGGTGTGCCCTTTTATCTGTTATCCGGTTGAAGCCGGCAGTTTAGCCAAGCTGTGACCATCGGCACAGGGGGCTGATGGCAGGCTGTGAGCTGTTTCCGCGCGGCGAAAGCGGGTGTGGAAGGGCGTTCGGCGTCGCCTGACGAAGACCGGCTGGGAATGGCGGCGACAAAAAAGGGAGGCCGTGGCCTCCCTTTTCGCTGCGACGCGTCGGTCAGTCGAACAGGCCGAAGGTCAGGTAACTCCAGATCGAGCGCTTCTTAGCGGTCTCGCCCGTCTTGGCGTCCTGCTGCAGTTCGGCCGGGATCTGCTGCTCGGCGTCCTCGTACTGACGGATCACGTCCTGGCTGGCGCGGGTTTCACCCGGCGGCAGCGGCGTGTCGGTTTCGATCAGGCCGAGGGTGGCCTTGGCCAGCCAGGAGCGGCCGTCGGCTTCTTCCTCGCGCGGCACGAACTGGCCGTTCTCCAGGCTTGGGTGATCCGGGTAGTTGAGCTTGAGGGTTTCCAGGCTGGTGGCGGCCAGATCGTTCAGGGCCAGGCGCTGATAGGCTTCGGTCATGATCGCCAGGCCGTCGCCCACGGCGGGGGTTTCCTGGAAGTTCTCCACCACGTAGCGGCCGCGGTTGGCGGCGGCGACATATGCCTGACGCTTGAGGTAGTAGTGACCGACATGGACCTCGTAGGCAGCCAGCAGGTTGCGCAGGTAGATCATGCGCTGCTTGGCGTCCGGGGCGTAACGGCTGGTCGGGTAGCGGCTGGTGAGCTGAGCGAACTCGTTGTAGGAGTCGCGGGCGGCGCCCGGGTCACGCTTGGTCATGTCCAGCGGCAGGAAGCGCGCCAGCAGGCCGCGGTCCTGGTCGAAGGAGGCCAGGCCCTTGAGGTAATAGGCGTAGTCGACGTTGGCATGCTGCGGGTGCAGACGAATGAAACGCTCGGCCGAGGACTTGGCGGCTTCCGGCTCGACGTTCTTGTAGTAGGCGTAGATCAGCTCGAGCTGCGCCTGCTCGGCGTAACGGCCGAAGGGGTAGCGCGACTCCAGCGCCTTGAGCTTGGCGATGGCCTGGGTATAGCTGCGGTTGTCCAGGTCGGCCTGGGCCTGCCGGTACAGCTCCACCTCGCTCAGGTTTTCGTCGACCTCCGGCTGCTTCGAGGAGCAGGCGGCGGTGAGGGCGAGGATGGCGATCAGCAGCAGGTGTTTCACTTGCATGGCGGCTTGCGTCCCTGTGACGGCCGCGCGGCCGTCCTGTTATGATGGGCGCCCCCTGGAACCCCCTGGGGCAAAGACGCCGTATTTAACCACAAGCCTGACGCCGAAACCAAAGGCCGGGCTCCCGCCCTTGCCCAAGAGCCTGTTCAAAGTTTCGCGAGCTAGAGCAATGCAAGGCAAAAACAGGCTAGGACGCGTAGTTTACGAGCTGTAAATGAGCATGACTCGCTTCGCTCGCCCCTTCGGGGGCCGCACTGAAGTGCGTTAGCCGCAAGCGACTTTTCGAGCCTGTTTTTAACGCAGCAGGGCCGACGCGCAGCAGACCTTGAACTGGTTTTGAAGATGACCTCTATAGACAAACAATTGATCCAACTCCAGGCCATCGTCCCCTTCGAACAGGGCGGTCAGCGCCTCGACCAGGTGGCTGCGCAGCTGTTTGGCGAGTTTTCGCGCTCGCGCCTTTCCACCTGGATCAAGGACGGTCGCCTGACCGTCGACGGTGCCGTGGCGCGCCCGCGTGACACCGTGCATGCCGGCTCGACCCTGGTGCTCGATGCCGAGCAGGAAGCGCAGGGCGAGTGGGTGGCGCAGGACATCGAGCTGAACATCGTCTACGAGGACGAACACCTGCTGGTGATCGACAAGCCGGCAGGCCTGGTCGTCCACCCGGCTGCCGGGCATGCCGATGGCACCTTGCTCAATGCCCTGCTGCATCACGTTCCGGACATCATCAACGTGCCGCGCGCCGGCATCGTGCATCGTCTGGACAAGGACACCACTGGCCTGATGGTGGTGGCCAAGACCCTGCAGGCGCAGACCAACCTGGTCGAGCAGCTGCAGAAGCGTAGCGTCAGCCGCATCTACGAATGCATCTGCATCGGCGTGATCACCGCCGGCGGCACCATCGATGCGCCGATCGGCCGTAGCTCCAGCCAGCGTCAGCGCATGGCCGTGACCGATGGCGGCAAGCCGGCGATCAGTCACTACCGCGTGCTGGAACGCTACCGCTCGCACACCCATGTACGGGTCAAGCTGGAAACCGGGCGCACCCATCAGATTCGCGTGCACATGAGCCACGTCGGTTATCCGCTGGTGGGCGACCCGGTGTATGCCGGGCGCTTCCGCATTCCGCCGGCGGCCAGCCAGAGCCTGGTGCAGAGTCTCAAGGAGTTTCCACGCCAGGCCCTGCATGCGCGCTTCCTCGAGCTGGACCACCCGGCTACCGGCAAGCGCATGAAGTGGGAATCGCCGCTGCCTGACGATCTGGTCTGGCTGCTGACCCTGCTGCGTCAGGATCGCGAGGCCTTCGTCGGGTGAGCGTGCATGACTGGCTGACGCCCGACTGGCCCGCGCCGGCCAACGTGCGTGCCTGCGTCACCACCCGCAGTGGCGGTGTCAGCGCGGCGCCGTTCGATACCTTCAACCTGGGCGATCACGTCGATGACGATCCAGCAGCCGTCGCGGCCAACCGCGCGCAGCTGGTCGAGGCCCTCGGTTGCCAGCCGGCCTGGCTGCGTCAGGTGCATGGCGTCGTGGTGGCCGAGGCCGACCCGGCCGTGGTCATCGAGGCCGATGGCAACTGGACGGCCACACCCGGCATCGCCTGCACGGCGATGACCGCCGACTGCCTGCCAGCATTGTTCTGCGACCGCGCCGGCACCCGCGTGGCGGCAGCCCATGCCGGCTGGCGCGGGTTGGCCGGTGGCGTGCTGGAGGCGACCGTGAAGACGCTGGACGTGGCGCCACAGGAGCTGCTGGTGTGGCTTGGCCCGGCCATCGGCCCGGCCGCCTTCGAAGTGGGTAGCGAGGTGCGCGAAGCCTTCGTGCACCAGCATGCCGAGGCGGCCGGCGCCTTCCTGCCCGGCGCCAAGGCCGGCAAGTTCATGGCCGATATCTACCAGCTGGCGCGCATTCGTCTGGCCGCCATCGGCGTGACCGCGGTCAGCGGTGGCGGGTTCTGCACCTACAAAGATCCGCGTTTCTACTCCTATCGCCGCAGCCCGCGTACCGGGCGCTTCGCCTCGCTGGTCTGGCTGCAGCCCTGATCTGTTGGAGCGAGCTCTGCTCGCGAATTCTGTAAGCCTTCGCGAGCAGAGCTCGCTCCTACCTTTTCTGGCGTCGTTTGTTGTGGTGCTTAATCACCAGCATCAATAGTGCTGTGCCGAGCGAGACGACCGGTCATATGCTCGGCGCCATGAACAGCATTCGACTCGACAAGCGTGACCTGATCCTGAGCAAAGGCTCGGCGGTGATGACCCGGCGCGGCTATCACGGCACCGGCGTGCTGGAAATCGTCCAGGCTGCCGGCATTCCCAAGGGCAGCTTCTATCACTACTTCGCCAGCAAGGAAGACTTCGCCCTGCAGGCGCTGGCCTTCATCTATCGCCCGCGTCTGGACCGTTACGCCCAGGCGTTGAGCAATGCCGCGCTGAGCCCGCGGGCGCGCATCCTGGCCTACTACCGCGACCTGCTGGCGCATTTCGCCCGCCAGGACACGCCGCAATATCACTGCTTCATCGGCAGCCTGAGTTTCGAGATGAGCGAGATGCTGCCGGCCATCGGCGCCGAGGTGGAGGCGATCCAGCAGGCCTCGGTGGACATCCTGCGCGACTGCCTGGAGCAGGCGCAGGCCGCCGGTGAACTGCCGGCCACCGAGGACTGCGGCAATCTTGCCACCTTCATCAGCGATGCCTGGCAGGGCGTGCTCGCCCGCCTCAAGGTGGGTCGCAACCTGCAGCCGCTGGAAGCCTTCATTAACCGCCTGGAGCGTTTGCTGCAGGCCTGATCACCGTTCAACCCAGAGGAAAGATGATGAGCGCCCCCGTACAAGCCCTGTTCGCCCCCTTCCGCCTCGGCAACCTGGAGCTGCCGACCCGTGTGGTCATGGCGCCCATGACCCGTTCCTTCTCGCCGGGTGGCGTCCCCAATGCCAAGGTCGTCGAGTACTACCGCCGTCGTGCGGCGGCGGGCGTGGGCCTGATCATCACCGAAGGCACCACGGTCGGGCACAAGGCCGCCAACGGCTACCCGAACGTACCGCGTTTCCATGGCGAAGATGCCCTGGCCGGCTGGAAGCAGGTGGTCGATGCGGTGCATGCCGAAGGCGGTAAGATAGTTCCGCAGCTGTGGCACGTGGGTAACGTGCGCCGGCTGGGCACCGAGCCGGATGCCAGCGTGCCCGGTTATGGCCCGATGGAAAAACTCAAGGACGGTCAGGTGGTAGTGCACGGCATGACCCAGGCCGATATCGATGAGGTGATCGCCGCCTTCGCCCAGGCCGCACGCGACGCCAGGGCCATCGGCATGGACGGCGTGGAGATCCACGGCGCCCACGGCTACCTGATCGACCAGTTCTTCTGGGAAGGCAGCAACCAGCGCAGCGATCAGTACGGCGGTGACCTGGCGGCCCGTTCGCGTTTCGCCATCGAGCTGATCCAGGCGGTGCGCGCGGCGGTCGGCCCGGACTTCCCGATCATCCTGCGCTTCTCCCAGTGGAAGCAGCAGGACTACAGCGCGCGTCTGGTACAGACCCCGGAGCAGCTGGAAGCCTTCCTCAAGCCGCTGTCCGAGGCCGGCGTGGACATCTTCCACTGCTCGACCCGCCGTTTCTGGGAGCCGGAATTCGAGGGCAGCGACCTCAACCTGGCCGGCTGGACCCGCAAGCTCACCGGCAAGCCGACCATCACCGTCGGCAGTGTCGGCCTGGATGGCGAGTTCCTGCAGTTCATGGTCAAGACCGACAAGGTGGCCGAGCCTGCCAGCATCGAGAATCTGCTTGAGCGCCTGAACAAGGAAGAGTTCGACCTGGTCGCCGTGGGCCGCGCGCTGCTGGTTGACCCGGACTGGGCGCTGAAGGTGCGTGAGGGGCGTGAGCAGGACATTCTGCCGTTCAGCCGCGATGCACTGATGCAACTGCATTGAACCCCATGGGCGCCCTGCCGGGGCGCCCCAGCGAGGAGTGTCAGTGATGTCCAAGAGCCTGGTTTCCTGGGCGCTGTTCGCCGTCTTCGTCGCGCTTGCCCTGGGCCTGCAGGGCCATGCCCAGATGTTCGTGTTCGCCGGCGCAGTGGGCGTGGCGAAGGCGCTTGTGTGGGCGGCCTGGCTGGCCTTTGTCGGCTACTCGATCCACTGCAGTCGCCGCGAGAACCTCTTCAAGAGCGTTCGCGGCATCGCTCGTCTGTACTGGGGGCGACAGATCATCATCGATCTGTATCTGGGGGTAGCGCTGGTCCTGGCGCTGATTGCCCTGCATCAGGGGGCTCTGGTGATGCTGGCCTGGTTGCTGCCGGCGCTGCTGTTCGCCAACCAGGCCACCCTGCTGTACATCGCCATTCATTTCGAGTCGTTGCTAGCTCTGTTCACACCCTGAGCAGGCGCTAGCGTGGCGGCCCCTCAGGGCCGCCACATCGCATCGCCCTATCAATGGCGGGTTTCACCCGCTCGGGGTGCAAGCTCCGCGTTGCCGCCGGTTTCCGGCTACGGTTGCATGGCGCCGCGCAGATGCTGCTCGAACTGCACCACGATGCCTTCCCAACTGAGGTGACTGGCATGGCGGCGTGCATTCAGGCGTATGCGGCGCAGCGTTTCCGCATCTGCCAGCGCCTGGCAGGCGATTTCGCAGAAGCCGTTTTCGTCGCCAGGGCGCGCCAGCAGGCCGTTATGACCGTGGTGGATATGCTGGGCCGCGGCAGCCTGGTCGAAGGCCACGACGCCAAGGCTCGAGGCCAGGGCTTCCAGCACCACGTTGCCGAAGGTTTCCGACAGGCTGGGAAAGAGGAACAGATCGCCCGAGGCGTAGTGCATGGCCAGCGCTTCGCCACGCTGCAGCCCGCAGAACAGGGCATCCGGCAACTGTGCCTGCAGACTGGCGCGCAGCGGCCCGTCACCGACCAGGATCAGGCGCATGCGCCTTTGTGGGTGCGCCTGCTGCAAGGCGCGAAAGGCCTTTACCAGCAAGCCGAGGTTCTTCTCCGCAGCCAGACGCCCGACATGCAGCACCGCCAGATCGTCCGGCCCCAGGCCCCAGTCCTTGCGCAGCTCATCGCAGCGTCTGCCGGGGTGGAACAGCTGGCTGTCGACGCCGCGGGCGAGCAGGGCCAGGCGCTCGAAGTCGCGGCGCTGCAGCTCCACCTTCTGGCCGATGCTGGGCACCAGGGTCATCTGCGTGCGGTTGTGAAACCAGCGCAGGTAGTTGGTCAGGGCGCGGGTCAGCAGGCCGAAGCCATAGTGCCCGGTGTACTGCTGGAAATTGGTGTGAAAACCACTGACCACCGGAATCGCCAGGCGCCTTGCCGCACGCAGGGCGGAGAGCCCCAAAGGGCCTTCGGTGGCGATGTAGAGCACGTCCGGGCGCTGGCGTTTCCAGCGCCTGAGCAGTTTGTGCAGCGACGACTGGCCCCACTGCAGGCCGGGGTAGCCGGGCAGCGGCCAGCCGCGGGTCAGCAGCAGTTCGGGGTCGGGCTGTGGCGCGCTGTCGTGCGCCTGTCGCGGGCGTATCAGCTGCACGCGGTGGCCTCGGCTGCGCAGCCCATCGACCAGGCGACCGAGGGTGTTGGCGACGCCGTTGATTTCCGGCGGGAAGGTTTCGCTGATCAGGGCGATATGCAGAGTGGGAGCGTCCATGTATGCAGTCTCTGCCGCGGTGATGTAGTGAAGGTGACGCTTTTGTTGCGTTTATATGTCGGTGGAGCCGGCTGTGCCCTGGTTCACGCGGCCCCGCTATACGCAGAGACGGTGCCAAGTATGCGATTGATCGTGGCGGGCCTAGACTGCTATCGATTACAGGAGAGCGCCATGGCTTACAACAACGACAATGCCCAGGCTTTTCGCCGCGATTACCGCGCCGCCATCCATCCGCTGTACAACCCCTGGCTGCACGCAGCCTTCGTCCTGACCTACGGTCTGCTGTGCATCGGCTTGCTGTGGCGCACCCTGGATGCGGTTGCCGCCTGGCAATGGCTGCTGGCGCCGGCCACGCTGGTGTTCTTCAGCTGGGGCGAGTATCAGGTGCACAAGCGTCTTGGCCACAACAAGACGCGCTTCGGCAGACTCTTCTACAAGCGCCATACGGGCGATCATCACAGCTTCTTCGTCGAAGCGTTGATGCCCTACGAAACAGCGCGCGACTGGCGCGTGATCCTGTTTCCGGCCTGGCTGATCGTGCTGTTCAGCCTGCCGACCTTCGCCGCCTGGTGGCTGCTGTCTCACCTCGACGGCAACCTCGCCGCGCTGTTCGCCGGCAGCATGCTGCTGGGCTACATGAGCTACGAACTGGTGCATGCCTGCGAGCATCTGCCGGCCGAGCACCCGGTTTCGCGCTTGCCATGGATTCGCCAGATGCGCCGCCTGCATGCGCTGCACCACCGCCGCGAGCTGATGGATTCGCGCAACTTCGGCATCGTCCATCCGCTGATGGACTGGTTGTACGGCACGCTGTACTGGGAGCCGCAGGCGATCGTCCAGCAGAACCGCCAGCAGCACCGCATCCTTGTCGCGCGCTCTGCCGAGCAGGTGCTGGCCTACGCCGCCGCGCCATCTCACTGGCCCGAGTGGCACCCGTCATCGCTGCGCATCTACGGGCGCGAAGGCGCCTTGCTCGCCGGCGAGCGCTTCGAGGAAGACATTCACGCCGGCGGCCGCGCCGGGCATCTGCGCTGGGAAGTGCTAGAGCATCAGCCGGCCCGTCGCTGGCAGGCCAGTGCACGGGGCGATCATGGCCTGCAGTTGCTGCTGACCTACGAGTGCCTGGAGGTCGAGGGTGGCTGCGAGTTCGTGCGTACCCTCGAGTACGGTTTCGACAGCTGGCTGATGCGGCTGGCCAACCTGCTGCTGATGCGCAGGCGCATCGAAGGCGAGTCGCAGGCCTCGCTGCGCGCGCTGCAGCAGGTACTGATGCGCGGCTAGCCCTGCGCGCCGCGCTCGCGCACCCAGAACAGCGTGGCGCCGGCTACTGCGGCCGGCATCATCAGGATGTTCAGCCCCGGCACCAGCAGGGCGGCGTAGGTGATGCCGCCGAAACTCAGGCTCTGCCAGCGCTTTTCGCGCAGCCAGGCGAGCATGTCCTGCCAGCTCATCTTGTGGTTGTCGGCCGGGTAGTCGATGTACTGCACCGCCATCATCCACACGCCGAACAGCAGCCACAGCGGCGCGGCGATCAGGTTCACCACCGGAATGAAGCTGAGGATCAGCAGGGCCAGTGCCCGCGGCAGGAAGTAGGCCAGCTTGCGCAATTCGCGACCAAGCGTGCGCGGTACCATGGCCATCAGCTCGGCCCAGCTGAAGGCGGGAAAATTGTCCTCGCCGCGCACCACCACCTCCACCTTCTCGGCGAGAAAGCCGTTGAACGGCGCGGCGATGATGTTGGCCAGCAGAGTGAAGGTGAAGAACACCATCAGCAGCACCAGCACCACGAACAGTGGCCAGAGTATGTACTGCAGAAAGCTCAGCCAGCTCGGCAGGCTGGGCATGAAGGTATCGACCCAACCGCCGAACTGCTGCACGGCGAAACCGATCAGCGTGGCGAAGAGGATCAGGTTGACCGCCAGCGGCAGCAGCACGAACAGGCGCAAGCCTGGGCTGAGTACCAGTTTCAGGCCTTCACGCAGGTATTGCGGGCCGGACAGGACGGGGGCGGCGGGCATGATGATCTCCTGAGTGGTGGATGCGCGCGACCATACCGACTTCGCGGGCGTGGCGAAAGTTTCCGCGCCCCTCAGTGTGTTTCGGCAGCGGCCGACGGCTCGAACATCACGACCTGATTGCGCTTGCGTTTGGCCTGGTACATGGCGCTGTCGGCGGCCTTGATCAGCGCCTCGCTGTCCGTCGCGTGCTGCGGGCAGAGGGCGATGCCGACACTAGGCGTGACAAAATCGATGCTGTGTCCGGCGATCTCGAACGGTGTGCCAAGGCTGCCGAGCAGGCGCTCGCCCAGCGCCCGGGCCGCTTCGGCGGTGGCCTGTGGCATGAGCAGGGTGAATTCGTCGCCCCCCAGGCGGTAGAGCTTGCCGGGTTGCCGCAGGCCATGCTGCAGCCTGGCGGCGATGGCGCAGAGCAGGGCATCGCCGGCGTCGTGGCCATACTGGTCGTTGACCTGCTTGAAGTGGTCCAGGTCGATGAAGAACAGCGCCAGTACGCTGCCTTCGTTAAGGGCCTGCTGCAGATCCTCCTGCAACTGCTCGTGAAAGGCCTTGCGGTTGCCCAGGCTGGTCAGCGGGTCGCGATAGGCGAGGTCATGCAGATGACGCTGGTGCGCGGCGCGCTCGGAAATGTCGCGCAGGATGCCGCGATAGCCGACGAAGGTGCCGTCCTGGGTATGGATCTGCGACAGTCGCCCCTCGAAGTCACCCAGGCTGCCATCGGCACGACGCAGCTGCAGGTTGAAGCCGCTGAGACTGCTGTCCTGCTGCGCCTGCTGGAAGGTGGTCTCGGCCTGTTCGACCTTCTCCGTCAGCAGCAGCTGGGTGAAGGGCATGTTCAGCAGCTCCTCGCTGCGATAGCCGAGGGACAGTTCCATGCCGCGATTGACCCGGGTGAAGCGTCCCTCTGCGTCCACCTCGAAGTAGCCGTCCTGGATCGACTCGAGGATCGCCCGATCGCGCTCCTCGCTCTGGTCGAGACGTTCGAGCATCTGGTTCAGCGCGGCGGCCAGCTCGCCCAGTTCGTCATTGCCCAGGCTGCTCACCCGAGGCAGGCGAGCCTGCTGCCCGATACCGCCGATTTCCCGGTTGAGGCGTTCCAGACGGTGCAGGACCCAGTATTCCAGGCCGAGATAGACCAAGCCGGCGGCGGCCAGGGCGATGAGGAAGCTGACGCTGAGGAAGAACTCGATGGCCTCCTTGCCCTTGTGGTAGTTGATGCGCTGAGAGGTCAGCTGCAGACGCAACTCTGGCTCGTCGTCGCTGTTGTTGAGCAGCAGCTCGATCTGTTGCTGCTGCTCGTCCAGCAGCCTGCGTGGGCCAAGCTCGGCGGTGAATGTCTGGCGTTCCGGCAGCGGCTGCCAGCCCTTCGGGTCGACGCCCGCCGGGAGCAGGCGCAGGCTGCTGCCGGGCAATTGCCGGTCCAGCGCATGCAGGCGCTGCCCGTCGAGAAAGCGGCCGGCCAGCAGGGTGCCGACAGCGCTGGCGGTGCCCTGGCTGTTGCTCACGGCGCTGCTGACCAGCAGCACGGGCACGCCCTGGATCAGCAGCACCTGGCCGGTTCTGAACTGCGCATCGCTTTGGTGCCGAAGCAGATTCAGGCGTTGGCTGCGGCTGTAGATATCGCTGCGCAGGCTGGCAATGCTGCGTGGCCGGTCGTGGCCGACCGGCAGCAGGTCCGCCAGGTCGGGCGGCGCCCACTGTTCCAGCACCAGCTTGCCGGCATCGTCGAACAGCGCCATGAAGTCGAAGTCGTAGTTGGCCAGCTGCAGGCTGTCGAGATTCTGCCGCAGGTAGAGGCTGGCGTTGCCGCGGCCCTGAGCCAGCTCGTAGCTGGGGTCCCACCAGGCATAGCTGTGCAGCAGGCCGGTGGTGCGTTCGATATGGCCGAGCAGGATCAGGTGAGCCCTGTGCGCCGTTTCCTGGAGGCGCTGCTTGTCTTGCTGGTCGAAGCGGCTCAGCAGCAACTGGTTGGACAGCAGCTGAACGAGCAGCAGGGTCAGGAGCAATAGCGGGGCGAATAGCGAGAACAGTCGTCTGCGCAGGGTCATGGCGGGCGTTCGTCCCTGAAAGCGATGCGCCCAGTATAGTCAGGCCGCGCCTTTGGCCAGGTGATAGGGGCGCTCTATGCGGCAAATTGGCAATGGGTATTTCCGCTTCGCCAGCGGCCCCGATAGCCTTGCGCCCAGTTTCCCGTTTGCGGGGCTCTCATCCTTCCAAGCCTTCCCCTAGCGCTTCGAGAGTCCCTTTTTATCTGGCCTGCCGGCCCTGGGGCCTGCGAGGAGTTAGTCATGTCTGCCGTTCGTCATGCCCGCGTCATCGTCCTGGGTTCCGGTCCTGCCGGTTACAGCGCCGCGGTTTACGCTGCGCGCGCCAACCTCAAGCCGCTGCTGATCACCGGCATCCAGGCTGGTGGTCAGCTCACCACCACTACCGAGGTGGACAACTGGCCGGGCGATCCCCACGGCCTCACCGGGCCGGCGCTGATGCAGCGCATGCAGGAGCACGCCGAGCGTTTCGACACCGAAATCGTCTTCGACCACATCAACGCCGTGGACCTGGCCGGCAAGCCCTTCACCCTGGTCGGTGACGGCGGCACCTATAGCTGCGACGCGCTGATCATCGCCACTGGCGCCAGTGCGCGTTACCTCGGCCTGCCCAGCGAAGAGGCCTTCATGGGGCGCGGCGTTTCGGCGTGCGCCACCTGCGATGGCTTCTTCTATCGCGGCCGCGAAGTGGCAGTGGTCGGCGGCGGCAATACCGCGGTGGAAGAGGCGCTGTATCTGGCCAATATCGCCAGCAAGGTGACCCTTATCCATCGTCGCAACGGGTTTCGCGCCGAGAAGATCCTGCAGAACAAGCTGCAGGAGCGCGTGGCCGAGGGCAAGATCGAGCTGCAGCTCAATGCCGAGGTCGACGAAGTGCTCGGCGATGCCAGCGGCGTCACCGGTGTGCGTCTGAAGCAATACGGCGGTGCTTATCGCGAGCTGAAGGTGGACGGCCTGTTCGTCGCCATCGGCCATACGCCCAACACCAGTCTGTTCGAAGGCCAACTGGCGCTCAGGGACGGCTACCTGGTGGTCAATGGTGGGCGCGACGGCAATGCCACCGCCACCAGCATTCCCGGCGTGTTCGCCGCCGGCGATGTGGCCGACTCGGTGTATCGCCAGGCCATCACCTCCGCCGGTGCCGGCTGCATGGCGGCGCTGGATGTGGAGCGCTATCTCGACGGGCTCTGAGACCGGGTAGAAATCGTAGGGTGCGCTGTGCGCACCGAGGTTTGCAAAAAACGTAGCCCAGATTCACGGTGCCCGTGGAACGCAGGTGCGCGCGGCGCACCCTACGGGCGTCCGTATCAATCCACAGGTTTCAATCCGGCCAGTGCCAGGGCGGCTCGTCCAGCATGCCCTGGCCGCGGATGCTGGTCTGGCCGAGCTGCTTGTCCAGTTCCAGGGTGTTGCATTGCGGGCTTTCCTTGAGCGTGGCGATCAAGCGGCTGGCGTGGGATACCACCCACACCTGGGTCTGCTTCGAGGCGGCGGTGATCAGGCGACCCAGTGCCGGCAGCAGATCCGGATGCAGGCTGGTTTCCGGTTCGTTGAGCACCATCAATGATGGCGGCCGTGGCGTGAGCAGGGCAGCGACCAGCAGCAGGTAGCGCAGGGTGCCGTCGGACAGTTCGGCGGCGCTCAGGGGGCGCAGCAGGCCTTCCTGGCGCAGCTCGACGGCGAAGCGTCCGCCGGCCTGGAAATCGATATGCAGGCGGCTGCCGGGAAAGGCGTCGTCGATGGCGGCGTCCAGCGCGGCGCGGTCGCCGATTTCACGGATGGTCTGCAGCGCCGCGGCCAGATCGCGGCCGTCGTGGTGCAGCACCGGCGTGCGCGTGCCCAGTTGCGGCTGGCGCGCGGGTGCGTCGGCATCGCTGCGAAAGTGATCATAGAAGCGCCAGCGGCGAATGGTCTCACGCAGCTGGAAGACTTCCGGGCAGCTCGGGTCGTTGCCGATCTGGTCGAACAGGCTGTCGTAGCTCGGCAGGTGCTGGGCCAGCACCTGCCAGCTGCGGCCTTCACGCAGGCGTACCAGTGGCCCGGTGCGATCCACCAGCAACGAGGCGGGGCGGTAGCTGGCGCCGGCCCAGATGCATTCGCGCTTGATCTCAGGGTCGAGGGAGAACGCCGAGCTGCTCGGCTCGGGCAGACCCAGCGCGATGGCGTAGCCGAAGTCCTCACCGGCAAAGCCCAGACGCAGGCGCATGACGTTCTGCCGTGGGCCGCCCTGCACCGGCACCTCGCCGTTGCGCATGCGCCGGGAAATCTTCTCCGGCCCGGCCCAGAAGCTCGACTCCAACCCGCCTTCGCGGGCCAGCGCGTTGACCACGCCGCCCTGGGCGGTTTCCGCCAGCAGGCGCAGGGCACGATAGAGATTGGACTTGCCGCTGCCGTTGGCGCCGGTGATCAGATTGAGCCGGCCCAGCGGCAGGATCAGGCTGTTGATCGAGCGGTAGTTGGCGACGGCGAGGGTATGCAGCATGAAGGTGTCTTCCTGACAGGCGTTTCAGCGGCCGTAACGTGGCGAGAACGCCAGCCAGGCCAGCACGGGGTAACACAGGTAGTGCAGGCTGAAGAGAAACAGACCCATCGGGCTGGGTGTGTCCTGCAGGTACATCATGCCCAGCAGCCCCAGGTAGAGCAGCCCGAGCAGGCCGCCATAGAGAGCGGTGAGGCGCCAGCGCTCGGCATTGCTCGGTGCGCGCCCCGTGCGCCAGTGAAACAGCAGCGCCAGTGCGCCGGCGATGGCGGCCGCGATCAACAGGGTGGTGAACACCCCGCCGAGGCGTACGAAGGTGCGGAGCAAGAGATTCAGCAGCACGGCCGCGATCACCCCGCCCAGGGCGTAGTAACGCAACTGCACGGTCGGTGTCACAGGCTGCGTACCAGGCCGAAACGCTTGCTCAGGATCCGTTCCAGCAGCGCCTTGGGCAGCAACGTGGCGAGCAGCGGCAGGGCGCGGCTGCCATTGCCCAGGCGCAGCAGGCGCGGGCGTTTGTCGCGTTGCACGGCGGCGAGCAACTGGCTGGCAAAGTCGCTGGCCGGCGTGGGGTTGTCCTGCGAGGCGGCGGCGCGAGCACGGATGCCGTCGCGCAGCGGCCACCAGGGCGAGTCCTCGCGCAGCAGCGCCTCGGCCTGCTGGCTGGCATGGCTACCGAAGCTGGAGGCGATGGCGCCGGGCTGCACCTCCATCACCTCGATGGAGAAGGGCGCCAGCTCCAGGCGCAAGGCGTCGGTGAGCGCGTGCACTGCGGCCTTGGACGCGCAGTAGGCTCCGGCGAAGGGGGTGACCAGCACGCCGGAGACGCTGCCGATATTGATCACCAGGCCACGGCTGCGGCGCAGCAGCGGGAAGAAGGCGCGGGTCACGCCGACGATGGAAAACACATTGGTTTCGAACTGCTTGCGCATGGCTTCCACACCCCCATCGAGCAGCGGGCCCATGGCGCCGTAACCGGCGTTGTTGATCAGCACGTCGAGGCCGCCGATCTCTTCGTTCAGGCGGGTAGCCAGTTGCTGCAGCGCGTCGGCATCGTTGACATCCAGTTGCACCGCATTGAATCCGGCCTGCTGCAGCGCGGCCAGATCATTGTCCTTGCGCGCCGTGGCCCAGACCGTATAGCCGCCAGCCTTGAAGGCATCGGCCAGGGCGCGGCCGATGCCGCTGGAGCAGCCAGTGATAAGAACGCTGGGTTGAGGCATGAGGGCTTCCTTGAGTAGGGGCTCGCCGGGGCTGACCAGGCGGCGCGCACCATCGTGTCGATTCATCGGTGCGCACGGCGCACCCTACCATCAGCGGACGAACTTGCCTTGCAGGCGCTCGGCGCGAAACTCCAGCGTAGCCGGGCTATAGCCGCTGCGCAGGTCGGGCAGGGGCATGCAGTCGCTCCAGCTGGCGCCCGGCAGCAGTTCACCCGGGCCACTGTAGCGCGGCGATTCGTACAGGCGTTGGGCCAGATTGGTAGCGTTGCCGGGGCGGTAGGCGGCAACTTCCCAGCGCAGCTCGAGCAGGGCGGCGTCGCTGCCGTTCTTCAGGTCGATGGCCAGGGGGCGATCGGCGGGACACTGCTGCGGGGCGTAGCGCAGGCGCAGTTCGAGATGGGCGAGGTAGCGTTCGTCGCGGCTTTCCTGCCAGAGCACCCAGGTGGCCACCAGGCCGAGACCGACCAGTGCGGCCAGGGAAACCGGCAGAGCCTTGGTCGGATAGCGGATCAGCAGGATCAGCCAGGTGATGACGAGCGCGATACCGAACAGCATGAAGGCAGCCTTTTTGAAAGTCTGCGCTCATCCTACACAAGGTGCTTTGTCAGGGTAACCGCATTGGCTGTCGCAGGGTGTGACAGGCCTGGAGGCGGACATGAGCGGCGGGAGGGGCGTAGCCCGAATGCAATCCGGGGTCGGGGTCGACCCGGATTGCATCCGGCTACGAACAGCTCAGTGTGTGGCGCCGGCAGCTACTGCATCGCTGCGGCCGTACACGTCTTCCAGACGCTCGATATCGTCCTCGCCGAGGTAGGTGCCGGATTGCACTTCGATGATTTCCAGCGGGATCTTGCCCGGGTTGGAGAGGCGGTGCACCGAGGTCATCGGGATGTAGGTGGACTGGTTCTCGGTGAGCAGGAACTCGCGGTCGTCGCAGGTCACCTTGGCCGTGCCGGACACCACGATCCAGTGCTCGGCGCGGTGGTGGTGCATCTGCAGCGACAGCTGCGCGCCCGGCTTGACGGTGATGTGCTTGACCTGGAAACGGCCGCCCATGTCCACCGAGTCGTACGAGCCCCACGGGCGGTACACCTCGCAGTGGTTCTGGGTTTCGCAGCGGCCCTGTTCGTCGAGCCGGCTCACCAGCTTCTTGACGTCCTGCACGCGGTCCTTGTGCGCCACCATCATGGCGTCCTTGGTCTCCACCACGACGATGTCGTCCAGGCCGAGCACCGATACCAGCTTGCCGTTGCCGTGGATCAGGCAGTTGCGGCTGTCCTCGACCACCACGTCGCCCTTGGTCACGTTGCCGGCTGCGTCCTTGTCGTGCACTTCCCAGATCGACGACCAGCTGCCCACGTCGTTCCAGCCGGCGGCCAGCGGTACCACGCAGGCGCGGGTGGTCTTCTCCATCACGGCGTAGTCGATGGAGTTGTCCGGGCAGCAGGCGAAGGTGGCCGGGTCGATGGCGATCTGCGTGCCGTCGCGCTTGCTGCGTTCCAGGGCCAGCAGGCAGGTGTCGTAGATATCCACGTCGTGGTGCTTGAGCTCCTCGAGGAAGCGGCTGGCGCGGAACAGGAACATGCCGCTGTTCCAGTAGTAGTCGCCGCTGGCCACGTACTCGGTGGCGCGCTGGGCGTCGGGTTTCTCGACGAAGCTGGCGACGCGCGACACACCATCGGGCAGGGTGCCGTCGGCCTGACCACGGATGTAGCCGTAGCCGGTTTCCGGGCGGTCGGCCGGCACTCCGAACAGCACCATCTCGCCCTTCTCGGCGGCCACGGTGGCCAGCGCCAGGGCCTGGCGGAAGGCCTGCTGATCATCCAGCACGTGATCGGCCGGCAGCACCAGCATCAGCTCGTCACGACCTTCGGCGACCAGCTGCAGGGCGGCCATGGCCACCGCCGGGGCGGTGTTGCGACCGAAGGGCTCGAGCAGCAGCATCTGCGACTGCTGGCCGATCTGCTCCAGCTGCTCCAGGACGATGAAACGGTGCTCCTGGTTGGCCACCAGCACCGGCGGCTGCATGCCCTCGATGGAGAGACGCTGCAGGGTCTGCTGGAACAGGGTCCGCTCACCGGTCAGGGCAAGGAACTGCTTGGGGTAGAGCTTGCGCGAAAGAGGCCAGAGTCGCGAGCCGCTGCCGCCGGAAAGGATGATGGGGGTCATGGTGTCTCTCCTTAACAATTGATCGAGTTGGATGCTCGTGCTGTGTCGGTGCGGCGTGTGCCCGCCGTTTTCCTTGTTCTAGAAACTCACTGCCTCAACCGTCGATGGGGCGCTTGACCCACACCGGCGACAATTTGCCCTGACCGCCGGTGACGAACAGGCTCACCACTTCGCCGCGCTCCAGGGTGACCGGCTTCAGATCGGCGACCTTGCGCTCGCCGTCGAACAGCGCCAGGCCGACCTTCACCGGGTTGATCTCGCGGTCGCCGCGGCCGTCGGGTTTGACGTCGGCGACGACATCGGTCTTGCCGTCGGCGGTCTTCAGGCTGAGGGTGCTGTCGGTCAGGTTCTGCACACGCAGCAGGGCCTTCTGTCGGCTGGTGAAGGGGGGCTCTTCCACCAGGCGCGGTTCGGTACCGGTCTGGCTGACCAAGGTGTAGTAGCGGTCGGCCTGCAGTTGCACCGGCAGTTGCGCGTTACCGACCTGGGCCTGGTAGCTGCCGGCCGGGAGGAACTTGAAGTCGCTGGAGCCCAGCGGCGAGATCTGCCGGAGATGCGTCTCGCCGACGCGCACGTCCAGCTCGCTGCTGCTGGCGTTGTAGGCGCGAACGAAGGCCGAGCCCTTGGGCGCCTTGGGACCGTACAGCGCGGCATCGTTGGCCTGGGCCTGAAGCATGCCCAGGCCGAGTGCCAGGGCGAAGGCGCCGAGGGTGCCGCGGCGCAGGATCAGTTTGGTATTCATGTTGCGTCCTCCTTGGGGGTTGCCAGTAGTGCCGCCGTCAACGGTTGGCGGCGGCCAGACCCTGCTGATCGCCGGCGCCTTTCAGGGCGGCCAGCCATTGCGGGTCGAAGTCGGTGAAGTCGCTGCTCATCGGCAGGTAGCGCTCGGGGAATTCCCAGATCACCAGCTGCGGTGGGTCGTTCTCGAACTCTTCGCTCTGCAGGTACTTGAGCATCGGTACCAGCGGACCGCCGCCTTCCTCGGCATGGTTGGCGAGGTCGCGCTGCAGGTACTGGCGCAGGGCGCCGGCGAAGTTCCACGAGGGATTGGCGCTGTAGCTGGTGCCGACCAGCACCACCGGCAGGTCGCTGTCGGCGAACAGGTCGTCGCTGCTGGCCTGGGCGGCGCGGGTCTCGCGCTGCTGCAGGCTGTCGGCGCTCGGCAGCAGGTTCTCGAACAGCGGGGCCAGCGGCAGGAAGCTGGTCAGGTCGCCGCGGTGGGCGCGGGTTTCCACGGTTTCGGTGACGAACTCCTGCGGTTCGCCACGCAGCGGCACGGCGCTGCGCACCACCTCGCTCAGGGCTCGTGCGGTGACTTCGGCGCCGTCCGGCGTCCAGTGCGTGTCGGTGCGCAGGAACATCGGCGCCTGGCTCTTGCCGGCCTGCAGCGGGCCGAGCAGGTCGGGGGCGGCGATGCCGGCATCGCGCACGGCGCGGTGAAAGTGCGGATAGAGGCTGCGCTGCAGGGCGCTGGGGTGATGACGGCCGGTGTGTTCCGGGTACAGACGGGTCTTGGCCGGCACGATGGCCAGCAGCAGATGCACGTCGTGTTGCTCCAGACGCTGCTGCACGCCGCGGATCAGCGCCAGGTTGTCCTGCATCTGGCGCTGGGCATCGGCCACCGGGGCGAACTCCTCGTCCGAGTACAGCCAGCCGTCCTCGCCGATCACCAGGCCGCTGCGGCCTTCGCCGAACAGCAGATACTCCACGGCGGCCCACAGGTTGATGCCGACCTGCTTGAGCGGGAAGTGCTCGTCGTAATGACGCTCGACGCTCTTGGCCAGGCCGCCGTCGAGCACGCTGGGATCGCCCGGCATGCGATAGCCGGTCAGGTTGCCCATGGCGAGCAGGCTGACCGGCAACAGCAGCAGGCCGAACAGCACGACGTACAGGGTCTTGATGGGGCGGTTCATCAGCAGCCTCCGCTCAGAACTGGAAGTAGAGGAAGGGGGAGTAGCTCTGCGCCGAGAGCTTGAGCAGCGAGGCGCAGAACAGCAGGAGCAGGGCGCCGCGCAGCGCCACCAGGCGCAGGTCGAAGGCCTGCAGGGCCACCCCGGCACTGGCCAGGGTCAGGCGCGGTTCGTGATCGCGGCTGGCGAGGAACTGGCGCGCACCGCACACCGCGATCACCACCCAGGCCAGGGCCAGGGTGGCCATCTGCAGCCCGGTGATGTGCGCCAGGGTCAACTCGCTCAGGCGCCAGTCGCCGAAGCTGAACAGGGCGGCGTACATGCGTCCGGCCACCTCCAGGTTCTCGGCGCGGAAGATCACCCAGCCGAGCATCACCAGCAGCAGGGTGAAGGCCCACTTCATCGGGTTGAACAGGGTCGGTGCGGCCTTGACCCCGAGGGCCCGCTCGATGGCCAGCCAGGTGCCATGCCAGGCGCCCCAGATCAGGAAGGTCCAGTTGGCGCCGTGCCAGAAACCGCCCAGCAGCATGGTCAGGAACAGGTTGCGGTAGGTGTTGAAGGTGCCGTGACGGTTGCCGCCCAGCGGCACGTACAGGTAGTCGCGCAGCCAGGTGGACAGGCTGATGTGCCAGCGCCGCCAGAACTCGGTGATCGACTGGCTGATATAGGGCTGGTTGAAGTTCTCCATGAAGCGGAAGCCCATCATCAGGCCCAGGCCGATGGCCATGTCGCTGTAACCGGAGAAGTCGAAGTACAGCTGTGCGGTGTAGGCGATCATGCCCAGCCAGGCGTCCCCGGTGCTGGGGTTTTCCAGAGCGAAGCAGTGGTCCACCAGCGGCGCCAGGCTGTCGGCGATGAATACCTTCTTGACGAAGCCCTGCATGAAGCGCGTGGCGCCCTCGGAGAACTTGTCCAAGCTGTGGCTGCGCTGGGTGAACTGGTCGGCCAGATCCTTGTAGCGCAGCACCGGCCCGGCGATCAGCTGCGGGAACAGGGCGATGAAGGCGGCGAAGTTGATCAGGTTGCGCGTCGGCTCGGTGTCGCGGCGGTACACGTCGATCAGGTAGCTGATCGATTGGAAGATGTAGAAGGAAATGCCGATCGGCAGGATCACCGCCGTGAGCACGAAGGGCTCCATCCCCATGGATTCGAGCACGGCGTTGATATTGGCCACGCCGAAGTTCGCGTACTTGAAGTAGCCCAGGGTGGCCAGATTGCCGACCACCCCGGTGATCACCCAGCGCTGCGCGATGCGGGTGCCGGCGTTGGCGTGAATGCGCAGGCCGATGCCGTAGTTCCACAGGGTGACCGCGGCGAACAGCAGGAGGAAATCCACCCGCCACCAGGCATAGAAGGCGTAGCTACCGATCAGGATCAGCAGGTTGCGCCCGCGATTCGGGCACAGGTAGTACAGGCCGAGAAAGATCGGCAAAAACAGGAACAAAAAGACGTTGGATGAAAAGACCATCCGTGCTTCTCCGTGAATAGCCGGGGCAGCGCCCCCCTTTCCCCCCGCGAGCGGAGGGTTTGTTTGTGCCCTGCTGACAGGGCGCGGGGAGAGGGTCTTGCCCTCTCCCCAACCCTCTTCCATGAAGGGGAGAGGGTGTTGAACGGTGTGCCGCTTTCTCGCCTGCTTGCGGGAGAGGGGCGGGGCGGGTCAGCCGCCCCCGCCGAAGACCTGGGTCACCTCGCCGCCGAGACGGAAGCTGTTGAACGGCCCCATCTCCTGGTTCAGTTCACGCGTCTGCTCGTTGCACACGTAGAGCGTGCAGTAGGGCGCCAGCCAGGCGTACTTGAACTTCTTGCGCAGCTCTTCCATGTCTTGGCGCGAGCCGGTGCGCTGGGCGAAGGCGCCCGGGTCGCGCGCCCCCTGCAGCACCCGCTCGGCCAGACGCTGCAGCGCGCCGTGGTTCTCGCCACGCAGGTCGACGCCGTTGGCCTGGGCGAAGGCGGCGATCATCGCCAGCGGCGGCAGGGCGTAGTTGTGGTAGGCCAGGGCGCGCTGACGGCGGCGCATCTCGTTGTCGAGAAAGCCTTCGTCGTCCACCTGTCCGGCGGCGATGCGGAACTGGCCGACGGACCAGTCGAACAGGTCGCGGCGATCGCCGATTACCGCCACCGCCATCACCGACCAGGCGGCCCAGTAGCTGTGGTTGTTGATCTTCTTCAACGGCAGGTCGCTCCACTCGCGCACCGTGTGTTCGGCCAGGCGCACGAACCAGGCTTCGATGCGCTCGCTCTGCTGCGGGTAGTCGGCCAGCGGCTGCGACTCGGAGAACTTCAGGCGCAGCCAGGCGCCGGCCAGGCTGCCGAGGGCCCATTTGCGCATCGACTTGCCGGTGTGGTTGTACTGCTCGGACTCCAGCGCATCGGCACTGGCCCAGTGGTCGAGCCACTCGATGGCGCATTCCAGGCGTTCGCGCTGACCGGTGCGCATGTAGCCGGTGATCAGCCGGCCGGCCTCCTTCTCCAGGCGGGTGATGCCTTCGGTCTGCTTGCGGAAGTTCTTCTCCGCGTTGCGGTTGAGCGTGGCACGCGCGCTGTCGGAGCCGGCGTACTTGCTGGTGAACTGCAGTTCGCCGGTATAGGGCTGCGGCGGCGCCGAACAGGCGGGCGCCTTGCCGTCGCGCTGGCCGACCGGCGCGTGGTAGCCCGCCGGCGGCTGCAGCTCGGCGAAGGCCGGTGCGCTGAGCAGCACGGCCAGGAGCGTCAGGGGTGCGAGTCGTCTGGGCATAGATGCCTCCTCAGTTGCCCGCGGTGCGCTGCGCGACCTGCTGGCCGGCATCGTTCGGGCGCTGGCACAGGCTGGCCTGCACTTTCAGGTCGTCGGCACTGTCCTCGGGCTTTTCGATTTCCAGGGCGAAGAAGTTCTGCTCGCCCCAGCCCGGCTCGTCGCGCAGTTCCACGGCGAAGCGGCCGTCGGTGTCGACGGTGTGCGGTTTCTCCAGCTTGAGCTGCTCGCGGCGGCCGTTGAGGTACCAGATGGTGGCGTCCACGCGCTTGACCGACGGATCGCTGAACTGCAGATCCAGCTGGTGGCGATTGCCGGCCAGGGTCAGCAGGTTGTTCTCGCCGTTGACCAGCACCTCGTTGCTGCCCGGGCGCAGACGCGTTTCCTTGCTGAGCACCTGGTTCTGTCCGCTGCAGCCGTTGTTTAGGGACGCCATCAGCTGGCGGTGGATGCGGTCCGAGGCTAGGTCGTAGAGCGGCGAGAATTCCCAGATGAGGATCTGCGGCGGATCGTTCTGGAAGGCATCGCTGGCCAGGTACTCGAGCATCGCGCCCTCCAGACCGCCGCCGGGGAAGGCCGCGTTGAGGATGTCGGTGCCCAGGTACTCTTCGAGGAAACCGCCGAAGTTGTAGTTCTTGCCGCTGTGGCTGGTACCGATCAGGGTGATGCGCGGGCTGCTCTCGTCACCGAACAGGGCATCGCCGTCGCTGGCGTCCTTGGGCTCGGTAACGAACTGGTCGACGTACTGCACCGCGTAGCTGGTGCCGCACAGCTGGCTGGCGACGTTCTGCATGGTGCCGGTCTTGCCCATCAGGCCGATGCGCTCGGTGACGAACTCCTTGCGCGGGATATCCTCGAAGCCGGGGATGCGCTTGACCGTCTCGGCCACCAGGCGTGCGGTGCGTTCGGCGCCGTAGGGCGTCCAGTGCTGGTCGCGGCGGAAGTAGAACTCCTTGTCGCTGTTCTCGTCGGCCAGCGGCGTCAGGTCCGGCACCCAGATGCCCAGCTGCTCGAAGCGCGTCAGCGCCTGGCGATAGTTGCGCAGCGCCTTGTCGTAGTCGAAGCGCTGGTAGTCGGCCGGCGACAGCTTGTTGCGATTGACCAGGCCGCGGGTCGGTTGATAGACCACCACCAGCTCGACGCCGCGCTGCTTGAGCCCGTCGCGCAGCTCCTTGAGGCGCTGGTAGCCGATCTCGCTGGTGCCGAACTCGGTGCGCAGGTCTTCCACGCTGCGGAACAACCAGCCTTCCTCGGCATCGAGCAGGGTGATGAAGTTCTTCATGTAGTTGGTGGTGTACAGGCTGGCGTCGTGGGCGGCCGGGCACAGCGAGCAGCAGTCCTCGACCTGGTATTCCGGCGCCTGGCGCTCCTGCGCCTGCAAGGCGGTGCTGGCCAGTGCGCAGGCAATGGCCAGGGAAAGGGATTTGAAGGGCGATGGGATCATCTTTGGCCTCATCAATTGGTCAGTTTCTCGGGCTGGATCGGGTCGATCAGCACGGGCAGGCGCTGGCGCACCATGAGGTCGAGGATCTGCTCCTGCTTGTCGCCGAGAATGCCGGCGAGCTGGATACCGCTGCTCTTGCGCGGTGCGAGCATCTTCACGCGGTACAGCTCGACCGACAGCGGCGAGTCGATGCTGATCGGGCTGGAGCCGTTGCCGGCCAGGGTGCCGCCGACGATGATCATCGATACCTTGGTGTCGAACGGGTCCAGCTTGAGGTCGCGGTCGGTGTCGGAGAGGTCGCGGATGTGGCCATACACGCCGGTGAGCTGGTTCATCGCCGAAAGGTTTTCGTAGAGGCGGATGTTCTCGCTGTTGCGGATGCGGATGCCGTGGCGCTGGTTGCCCAGCACCTGGTTGCCCCACAGCAGGTTGTCACTGCTCTCGTACAGGGTGATGCCGTCGGAGTGGTTGCCGTACACGCGGTTGTAGGCGATCAGGTTGCGTTCGCTGTTACGGTCGATCACCACCCCGGAGAGCTTGTTGTCGAAGCTCTCGTTGTTGATGATCCAGCTGTCGTTGACCTCGCGCGAGATGATGATGCCGTGCTTCTTCTTGGTCCCGAAGACGCGGTTCTCGGCGATGATCAGGCCGTGCGAGCGGTCGTGCGGATCGATGCCGTAGACGATGTTGTCGCGGTAGGTATTGCCCTTGATCACCACGTTCTGCGCTTCGTAGCAGTAGAAGCCGTACCAGTGGTCGATGAATTCCGAGTCGATCAGCCAGCCGGTCGGCTCCTCGCGCTGCAGGCGTTTGTGCATGTTCGGCGTGTACTGGGTGATCGACACGCCGTAGGACTTGGAGGTGTCGTAGCCCAGGCTGGTCAGCACGGTGCTGGCGATGTACAGCTCGCTGCCGCCCCAGGACACCAGGAAGGGACGGAATTCCTTGCCGTTGTCGCGCATCGTCGCCGGGCCGTTGTCGGCCTCGCGCCAGGCGGTGATGCGGGTCTCGGTGAGGAACATCAGGCCGTCGTTGACCAGGAACGAGCCGCGCTCCTGCGACAGACGCAGCTCGCGGGTTTCCTTGCCCACATGCAGCGCCGCACCTTCGGCGACAACGATGGGCAGGCGGGCGATGTACACGCCCGGCTCCTGCTCTTCGAACTGACTGTCGGGCAGGGCCGCGGCCAGGTCCTGAGCGGTGATCAGGCCACCTTCGATGAAGATCGCCATGGGCATGCCCTGCTGGCGCTTGACCCACTCGCGCAGGCGTTCGTTGCCGCCGGTGAAGTCCTTCAGGGCGTCCTGGCGCAGCATGCGGCGCACCGCCACCTGGCCCTTGGCGCCTTGCGGAATCTTGGCCAGCACGGCGTCCAGGGTGTAGCCGGACAGGTCCGGCAGCTCTGGGGTTTCCAGGTGCAGCTCTTCGGCGGGTGCGGTGCGCACGCGGTAGTCGAACTGGTGCTCCAGCGGGTTGGCCTGGGCCAGCGGCGCCAGCAGGTGCAGGGCGCCGAGGAGCAGGGGAAGAGCTAAGCCGTTACGTTGCATGGTCCGATCCCTCAGAAGCGCCAGATGAAGTCGACGAAGGCGCGGTGCATCACCGAGTCGGTGCCGCTGCCATAGGCGTCGCCCGGCAGGAATACCCCGGCGCGCAGGCGTACCAGGGCCGAGCGGTCTTCCAGTTGTTCGGCCACCGAGGCCGGCAGCAGGCCCTGCTTGAAGTAGCGGGTCAGCACCAGGTCGACTTCCTGGCCGATGTCCTTCTCGCCGGCTTCCAGCGGGGCGGTGATGCCGCTGTCGCCCACGTCCTGATCGCTATCGACGCGCCAGAAACGGTGGTAGACCAGGCTGGCGTCGTAGTCTTCGCCGAGCTTCCAGGAGCTGAAGGCACTGGCCACCTGCAGGTTGGAGAGCTCGCCGCGGAAGGCCTCGCCATAGCGGTGCAGACGCGATTCGACACCGGTGAAATTGGCGCGGTTGCTGTGCAGGCCGGTCTGCATGAACTGACGCGACTTGCCGTCGTTGCCGCCGCCACTGCCACGGGCGTAGGCGGCGCCGATCTTCCAGTTTTCATCCAGGCTGTAGCGCAGACCGAGGTCCATGGCCCAGGCATCGACGTCCTGGCTGCGCGAGCCGGTGGCGATGCGCTCGCTGCCGACCACCTGCTGCTGCAGCTGGTCGGTGTCGCCCTTGAGCCAGGTCATCTGCGCCCAGTAGTTGAGGCGATTGCGCGAGTTGCGCTCGAAGAAGCCGCCGTCGGCGTGCAGGCCGAACCAGGTGAGGTCGCCGGTGTAGCGTTTGCTCAGTTCGTCGACGCGCTCGCCGGCATTCGGCAGGCTGCCGTCGTCGCGGCTGTGGTGCAGCTTGGCGCCGACGCGGTGGCCGGGCGTCCACTGGTAGTTGAGGCCGGCGAAGAAGTGCCGACGATCCTCGTCTTCCGGCGCCAGGTCGTCGAGGTCGGTGCGGTATTCGGAGAAGCGTTCGGCGATACCCAGGTTGGCCTGCAGCAGGGTGGTGTCGAAGTTCCAGTGCACCGCTTCGATATTGGTGTCCCACCAGGTGCCTTCGTCGCTGCGCAGGCGCTGACGGCCGACGCGCAGATGCTCGCCGGGGTAGGCAGTGAGGCCGCGGTAGTCGAGCCAGAACTCGCGCATGGCCAGGTAGCTCTTGTCCGGCTGGCGCGCGTCGCTGCGCTGCGCGCTGCTGTCGTCGTCGTTCTGCAGCGGGTCGGTTTCGATGGTGTCGGTGGCGGTCACCGCCTGGCCCATGGCGAAGGCGCTCCAGTTGCCGCGCTCGCCATAGGCCCAGGGGCGCAGGTCCAGACCGATACCGCTGACATCCCCGCCGCTGCGGGTGCCGAGGTCACGGTCGTCCTCGGACTGGGCCGTGATCTTCACGTCCAGGCCGAAGTTCTTCGGCGCATCCGCCGCCCAGGCGGCGCTGGCCGCCAGCAGGCTGGCGCCGAGGCCCAGCTGGCTGGCAATACGGTTTAACTGCATGCGTGCATCCTTGTTCATGGCTGGCTGACCTGCAGGGCGGCCTGCTGCTGCAGGACGATGCCGCGGGCCTCGCGCTCTTCGCGCAGCAGGCGCTGGCCCTCGGCCAGTTGTGCCGGAGTCAGGCTCTCGGCCACCTCATGCGCCAGCTCGAAGGTCGGCGGCGTGTTGCGCGGCAGGGCCAGCTGGCTGAAGACATAGGCGTTGACCGGGTTGGGTTTGACCCCGCGGCCCTGGCTGAACATCTGCGCGAGAACGAAGTCGGCGCTGAGCTGGCCGGCGCGGGCGGCGCTGAGCAGGTGATCCAGCGCCTGCTGGGCGTAGACCTCGCCGAGGTAGCCGCGCAGGTAGATCTGCCCCAGGTAGTAATTGGCGCTCGGTTCGCTGGGCGCGGCCTTGCGCAGGTGCTCTTCGGCCTTGCGCGGTTCCTGCGGCAGCAGCTTGCCTTCGTAGTACAGGCGTCCGAGCAGCAGTTCGGCGCGCGGCAGGGCGGCCTCGCGGCCTTTCTCCAGGTAGCCGAGCAGGGTTTCGGTGTCGCCCTGGGCCGGGTAGTCGTAGAGCAGGCGCGCCAGGCTGACCCAGGCGGCCGGGTAGTCCGGGGCGATGGTTTCCAGCAGGTCCTGGGCGAGCTGCGGTTGCGGCTGGCCCAGCTCGGGGTCGCTGAGCACCTGGGCCACGGACTCGACCTGGTTGGGCGAGACGCTGCCGGCGCGGTAGCCGGCGAGAAGACGGTCGAGCAGGGCCTGACGGTCGTCCTCGCGGTTCTGCTTCTGGTACACCGTGGCCAGCTCGGCGTAACAGGCATCGTTGCTGGCCAGGCGCGCCTGGCAGATGCGCTCGATCTCGCCCAGGTGCTGGTCGTAGGTGCCATCGGTGCGATACAGGAGAATCTGCGCCAGTTCTGCCTGCGGCAGACCCTGCTGGCGCCAGTCTTGGATACGTTGCGCGAGGTTCATGGCGGGAAAGTCCTGTGGGTAGAACAGGTAGAGTTCGGTCAGCGGCAGCAGCGCGCTGGGCTCGCGAGCCTTGGCCGCGCTTTCCAGCAGCTCGGCGGCCTCGCGGCGCTCGGCCAGGGTGCTGCCGGGCTTGCGCGCCAGCAGCTTGCCCAGGCGCGCCTGGGCGCGCGGCGAACCGTCCATGGCCTGGCGGTAGATGCGCTCGGCCTCATCCAGATCCTGGCTCTGGCCCTTGGCGGCGTAGATGTCCGCCAGGCCGATCTGCGCGTCGTCGTAGCCCATCTCGGCGAGCTCACGGAAATGCCACTCGGCGGTCTGCTGATCGCCGCGCTGCAGCGCTTCGCGGGCCAGGCGCTGGTCCGGCAGCCCGGCGCAGCCAGCCAGCGTGGCGCTGACGGCGAGGCCGAGCAGGGCGGGGCGAAGTAGGGGCAGGGTCACGGCGACCTCCTCAGCGGCCGGCTGCGACGGCGCGGTCCACCAGCCAGCCCAGCGACGGGCCGCGGTCGATCACCACGTCCACCGGCTGACCGGCGAGGCTGGCCGGCAGGGTTTCCTCCGGCTTGATCACCACGCGGATGTCGGCGGACAGGCCACCGTCATGCAGGCTGCTGCTGACGATTTCGCCACGGCGCGGCGCATCTTCGCCGGCCACCTTGAAGCTCACCGGCGTGCCGGGGCGCGCCTGCTCCAGGTGACGGTAGGGGAAGCTGGCGGCGACGGTGGCGATACCA
>MTEW01000964.1_pt4 | contig 74084 bp, 76 predicted proteins | sample 1042681 | NCBI WGS metagenome assembly MTEW01 (sample SAMN06185811, study PRJNA358809) | soil metagenome | isolation source: soil biostimulated with citrate as carbon source | place: India | collected 2015-05-23 | reverse complement strand
CGGCACCCATGTACTTGAAGTGCGGGCGCACGTTCAGGCTGACGCGGTACCAGCCCGGCTCGCCTTCGACATCGCTGACGATGACCTGGGCGGCACGCAGCGGACGACGGCTACGCACTTCGGAGCTTGGGTTCTCCTGGTCGGCGACGTACTGGCGAATCCACTTGTTCAGTTCCAGCTCGAGGTCGGTACGCTCCTTCCAGGCACCGATCTGCTCGCGCTGCAGCACTTTCAGGTAGTGGGCCAGACGGTTGACGATGAACATGTACGGCAGCTGGGTGCCCAGCTTGTAGTTCAGCTCGGCGGTCTTGCCTTCTTCGCTGATGCCGAAGAACTTCGGCTTCTGCGCCGAGTTGGCGGAGAAGAACGCGGCGTTGTCGCTGCCCTTGCGCATGGTCAGGGCGATAAAGCCTTCTTCCGCAAGTTCATATTCGCGACGGTCGGAAACCAGCACCTCGGTGGGGATCTTGGTCTCGATCTCGCCCATGCTCTCGAAGTGGTGCAGCGGCAGGTCTTCCACCGCGCCACCGCTCTGCGGGCCGATGATGTTCGGGCACCAGCGGAACTTGGCGAAGCTGTCGGTCAGACGGCTGGCGAAGGCGTAGGCGGTATTGCCCCACAGGTAGTGCTCGTGGCTGTTGGCCACGTTTTCCTTATAGACGAAGGTCTTCACCGGGTTGTCTTCCGGGTCGTACGGGTTGCGCAGCAGAAAGCGCGGTACGGTCAGGCCGACGTAGCGGGCGTCTTCCTGCTCGCGGAAGCTCTGCCACTTGGTGAATTGCGGGCCTTCGAAGTGGTCCTTGAGGTCCTTCAGGTCCGGCAGGCCGGTGAAGGTTTCCAGGCCGAAGAATTTCGGACCGGCCGAGGCGATGAACGGGGCGTGCGACATGCAGGCCACCGAGGCGACGTACTGCAGGGTCTTGACGTCTGGAGCGCTCGGGTCGAAGTAGTAGTTGGCGATCAGGGCGCCGACCGGCTGGCCACCGAACTGGCCGTACTCGGCGGTGTAGATGTGCTTGTACAGGCCGGACTGCACGATTTCCGGGCTGTCTTCGAAGTCATCGAGCAGGTCCTGCTTGGAGGCGTTGAGGATCTCCAGCTTGATGTTCTCGCGGAAGTTGGTGCGATCCACCAGCAGCTTGAGGCCGCGCCAGGAGGATTCCAGGGCCTGAAAGTCCGGGTGGTGCAGGATTTCGTCCATCTGCCGGCTGAGCTTGGCGTCGATCTCCGCGATCATGCGGTCGACCATGGCCTTCTTCACCGGCTCGTTTTCGTTCTGCGGCTTGAGCAGCTCTTCGATGAAGGCCGATACGCCGCGCTTGGCGATGTCGTAGGCCTCGTCATCGGGAGTCAGTTTGGTCTCGGCGATGATGCGGTCGAGAATGCCGAGTTCGGCGGCGCTGTGGCTGCTTTCTACGGCTGCGCTAGTCGTGCTCATGAATATGCGTCCTTGTCAGTGAGAATCAGGAATCCAGCTTGTCTTTGGCGGCCAGGCCCAGTTCGCCGAGCACGCGGTCGCGCGAGTCGTCGTCGGAAAGCACGCTTTCGATCGCCTTGCGGAAGGCCGGGGCGTTGCCCAGCGGGCCTTTGAGGGCGACCAGGGCGTCGCGCAGTTCCATCAGCTTCTTCAGCTCCGGTACCTGCTCGACCAGGTTGGCGGGGTTGAAGTCCTTCATGGAGTTGATGCGCAGCTGCACGGCCAGCTCGTCATCGGTCTGCTCGTCCTGCAGACGGTTCGGCACGGCGAAGGTCAGGTTCAGTTCCTGCTTGGCCAGCACTTCGTCGAAGCTGTTCTTGTCGATGCTGATGGGCTTGCGGTCTTCGATCTTGCGATCGTCGGCACGCTGGGTGAAATCGCCGAGCACCATGAGCTTCAGGGGCAGTTCGATTTCTTCCTGGGCGCCGCCGGTGGCGGGTTTGAAGGTGACGTTGATGCGTTCCTTGGGGGCTACCGAGCCTTCTTTGGCCATGGGTTTTCTCCTTTGCGTTGATGGCCCGGAGGCCTTGATTGGCGTGTTGGCGCCTTACTCCAGCACCACCTCGAGGTCGAGGTGGCACAACCTGCGATAGATCTCGTCCTTGCTGTCGCGCACGGCATGGTTCTGCGGTAGCAGCTCGCAGCAGTGGTGCAGCAGGCGCAGCACATCCAGGGCGAGATCGGGTTCCCACTCGCCGAGGCCCGAGGCCTGCAGCGTCTGGTCGAGCGATTCGAGTTGGGTCTTGGCCAGGTCGTACTTCTTCGCGGCGAAGCACAGGCGGGCCAGGGTCAGTTGCCAGAAGAAGCGTTCGCGGCCGCCACGGGCGCGCGACATGCCCTGCTTTAGCTGCTGCACGGCGGCCTTCAGGCCGTCCTTGCGCAGGCCGGGCAGCACCTGCTGCAGCGCCTCTTCCCAGGGCGGCGTGGCGCCCTGCTCGCTGGCGGCAGGCTTCTTTTCCACTTCCGGGGCCTGCAGGTGCGGCAGCACATGGGCACCGATCCAGGCACGGGTCTCGGCATCGGCGAAGGGCACGCCGTCATGGAAGCGCAGCTCGTCGAGGCCGGGCACGCGCTGCAGGAACAGGGCGAGCTGGATTTCCACTTCGCGCATGGCCTGCTCGGCCTTGAGCTCCTGCAGGCATTCCCAGACCAGGCGCTGGCCATCGAGCCAGAACGGCGCGCGGGCGATGCTGGCTTCCAGATCGGCGAGCAGGTCGGCGTAGGCGCCCTGGGCGAAGCGTTCCTTGTACGAGGCCAGCTTGTCGGCCGGCAGGCCGCGCAGGGCGGTGATCTGTTCGGCGTTGCGCTCGGGCAGCGACTCGATGGGCAGCCACAGCAGAGTGCGTGCCAGGCGCAGCGGCTTGAGGTCGGTGGCCTTGTTCTTCAGCCACCAGGCGCACAACGGGCGGGCGGCGTCCTGCTGGCTGCGCAGGGCCTTGTGCGCATCCTTCTCGCTTTCGATGGGGCCGCTGCCGGTGATGATCTGGGTGGCGACCTGCTTGACCTGGGCGATGGCGGCGCCGACTGCGCCCGGCTCGGCCTGGCCCTGGCTGGCCCGCTTGATCTGCTCGTCGAGGCGGCGGCACAGCGGCAGCAGCAGCGGCGAGTCCTCGCCGAGGTGGCTCGACAGGGCGGCTTCCAGACCATGCAGGTGTTCGGCCAGACGGCGAAACAGCAGCAGCTGCTCGCTGATCGGCACGTGTTCGGCCAGCGCCTGTTCCAGGCGCGGCAGCAGCCAGTTGATGGCGGCGGTGCGGGTCCGCGCCTTGCGCGGGTGCAGCTCGTGCCAGTGGTGTTCGCAAAGGTAGTGCAGCAGATTCAGACCGGCCTGCAGGCCGGCGAAGGATTCGCGCTGGAACAGGCCCCAGGTCAGCCAGGTGGCGGCGCGCAGATCCTTGGATTGGGTGGTCAGCAGGTTCTCGCTGCCCTCGCGCACCTTCTGCCAGTCGACGGCGCCGGTTTCATGCAGCGAGGAGGCCTTGCCCAGCTCGGTTTCCAGCATTTCGTATTCGCTGGAATAACGCACGTCTTCACCGGCGAAGTTCCCTTCATTAATAGGGGATTTGGCCAGATTGAGATAATGAGCGGTGAGCTTGCTGGAGTACGTCATTCCATGACTCGACTTCTAAGTGGGCAACTTCCGCAGGTGTAGCACTTGGCTATCCAGCCAGGGCAAAAACACCGCAGTGCGCAACTTTTTGCGCAGTTGTTTGTGCAACAACTTGCGCAAGATCCTTATAGGTCGGGCATCCTAGCCCCATGATCGAAGGGGGGCAACCGCCGGAAGTGTGAAATGCCTAACATTCGAGGACATCTTTCAAATTATTACCGGAACGTCAGTGCCGGGTATTTGTCACGAACTTCCGACAAGTTGTCATCGATGTTTCAGGGCCGCGGAGATGTTCTTCCGTACTTGTAGGAAATAACTTACTAGCAAATTAGTGGCGCATCACATTTGATGGCAAATTGATATTCGCTTATGTGACGCCGGCCGCTGTTTATATACTGGCTTTGTGCCAGAGCGGCTGACGTCAGGCAGCGTCGATCAGTGCCCGAACGCGTCGCTGGAAAGCCGCAGATCGAGGCGGTGCCATTCGTCGGGTTTCACCTGCACCACATCCTCCAGCAGGTTGGCGGTCTCGATGCACAGCATGTTTTGCCAGGCGTCATCCGGGAACTGCGAAAGGCGCCTGGCCTTGTCGACCCAGGGATTCCACAGCACGGCCGAGCGCGAGCCGCTGCAATCGAGGTGAATGCGCCGCCCCCAGCCCGGATCGACGATGCTCAGGCGGGCCGGTGTGTCCAGATAGATGCGGTCGGTCTCGCCGACGAAGCGCAATTCGGCATCCTGCCGCAGCTCTCGCCAGTCCTGCAGCGTGTCGACGTAGCGGCAGCCCTGCAGGCCATCGACGCTGACCTGGCGCACGTCGCTGACGGCGAAGTAGGTATGCAGGGCCTGGCTCAGGGTCAAGGGCGCTTCCCCACGGTTGTGGGTCTGCAGGCTCATGGCCAGATCGTCCGCCAGACGAATCTCGAACTGCAGGAGTGCCGCATGCGGCCAGCCCGCCAGCGGCTCCTTCTGCGTATCGAAGGCGAACCGCAGCGTCACCTGCTCGCCCTCCTCGTCGATGCCCAGCAGCTGCCAGTCCAGCCCGCGCACCAGACCATGGGCAGGCGCTTCGACCTGCTGATAGTGCGCCTGCACCGCCTGGGGATTGCGCCGCAGGTCGCCGAACCAGGGCCAGCAGATCGGCACCCCGCCACGCACGCTCTGCGCGCGCTGATAGGCGGCCTCGGGGCTGAGCCAGATCAGCGGCGGCTGGCCGTCGCGCTGGTAAGCGAGTATCTGCGCCCCCTGCTGGGCCACCAGCAGCTCGCTGCGCTGGGTGCGAATGCGCCAGCAGATCAGTTGATCCAGTTCCACACGTTCGACTTGGGTATTGCTCATGGCGGCTTCTCGCTCTGCGAAATGGCTTCTATTGGACGCTCAGACGGCGCACAAAGCAAAACGCCCGTCACGAGGACGGGCGTCTGGCAACTGCGAGGTATGACCTACTTGCCGTAGACCTGTTCCGGCAGCCAGGTGATCAGCCCCGGGAACATGTAGGCGATCACCAGCAGCAGGATCTGGATCAGGATGAACGGCACCACACCCTTGTAGATGGTGCTGGTGGCCACCGATGCCGGCGTCACCCCGCGCAGGTAGAACAGCGCGAAGCCGAACGGCGGGGTGAGGAAGGATGTCTGGAGGTTCAGCGCGATCATCACGCCGAGCCAGATCGGATCCAGCCCCATGGCCAGCAGCACCGGCCCGACGATCGGCACCACCACGAAGGTGATTTCGATGAAGTCGAGGATGAAGCCGAGCAGGAAGATCACCAGCATCACCAGGAAGAAGGCGCCAAGCACGCCGCCCGGCAGCTGGGCGAACACTTCCTCGATCATGTGCTCGCCGCCGAAACCGCGGAATACCAGGGAGAACAGCGAGGCGCCGATCAGGATCATGAAGACCATGGCGCTGATCTCGGTAGTGCCGTAGGCCACTTCCTTGAGCTGGCCGAAATTCAGCTTGCCCTTGCTCGCCGCCAGCAGCATCGCACCCACGGCGCCCAATGCCGCGGCCTCGGTGGGCGTGGCATAGCCGGCGAGGATCGAGCCGAGCACCGCGCCGATCAGGATCAGCGGCGGTACCAGCGCCTTGATCAGCTTGCCCCACTCGATCGGCCCCAGCTCTTCCTGCGGCAGCGCCGGCAGCTTCTTCGGCTGGAAGATCGCGGTGCCAACGATATAGAGGATGTACAGGCCGACCAGCAGCAGACCGGGCAGCAGGGCGCCGACGAACAGGTCGCCGACCGAAACGGTCTTCGGCGAGAAGATGCCCATCTTCAGCTGCGCCTGCTGATAGGCGCTGGACATCACGTCGCCGAGCAGCACCAGGACGATGGACGGCGGGATGATCTGGCCCAGCGTGCCGGTAGCCGCCAGGGTGCCGGTGGAAATGGCCGGATCATAGCCGCGGCGCAGCATGGTCGGCAGCGCCAGCAGGCCCATGGTCACCACGGTGGCACCGACGATGCCGGTGGAAGCGGCCAGCAGGGCGCCGACCACGCACACGGAAATCGCCAGACCGCCACGCAGGGTGCCGAACAGGCGCGACATGGACTCGAGCAGATCCTCGGCCACTCGCGAGCGTTCCAGCATCACCCCCATGAACACGAACAGCGGCACGGCCAGCATGGTCTGGTTGTTCATGATGCCGAACAGGCGGTTGGGCAGGGCGCTCAGGTAACCGGCATCGAAGGTACCGGTGAGCACGCCGATGCCGGCGAACAGCAGGGACACACCGGCCAGGGTGAAGGCCACCGGATAACCGGCCATCAGCGCCAGGCAGATGCTGACGAACAGCAGAATCGCCATCAACTCAGCCATGTTTCACCTCCGGAGCCGGCAGGCGACCGCTGATGACGTAAAGCGCCTTGATCAGATTGGAAACGCCCTGCAGCGCCAGGCTGACCACCAGCACCAGGATGATGCTCTTCTGCAGGTAGACGAACTTCAGACCGCCGGACTCCCCCGAGGCCTCGCGGGTCGCCCAGGAGTTGCTCACGTAGTCCCAGCTGGCCCAGCCGAGGAACAGCGCGACCGGCAACAGGAACAGCAGGGTGCCGAGAATTTCCACCAGCGCCTGACGGCGACCGCTGAATTTCTGGAAGAAGATGTCCACGCGCACGTGGCCGTTACGCTGCAGCACCCAGGCCGCAGCGCCCATGAATACCAGCGCATGGGCGTAGAGCACGGCCTCCTGCAGCGCCGTCGCGCCGATACCGAAGCCGTAGCGCAGTACCACGACGATGGCGGTGCCGATTACCAGAAACAGGGTGAGCCAGGCGCAGGCCTTGCCGAATAGGGCGTTGCACGCATCGATGAAGCGTGCCAACCCAAGTAAAGGGGGGGGATTGGGCATGGCAGATCCTTATTCTTATAGCCAAGGGGCTCGGGATTCTAGGTGGCCGCTCGAGAGCGTCGCAACCCGTAATACTACGTACGTAGTCGCTGCGCTTGAGTGATGCCATTGCCTATGATAGTCAGAACGCTCCGAATGCTGGCGATCCCGGTGTTCGAGTCATCACAACAACAAGGAGCATTGCATGAAACGTCGCGACATACTCGCCGCAGCCGGTGTTGGCCTGGCAGCCACCGCACTGGTGGGCTGCAAAGAAGAGGCAAAAAGCGCCGCTGCGCCCCAAGAGGGCTCGAGTTCCCAGACCTTCAACTGGAAGATGGTCACCTCCTGGCCGAAGAACTTCCCAGGCGTCGGCGTCGGCGCCGAGCGCTTCGCCAAGCTCGTCGAGGAGATGAGCAACGGCCGTCTGAAGATCAAGGTCTACGCCGCCGGCGAGCTGGTCCCGGCGCTGGAAGTGTTCGATGCAGTCTCCCGCGGCACCGCCGAAATGGGTCACGGCGCGCCGTACTACTGGAAGGGCAAAGTCCCGGCCGCGCAGTTCTTCTGCGCCTCGCCGTTCGGTCCCAACGCCCAGGAAATGAACGCCTGGCTGCACCGCGGCGGCGGTCAGCAGCTGTGGGAAGAGGTGTACAAGCCGTTCGGCGTCCTGCCCATGGCCTGCGGCAACACCGGCGTGCAGACCGCCGGCTGGTTCAACAAGGAAATCAATTCGGTCGACGACTTCAAGGGCCTGAAGATGCGCACCCCCGGCCTGGGCGGCGAAGTGCTGACCAAGATGGGCGGTACCGTGGTCAACATGCCGGCCGGCGAGATCTTCACTGCCATGCAGACCGGCGCCATCGACGCCACCGAGTGGATCGGCCCGTACAACGACCTGGCCCTGGGTCTGCACAAGGCTGCCAAGTACTACTACACCCCGGGCTGGCAGGAGCCGAGCGTACTGTTCGAGCTGGACGTCAACCTCAAGGCCTGGGACACCCTGCCGGCCGACCTCAAGGCCATCGTTCGTGCCGCCGCTCGCGACGTCAACGGCGACATGCTCGACGACTACAACGCCAAGAACATGGAAGCCATGGAACAGCTCAAGGCCGATGGCGTGGAAGTCCGCCGCCTGCCGGACGAAGTCCTGGCCCGCCTGAAGGAAGTGGCAGCCGAGGTGGTCGATGCCAGCGCCGCGGCCGACCCGGCAGCGAGCAAGGTCTGGGAACACCAGAAGGCCTACCTCAAGCGCCTGTACGAATACGCCGAAAGCAACGAGAAGGACATCTACAACATCCGCGGCTGATTGCCGAGCCATGCAAAGCTCGGCGTCGCGCGGCGAGCCGTTCGCCTAGCGTGGCGACTATCGAAGACCCGGTGCAATCACCGGGTCTTCTCTTTTGAGCCAAGGCAGATGGCCGCTGTCTGGCCCCTTCGCAGGGTATCGAGCGGTTTCCCGACCCGACTCAGGCTTTACCCGCTGCATCCTCGACCAGTCCCACTAGGCACAGGCTCCGCTGCCGACACGATTGCGCCCGGACGCACAGCCTTCGCCGGGAATCGTCAGCACTCGACATGGCCAGCGAGAGCCGTGGTGGATATCTCCTGATCGCCGACGAAGTGCGCGTCTCGGCCAGCCACACGCCACAAAGCACAGCGCAAATCCGGGTATGATCGACTGCCTGCAGACAGGCACCGAATACACACGGATGCGATGCGCCGTTCCAGCGACGCCGGTCATGCCGCTGGGCGGGCGAGTCAGGCCAGCGCCGCTCGCCCCCGCCAACCCGGCGACGACCTGGGTACTCTGCTGCGCCAATTTCGCATTCAGCTGGCTGTGTTCTTTCCGGAATGACCTGACCCATGCAGCTCAAACACAAGATAGTCGCACTCAGCGTGCTGCCGTTGCTGCTGGCCGTGGCGGTGGTCTGTGTTCTGGTGTTCTTCCAGAACCAGCGCCTGGGCGAGCAACAGGCGCGCCTGATCGAAGACAGCATCCTGGCGAGCAAGCGCGTCGAGCTCAAACACTATGTCGAGATGGCCCTGAGCATCATTTCGCCGCTGTACGAAAGCGGCCGCGACGATGCCGAGATCAAACAGCAGGTGTTGGGGGTGCTGGCGAGAATCAGCTTCGGCAGCGACGGCTACTTCTTCGTTTACGAGAGCAACGGGCGCAACCTGATGCATCCGCGTCAGGGCGAGCTGGTCGGGCAGGACCTCTGGAACATGACCGACCCGCGCGGCCTACTGGTCATTCAGGCCCTGATGCAGAGCGCGCAGAGCGGCGACGGCTTCCAGCTTTACGCCTGGCAGAAACCGTCCACCGGCGAGGTGACCGACAAGCTGGCCTACGTGGTCATGCTCGAGCGCTGGGGCTGGATGCTCGGCACCGGCATCTATCTGGAAGACGTCGACCAGGCGATTGCCCAGGTGCACGACGAGGCCAGCAACGGCATCCATGCCACCATGCTGGCGATTGCCGGCGTGGCCTTGGTCGCCGTGCTACTGGTGTTCGCCGGCGGCCTGGCGCTGAACCTCAGCGAGCATCGCCTGGCGGATCGCAAGCTGCAGTTGCTCACCCAACGCATCGTCAGCCTGCAGGAAGAGGAGCGCTCGCGGGTCTCGCGCGAACTGCACGACGGCATCAGCCAGCTGCTCGCTTCCATCAAGTTCCAGTTCGAGCTGGCCAGCCTCGAGCTGGCCTCGGGCAATGAGCAGGGTCTGGACACGCTGCACAAGGGCACCGAGCGGCTCGCGGGTGCCATCGGCGAAGTGCGGCGGATTTCCCACGACCTGCACCCCTCGCTGCTCGACACCCTCGGCCTGCCCGCCGCGATTGCTCAGCTGGTCGCCGAATTCGAGCAACGCAGCGGCCTGCTGATCGACTACAAGAACGACCTGGGCGATACACTGCTCAACGATGGGATGGCGGTTGCGCTGTTCAGGATCCTGCAGGAAGCCCTGACCAACATCGAACGCCACGCGCAGGCGAACACCGTTGCCATCAGCCTCGACGGCCGGGCGCGACGGGTGCGTCTGCGGGTTCGCGACGACGGTGTCGGTTTCAGCTCCCGGCATTTCGACACCCTGACTGGCGGTATCGGCTTGCGCAACATCCGCCAGCGTGTCGAACATTTTGGCGGGCGCTTCGCCCTGACCTCGCAACCCGGCCACACGGAGCTGATGGTGACGCTGCCACTACCGACACCCTAGCTCTCGACTGAAACGACCAAAACAACAAGAGCGCGCACCCATGACCGCTGCCACCATACGAATTGCCCTGATAGACGACCACGCCCTGGTGCGCGAAGGTATTCGCGCGCTGCTCGAGGTGCTGCCTCATTTCCAGGTCGTCGGCGAGGCCGGCAGTGGCGCCGAGGCGTTCGACCTGCTGCAGCGCACCCCAGTCGACATCCTGCTGATGGATGTGGGCCTGCGCGACATCAACGGGCTGGAACTGACCCGCCAGCTGCGCGAGCGCTACCCCGCCATAAAGGTGTTGATGCTGAGCATGTACGACAATCAGGAGTACGTGAGCAGCTCGCTGGCGGTGGGCGCCAGTGGCTACGTTCTGAAGGAAGCGCCTTCCCGGGAAATCGTCGCGGCTATCGAAGCCATTGCAGCCGGCGGCAGCTTCTACAGCGGCGATATCGCGCGCAAGCTGGTCAAGCCGGCCCCCAGCGAAGACGAACTGACGCCGCGCGAACGCGAGGTGCTGCTGATGCTCGCCCAGGGCCTGAACAACAAGGTCATGGCCCGCACCCTGCAAATCAGCGTGCGCACCGTGGAAACCCATCGCCTGAGCATCAGGCGCAAACTGGCTATCGACAAGCCGGCAGACCTGCTCAAGCATGCCCTGGCCCATGGCTGGGTACCCTACGACTAGCAGGCCGTCAGGTGGATAGAACCCTGTAGCCCCAAGCGCCGGAACGCGGCAGTCGGCGGCGAGCAGCCTCAGCTTCAGCGGCGTGCCGGTACCGGGCGGGTACGGCCACTGCCGTCGATGGCGACGAAGACGAACACCGCCTCGGTGACCTTGCGCCATTCGTTGGACAACGGATCGTCGCTCCACACCTCGACCATCATCTGGATCGAGCTGCGCCCCACTTCCAGGGCCTGGGTGTAGAAGGACAACTGCGCGCCCACCGCCACCGGCACCAGAAAGGCCATGCGATCGATGGCCACGGTCGCTACGCGGCCCCCTGCGACCTTGCTCGCCATGGCGGTACCGGCGAGGTCCATCTGCGAAACCAGCCAGCCACCGTAGATATCACCGAAACCATTGGTCTCGCGCGGCAGCGCAGTGATCTGCAGGGCGAGGTCACCCTGAGGGATCGGATCTTCCTGTTCGTAGTCGTTCATCGGCTCGAGACTCGCGGCGCGGTTGTTGTTCTGAGGCGCGGAACCCGCATGGCACACGGGCGCAGCGAGTATACCGACTGAGCGGTCGGCGGGCGACCACATCAACGGCCCCCGGCGCCTGGCCGTCGGGCAAAACGCACGACCGGCAAACGCCCGTTCGGGCAGGATGCCCGTCACCTCTCACCCCAGCCAATATTCAAGTCTCTGATTTTAAAAGACTTTATTTTCAGCAAAAGACTGGCACGGGCGCTGCAACGCTTTGGTTGGGTGATCGGTCATGCACCGGTCACGAGGTTGGAAAAGGAAGGGGCGGACATGCCATTCGCCCCAATGCGACAGGAGAACCGCCATGTGGATAGTCGCTTTGGTGCTGGCAGCCTTGCTGCTACTGCTGAGTCTGATCCTCGCCAGCGTCCTGCTGGTTGGCCAGACCCTGTGCGCCAGCCGCAACACCACCGCCGAGCTGGACCTGCCCGAGGGCAGCCCGCGCCAGCCGGCCGTCCCGAGCAACCCGCAACACCCCTGGCCCGCCTGGGCCGCTACCCATTGAACCACCGAGGAGAAACGCCATGCTGAGTTGGGCACTTACCTTTCTGATCATCGCCATCATCGCTGCCGTACTGGGCTTCGGTGGTATCGCCGGCACCGCCGCAGGTATCGCCAAGATCCTGTTCGTGGTGTTCCTGGTGCTGTTCATCATCTCGTTCATCATGGGCCGTCGCCCCCGCATGTAAGGAGACGTCGATGCAGTTGATGCACGCCATTGCCGCCGCCCTGTTGATGGGTGGCGCCCTGGCGGCCCAGGCCGCCGATCGAGATGCCGCCTTCCACCCGGGCGAGCTGCTGACCAGCAACGCCGAATACCGCGAGGCCTGGCAGGATCTGGTCAAGAACGAGGAACGCCTGCCGGACTGGCTGATCAACCTCAGCGGCCTGTCGACACCGATGCAGGCCGTGGAAGCCGACAGTGACCGCTATCTGGTGGGCCAGGTGTGCGAAGCGCACAACTGCTTCAGCCAGCGCGCGTACATCGCCTTCGAATGGCAGGACGACGATGCCTATGCGCTCTACGTCCAGGTGCCCGAAGGCCTGCCGGAAGATCGCGCCCCCAGCGAGCACGCCAGTCTGCGCTGGCTGGGCGAGCCCAGCGAGGAAATCCAGCAGATGCTGATGGAGCAGCTGCGCAACGACCCCAACTGGTATTGAGTGACGGCTCATTGCCGGCGGTCCCCTACAACCTCGTCGGCACGCTATCATCCCCCGCCATAACGGCATGCCCTCCCCATCCGGCGCCTGGCGCCACCTTCTCCTGAGGGAGAAGGGCAGCAAGGAAGGCGTCGCTTCGCGACTTCGAGCTAAGGGGGATCGCAATGCTCAACGGCCTTTGGCTGAGTTTTTTCCTGCTGGGTGCGATCGCCGCCCTGGCCCGCTGGCTGGTCGGTGGCGACGCCACCGTGTTCGGCGCCATGGTCGAGAGCCTGTTCGCCATGGCCAAGCTCTCGGTGGAGCTGATGGTGGTGCTGTTCGGCACGCTGACGCTGTGGCTGGGCCTGTTGCGCATCGCCGAGAAGGCCGGTCTGGTGGATCTGCTGGCGCGCCTGCTGGGCCCGCTGTTCGCCCGCTTGATGCCGGAAGTGCCGCGCGGCCATCCGGCGCTGGGACTGATCAGCATGAACTTCGCCGCCAATGGCCTGGGCCTGGACAATGCCGCCACGCCCATCGGCCTGAAAGCCATGCGCGCCCTGCAGGATCTCAACCCCAGCGCCACCACCGCGAGCAATGCGCAGATCCTGTTTCTGGTGCTCAACACCTCGTCGCTGACCCTGCTGCCGGTATCGATCTTCATGTACCGCGTGCAGCAGGGCGCGGAAGACCCGACCCTGGTCTTCCTGCCGATCCTGCTCGCCACCAGCGCCTCGACGCTGGCCGGGCTGCTGGCCGTGGCCCTGGTGCAACGCCTGCGTCTGTGGGACCCGGTGGTGCTGGCCTACCTGATCCCCACCGCCTTGCTGCTGGGCGGCTTCATGGCATTGCTGGCCGGCATGAGCGCCACCGCGCTGGCGGCGCTGTCCTCGCTGCTCGGCAACCTCACCCTGTTCGGCCTGATCATGCTGTTCCTGCTGGTCGGCGCCCTGCGCCGGGTAGCGGTGTACGAAAGTTTCATCGAAGGCGCCAAGGACGGCTTCGATGTGGCCAAGAGCCTGCTGCCGTATCTGGTGGCCATGCTCTGCGCCATCGGCGTGCTGCGCGCCTCCGGCGCCCTGGATTTCGGCCTCGACGGCATCCGCTGGCTGGTCGAGGCGCTGGGCTGGGATACCCGTTTCGTCGACGCCCTGCCGACCGCGCTGATGAAGCCCTTCTCCGGTGGCGCCGCGCGCGCCATGCTGATCGAGACCATGGAGAATTTCGGCGTCGACAGCTTCCCCGCCCTGATCGCCGCCACCGTGCAGGGCAGCACCGAAACCACCTTCTACGTGCTGGCAGTGTATTTCGGGGCCGTCGGCCTACAGCGCGCCCGTCACGCCGTGGGCTGCGCGCTGGTGGCCGATGCGGCTGGGATTATCGCCGCCATCGGCGTGTGCTACTGGTTCTTCGGCTAGACGGTCTACCGCCTCCGGCCGGGCTTCTGGGGTGTCCGAGGCCGCCGAGGTCATGCCGATGCCCTCCGATCCGTAAACGAGTGGTGCGCACGGCGCACCCTACGGGGCGGTGGACGTCTTCGTCATCGGCGTGTGGTTGAGGGCGGGCGGTCGTCGGGTGCGCCGCTCTTACAGGCATTCCCAACCATGGCCAACCCGGCCGCGAGACGGGAACGATTGGTGCGCGGCGGAGGCTATTCGTCGAAACCGAGCGTCCTGCCAGCCCAGGTCAGCAGCGGATCGTCGTGCTTGTATTGACGCAGGGCGAGCAGCTTGGGCGCGACGAAGGCCTCGAAATCCTCGGCACGCTCGAAGTAGACGCCGGTGAAGATGGTGAACATCGACTTGTTGCCGACCGTGGCATAGAACAGGTTGCCCACCGGCTCGCCGTCCTGGGTCAGCAGCTTGAGGCTGGCGCGCGCGGCCAGCTTGGTTTGCAGCGGCAGCTCCTGCTCGACAAGGCCGCTGCCGCGCAGGCCGAACGAGGCGCCGAAGGTTTCTGCGTAGCTGGTCATCAGCGCGTCGCTGGCACGCGGATAGAGCGAAACGCCGCTGTAGAGGTAGAACCAGTCGCTGCCTTCGCTCTCGAAGCTGAGGTCGATGCTGCGCGCCGCATAGGTCACCAGCTTCTCGTAGCGACCGCCATCCGGCGCATCATAGGCGGAGAAATCCTCCCCGCTGAGCAGCAGACGGCGCTCTTCGACCAGCGGCGTTTCGCTTTCGATGCAGCCGCCCAGCGCCAGCGCGGCCAGCAACATCAGCATCGATCTGAACATGACATTCCTCCCTGAACATGCGCCCTCAGCTTGCCCGAATCGCACCCTGCTCGCCAGCGGCCGCCAAGCGGGCTGTGCACGGCGCCACACCACTGGTCGGCTTGGCACGCATCATCATGGCCAATGGCCATTTTCGCCACTACCTGGCGGCGCGCTCCGGCCTAGACTGGCAAAGGGCTTTCAACAACAACTACGAGGCCTGCTCAGCAAGCCCCGGCGTGCTTGCCGCAATCGACCAGGCCAGGCGGCCGCCAAGCGCCGCGGGGAGACAGCCATGCGCGTTCTGATCACCGGCGCAGCCGGCTTCATCGGCCACCAACTGCTCGACGAACTGGCCATTCAGCATCCGCAATGGACGCTGATCGCCGCCGATATCCGCGCGCTCGACAGTCGCGGGCTGAAAGCCAACGTCGAGCCGGTGTTGCTGGACATGGGCCGCCCCGCGCAGGTGCGGGCCTGCATCGCCGGCTGGAAGCCGGACGCCATCGTCCACCTGGCCACCGTGATACGGCCACCGCGCGACATGAGCGAAGCACATCTGCACGCCATCGAAGTGGGCGGCACCCAGTGCCTGCTGGACAGCGCCATCGCCAACGGCGTGCGCCAGCTGATCGTCACCAGCTCCGGCGCCGCCTATGGCTATGCCCCCGAGAATGCCGAGTGGATAGACGAGAATCAGCCGCTGCGTGGGCACCCGCATTTCGTCTACGCCAGGCACAAGCTGGAGATCGAGCAGCTGTTGGCGCGCAGCCGCGCCCAGCATCCGCAGCTGCGTCAGCTGATCCTGCGTCCCGGCACCATTCTCGGCCGCCGTCTGAACAACCCGATCAGCGACCTGTTCAAGAAACGCGCCGTGCTCGGCGTCCGCGGTCATGACAGCCGCTTCGTGTTCATCTGGGAGCAGGACGTGGTCGGCATCATCCGCCAGGGGCTGGAGACCGCTCGCGAAGGCATCTACAACCTGGCCGGCGATGGCGCCCTGAGCCTGGCGGAGATTGCCGAGATTCTCGGCAAACCCTACCGGCCCGTGCCGGCCACGCTGCTGGCCGCTGCGCTGCGCCTGCTCAAGCCGCTGGGGCTGAGCCAGTACGGCCCGGAGCAACTGGACTTTCTGCGCTACCGGCCGGTGCTGGCCAACCAGCGGTTGAAGGAGGAGTTCGGCTATCAGCCGCGCTACACCAGCCGCGAAGCCTTTCTCGCCTTCCTCAACGCACAGGGCATCAGCTACCGCTCAGGCGAAAGCCGACCTTGAGGGTGACCTGGTAGTGACCCACCTTGCCATCCTCGATATGGCCACGGGTTTCCACCACCTCGAACCAGTCCATGTTGCGTACGCTCTTGGCGCATTCGCTCAGGGCGTTCTCGATGGCGTCTTCGATGCTGGTTCGCGATGAACCAACGATTTCGATCTTCTTGTAGGTGTGGTGATCGGTCATGCTGTTCTCCTCAGCTGGATGAACCTCTGGTAGGCAATGGAAACCACCTACCGTTCACGCTAGCCAAGCTGAGGAAAAGAACAAGCGAGGCGGCCGCCTCAGAACTGCAGCTCGGCCCTCAGCGCAGCGATCTTGGTCTGCATGTCGGCGGTCAGTTCGGCGGGGTTCAGGCGGGCGACGATGCCCTGCAGGATGCGCTTCTCGTTGGCATCGACCACGCCGTCGCGGCGGGCGATGTCGACCAGGCTTTCGAGCTCGTGAACCAGCAGCTTGCCGTCATCGGCGAAGCATTTGATGGAGCGGAAGGCCATCTCCAGATAATCACGACTTTCTTTCATGCTGATTGCTCCCTGTCATGGTCCGGGCGCTGGATGCGGCCGGTCGCGCCACGCTATACCGGCGACCGAAGCGCAGCAAGTCCGTTCAGCTCCGCGGCCAGCCAGCCGGCCAGGCGCTCGGCACGCAGGTCATGCCCTCGGCCCGGCACCCACAGGGCCAGTTTTGCCCCTGTCTCGACGAAGCCCCAGGGCGCCAGCAGGCGCCCGGCGGCCAGATCGTCCGCCACCAATTGCTGCGGCGCGATGGCCACGCCAAGCCCTGCGGCGGCAGCCTCCAGCAGGTAGTAGAGATGTTCGAAGCCTTGCCCCTGCTGCAGGCGCGCCGGCTCCAGCCCCTGCGCCAGCGCCCATTGCGGCCAGGCCTGTGGCCGCGACACGGTATGCAGCAGCGGCTCGCCGAGCAGCGCGGCGGCGGGCGCACCCCGCAGAGCCTCATACCCGGCATAGCGCGGGCTGAGCACCGGCCCGATGCGCTCGGTGTCCAGTTCATGCACCTGTACATCCGCCGGCCAGGGCGGCGTGGCGAAACACAGTGTGGCGTCCACACCGGGCCGGCGCGGGTCCAGCTCGCCCTCGCTGGCCGACAGCTGCAGACGCAACTCGGGCAGATCGCGGTTCAGGCGATCCAGGCGGGGAATGAACCAGCGCGCCAGCAGGCTGCCGGGGCAGCCGAGCACGAAGGGGGCGCCCTCCTGGCGTTGGCGGATCTCGGCGCAGACCCCACGCAGACGCTCGAAGGCATCGCCCGCCGCATCGCGCAGGCGCACTCCGGCCTCGGTGAGTTTCACGCCGCGGCCGTCCTTGTCGAACAGGCTGACGCCAAGCTGCTCCTCCAGCACGCGGATCTGGCGGCTGATCGCGCCGTGGGTGACGTGCAGCTCCTCGCCGGCGCGGCTGACGCTTTGCAGGCGGGCGGCCGCTTCGAAGGCGCGCAGAGCGTTTAGCGGGGGCAGGTCGCGATTCATGGCATCAATCTGCCAGGCGCGGTAGGAAGCTGGTATCGACGCTATAACGCCGAAGGTCATCGGGATCGACCATTACCTGCAGAGATTCATTCTCGATAAACGGCTGCGGGTCGAACCACAGGTCTTCGCTGTAGAACAGATGTACCGCGCCGCTGTTCGGGTTGTACCACTGACAGACCAGTTGCCAGGCCGGCACGTTGTTGAGGGTGGAAAGCGGGTTGCGCCGGACCTCCACGAACTGTGCCTGTACGGCCTGGCCTTTACGTTTGAGTCGATTGCGCCGACCGTCGACAAGCGCCTCGGGCATTAACAGAGCCAGCCCGACTAACGTAAAGAACAGACTAATGCCACCTAGCATCAGGCTGACGAACCAGTTCTGCAGAAAGCTATCGATATGCGCGTTCTGCGGCTCCAAGGGGTCGTAGAACAGCTCGACAATATCGCCTTTGGCATAACCAGGCCGGCTGCAGACCTCGCCAGTGAAGGTGACTCGCTCCCCCGGACGGGGGAAGAACTCGACGAGAGGACAACCCCGGCCCATCACCGCCACCACACTGCCGGTCGTTCGTAACATGCGCTCCTCTTCGTTCCATCTGTGAATTTGTAGTACCAATGCGATGGCAACAAGAAAAGCGCCTATCACGGGAAAAGTCCATAACCAGCGATCATTCATTCGCTTCATCCTTGATTTATATGTCAGAAAAAATCACACGCTTAGGCAAATTAATCGGTTTTTACCCACCCCCCTCCGGCCTTAAACTGACTCCATTGTCTGACCAACCAACGGATGACAGCCATGTCTGGTTCACAGAATTCTTTCCGCACCGGCCCCGACGCTCGCGGCCTGTTCGGCCGCTTCGGCGGTCAGTTCGTCGCCGAAACCCTGATGCCGCTGATCAACTCGCTGGCCGCCGAATACGAAAAGGCCAAGAGCGATCCGGCCTTTCTCGAAGAACTGGCCTACTTCCAGCGCGACTACATCGGTCGCGCCAGCCCGCTTTACTACGCCGAGCGCCTGAGCCAGCACTTCGGCGGGGCGAAGATCTACCTCAAGCGCGAAGACCTGAACCACACCGGCGCGCACAAGATCAACAACTGCATCGGCCAGATCCTCCTGGCCAAGCGCATGGGCAAGCAGCGCATCATCGCCGAGACCGGCGCCGGCATGCACGGCGTGGCCACCGCCACCGTGGCCGCGCGCTTCGGCATGCAGTGCGTGGTGTACATGGGCACCACCGACATCGACCGCCAGCAGGCCAACGTCTTCCGCATGAAGCTGCTAGGCGCCGAGGTGATTCCGGTCACCGCCGGGACCGGCACCCTCAAGGACGCCATGAACGAGGCCCTGCGCGACTGGGTGACCAACGTCCACAACACCTTCTACCTGATCGGCACCGCCGCAGGCCCACATCCGTACCCGGCCATGGTCCGCGACTTCCAGTCGGTGATCGGCAACGAAGTGCGTGAGCAGATCCTGGCGAAGGAAGGGCGTCTGCCCGACTCGCTGGTGGCCTGCATCGGCGGTGGCTCCAACGCCATCGGCCTGTTCCACCCCTTCCTCGATGATGAAGGCGTGCAGATCGTCGGCGTCGAGGCCGCCGGCCACGGCATCGACACCGGCAAGCATGCGGCGAGCATGGCCGGCGGCGCGCCGGGCGTGCTGCACGGCAACCGCACCTTCCTGCTGCAAGACGAGGACGGCCAGATCACCGATGCCCACTCGATTTCCGCCGGCCTCGACTACCCCGGCGTCGGCCCGGAACACGCCTGGTTGCACGAGATCAAGCGCGTCGAATACGTGCCGATCAGCGATGACGAAGCCCTCGAAGCCTTCCACCAGTGCTGCCGCCTGGAAGGCATCATCCCGGCCTTGGAAAGCGCTCATGCGCTGGCCGAAGCCTTCAAGCGTGCGCCGAAGCTGCCCAGAGATCACCTGATGGTGATCAACCTGTCCGGTCGTGGCGACAAGGACATGCAGACCGTGATGCACCACATGCAGGACAACCAGGAGAAACACGCATGAGCCGCCTGCAGAACCGTTTCGCCGAACTGAAAGCGGAAAACCGCGCCGCGCTGGTGACCTTCGTCACCGCCGGCGATCCCGACTACGCCACCTCGCTGAGCATTCTCAAGGGCCTGCCGGAGGCCGGCGCCGACGTGATCGAGCTGGGCATGCCCTTCACCGACCCGATGGCCGACGGCCCGGCCATCCAGCTCGCCAACATCCGCGCGCTGGCCGGCAAGCAGGGCATGCAGCAGACGCTGCAGATGGTTCGCGAATTCCGCGCCGGCAACCAGAGCACGCCGCTGGTGCTGATGGGCTACTACAACCCGATCTTCGTCTACGGCGTCGAGCGCTTCATCAGTGATGCCAAAGAGGCCGGCGTCGATGGCCTGATCGTGGTCGACCTGCCGCCGGAGCACAACGACGAGCTGTGCGAACCGGCGCAGAGCGCAGGTCTGGATTTCATCCGCCTGACCACCCCGACCACCGACGACGACCGCCTGCCCACCGTGCTGGCCGGCAGCTCCGGCTTCGTCTACTACGTGTCGGTGGCCGGTGTCACCGGCGCCGGTGCGGCGACCCTGGATCATGTCGAGGAAGCCGTGGCGCGCCTGCGTCGCCACACCGATCTGCCGGTGTGCATCGGCTTCGGCATCCGCACCCCGGAGCACGCCGCCGAAGTGGCCAAGCGCGCCGAGGGCGCGGTGGTCGGCTCGGCGCTGATCGACAAGATCGCCGAGGCGAAGAGCCCGCAGCAGGCCATCGACGGCGTACTCGGCCTGTGCCGCGAACTGGCCGAAGGGGTGCGCGGCGCGCGCCGCTGATCGCCCACCGCGGCAAGAGAAACCGCTGCACCTGTCGCCAGGGCAGCGGTTTTTTCGTTATGCCGCGCCGCTCGGCTCGCGCTGCAAGGGGCGCATCCATGACAGCGGTGGGATACAGTCGGCAACCTGAACGCCGGAAAACGAGGAGCCCAGCCATGAGCAAGAACCTGCTGATCACCGGTGCCAGCCGTGGCATCGGCCGCGCCACGGCCCTGCTGGCCGCTGCCGGTGGCTGGACGGTCGGGGTGAACTATCGCAGCGACCGCGCCGCCGCCGATGAGGTGGTGGCGCAGATCGAAGCCATGGGCGGCACAGCCGTCGCCCTGCCTGGCGACGTGGCCAATGAGCAAGAGGTGCAGCGCCTGTTCGAGGCCATGGACAGGCTCGGCCCGCTGCACGGTCTGGTGGTCAATGCCGGCATCGTCGCACCGCCCCTGCCGCTGCTGGAGATGAGCGGCGAGCGCCTGCGGCGCATGTTCGACGTCAACGTGCTGGGCAGCTACCTGACCGCGCGCGAAGGCGCCCGGCGCATGGCCCGCAGTCGCGGCGGCGAAGGTGGCTCGATGGTGCTGGTGTCTTCGGTGGCCGCCAGCCTGGGCGCGCCGTTCGAATATGTCGACTACGCCGGCGCCAAGGGTGCCATGGACGTGCTGACCCGCGGCCTGGCCAAGGAGCTGGGCGGTGAGGGTGTACGGGTCAATGCCGTGCGGCCGGGGCTGATCGACACCGAGATCCACGCCAGCGGCGGCCAGCCGGATCGCGCCGAGCGCCTCGGCAAGGCCACCCCGCTGGGCCGCGCCGGCCGCGCGGAGGAGGTTGCCGAGGCCATCGTCTGGCTGCTCGATGACAAGGCCAGCTACACCACCGGTGCGCTGATCGATATTGCCGGCGGGCGTTGAGTGCGCGTGGCTCAGGCCGTGGCTGGGCGCTGGGGCAGGGCGCGGACGATGGCGCTGAGCAGCATGCCGTACAGCGGTACGAAGAGCATCAGGCTGATGGCCAGCTTGATCACGTAGTCCACCGTGGCGATCTCCACCCAGTTGGCCGCCATGAACGGATCGTCGCTGCGCCAGAAAGCCACCGAGAAGAACAGGAAGGTATCGAGCAGGTTGCCGAAGATGGTCGAGGCCGTCGGCGCGATCCACCACTGGCGCATCTGGCGCAGGCGGTCGAACACCTGGATATCGAGCAACTGGCCGAAGGCGTAGGCCAGGAAGCTGGCCACGGCGATACGGAAGACGAACAGGTTGAAGTCGCCCAGCGCCGCCAGGCCGCCGAAGGCGCCTTCATGGAACAGCACGGAGACTACGTAGGAGGCGAGCAGCGCCGGCAGCATGACGCGGGCGATCACCACGCGTGCGGCATGCTTGCCGATCAGGCGCACGGTGAGGTCGGTAGCCAGGAAGATGAAGGGGAAGCTGAACGCACCCCAGGTGGTATGCCAGCCGAACAGGGTGATCGGCAGCTGCACCAGGTAGTTGCTGGCGATGATGATGAGGATATGGAAGGCGATCAGGCCGGCCAGCACGGGCCGACTGACCGACGCAGGAATCAGGGTCATGTCGATGTCCTTTTTCATGAAGTGGGGTGAGGGAACCCACTGCCGCAGCCGGCATGGCCACGAGCGGCGCGCATTCTAGCGCATTGTTGACTCGTGGGATAGGTTTTCCAGCGCTCGTGCAAGCCATCTTGATTCGGCGCCCTGCAATCCAGAGGCCACGACGCAAACAGCTGGATAAGGTAGCGCTCAGAGCCCGGAGTCGGCCTGGATGATTTCGTCGGTCACCTCGTCCAGCTGTTTCACCAACTGATAGATGTGGGCGACAGCCTCCAGGGTCGGACGGGGGATATGGCGTCCTGCATTGACCTTGTACAGGGTGCGCGCGAGCCAGACGCTCTGCACCACGGGAATCCTGGCTTTCTTGGCCCGCGCGATCAGGGCCAATGCGTCTTCGTCCTCGCCCTTGCAGTGAATCATCGGCAAGGGTGTCTTGCCCGGACGGTAGTACAGGGCCACGGCATAGTGGGTCGGGTTAACCACCAGCATATCGGCCTCCTCCACTGGCCTTACCGCGGCCGAAGGCGGCTGATTGAGCAGTTCGTGCGCCAGTTGGCGCCGCTGCCCCTTCACCATCGGGTCGCCCTCCGACTGCTTGTACTCCTTCTTCACGTCATCCTTGCTCATGCGCAGTTTCTTGGCATGGAAGTATTTCTGCAGGCCGAAATCCACTGCAGCCAGCACCAGGAGTAGACCCAGGGTGCAGCGCAGGATGTAGCGAAACACCTCCATCAACGATTGCCAGTAGGTGTCCAGGTCGGAGTTGGCCAGCAGGATCAATGTACCCAGCTCTGGCCAGAGCAGAACGTAGAGCGTGATGCCGATGACGGCAGCCTTGAGGATGCTCATCAGCAAGTTGGTCAGGTTCTGCGCAGAGAACATCTGCTTGAGCTGGGGAAATGGATTGAGCTTGTTGAAATCGATCTTCAGTGCCTTGGGTGCGAAGAGAAACCCGAACTGAGCCCAGCCTCCGGCCAGACGCATCACCATGGCGACACCGACACTGAAGATCAGGAAGCCGAGCAATACGGTCACGGCCTCGTCGACCAGTTGCCCCACAATCCGCAGAAACGGCTGCCCAGTCGCATTGATGGCAAGCGCCATCAGGTGCTGCAGGCGTTGTACGCTCTCCGTGGCCAGGCTCCAGGTGATTTCGCTGACCATCAGCAGGATCAACAGCTTGCTGACGTCCTGACTCTGCGCAATCTGCCCCTTTTCCCGCGCATCACGCAGTTGCTTGGGCGTCGCCTTCTCCGTTTTTTCGCTCATGGCACCGGCACCTGGACGAGGCTGCCCAGCAGTTGCTTGAGAAGCTGAAACTGCTGAACCTCCCCACCGCCCAGCTCGAGAAGCGTGGGCAGATAGATCAGCAAGAAGGCCAGCCCGGCAATGCTCTTGGCCGGCATTGCCAGGATGAATACGTTCAGTTGTTGCGCATACAGACTGATGATCGCCATGGCCGCCTCGATCAGCAGCAGCAGGGCAATGAAGGGCGCGGCATAGAGCAGCATGTGCTGCAACGTTCGGCTGAGTTGCGAGAGCAGCACGCCCAGGCCGTCCTCGGTCAGGATCGGCAACCAGACCGTGGGCGGCCAGATCAAGTAGCTGTCCCAGATCACCTGGGTAATCAGCGGCAACCCGCCGAACAGAATGACCAGCATTACCAGCACTTCCTGCAGCAGCTCGCCCATCGGCGTCACGTCCGGGCCGAGCGCCGGGTTGAGCTGACCACCACTGAGAGCACCACGCTGACTGTCGAGCAAAGCGCCGACCGAGGCGAACATCCAGAACGGCATGTGCAGCAACACGCCAAGCAGCGCACCGAGCATGACCTCCTTGATCAGCAGCCCCATGACCACGCCGAAACTGGCCCCCTCACTGGCCAGGGCCTCGCCGATCGAAGGGGCGGGGATCATCGCCACGGCGATCACCACGCCATAACGCAGAATGCCTTTGAGGTGTTTGAAACAGAATGCGGGCACCAGCAGCATGCAGGGCAGCAGCCGGGCCACGCCGAGACCTAGCCCCAGCATCAGCTCGAAAGCGGCCTGGGCATCCAATGGCATCTAATTGCCCCCTGAGCGGGCAATCAGGTCGAACGCCATATTGGTGAACTGAATCAACTCCAGGCCGATCCAGCGTCCGGTCATCGCCAGGGTCAGGCCGACGGCAGCCAGTTTCAAACCGAACGGCAGCGTCTGATCCTGCATCTGCATCAGCGCCTGCACCAGCGACGTCGTCACCCCGACCAGCACCGCCACGGCCAATGGCGGTGCAGTCAGGATAACCACCAGGAACATGCCTTGCTTGAACAGCGCCAACGCCTCCATGGCGACCTCACATATAGGAGTAGAAGAGGCTGTTGAGCAGCCGTGTCCAGCCGTCCACCAGGACGAACAGCAACAGCTTCAGCGGCAGCGAGATGGTCATCGGCGACACCATCTGCATGCCCAGCGCCAGCAGCAGATTGGAAATGATCAGGTCGATCACGATGAACGGGATGTAGATCAGAAAACCGATCTGAAACGCAGCCTGCAGCTCGGACAGCACGAACGCCGGAATCGCCAGCAACAGGTCGCTTTTGCTGGCCTTCTCGGACATTTCCCTGGGCCACATGCGCTGGGTGTTTTCCAGAAGATGCGTGGCGATGTCCGGGTCGGTGTTGTTCACCATGAAGTCCTGCAACGGCTCCACCACGTTGCCGGCACTGGCCTGGAGACTGTCCGTGGACGACAGGTCCAGGGGGTTGTCACTGAGTCGGTTCTGGATTTCGTAGGCGACCGGCGCCATCACGAACATGGTCGCCGCCAGGGCGATACCGTAGATCGCCATGTTCGGCGGAACCTGCTGCACGCCAATGGCGTTACGGGTGATCATCAGCGTCATGGCGATCTTGAGGAATGCCGTGCAGACGATGAGCAGGAAGGGAATCAACGACAGGGCGCCAAGGAACAGCGCCAGCATGATGGGGTTCATTCCGTCCAGAATCATGACAGCGTCGCCATCCGGGTGATCTGCAGACCCAGCCGCCCATCGACATCCACCAACTCTCCCTCACCCACCACATGTTCACCATGGCAAAGGGTGGCATGGCCAGGGGCGACCCCATGGATCTCGAGAACGCTGCCGCTGCCCAGCTGCCGCAGTTGATCGACGCTCAAGGTCAACTGGCCGCAGCGCAAGGTAAGTTGCAGCGGCAAATGCGCGATGCTGCCAAGCGCCGCCATCTGCTGGGGCTCGACGGCACTCGCTTGCTCGTCCTGCGGCGCGAACTCCTGACCTTCCGGATGCATTTCGCCAGGTTGTTCATCGAAACCCTCAGGCAGCGCATCAGCATCCATTTCCGCCATCTCCTGCGAGCTTTCCTGGGATAGATGTTCAGTGCTCATGCTGGCTGCTTTCCTCGTGACGCAGATTCAGGAAGAGTTTTTCGCCACGACTGCTCACCTGGGCCGCCCAATACCGGCTGGCCAACGCCAGATGACCACTGCCGTCGCAAGTGAAGCTGGCCTGGGCAGGCAGCACGATGTCGCCAGGTTGCAGTGAGGCCAACTGCTCTGCGCTGAGTTCCAGCTGCCCCAGTTGCAGAGGAATGTGCATCACCAGAGCCTCGTGCAGCGCTGTCCTGATGCGTTGCCATTCAGGCGCCTGCAGCCAGTTCAGCCAGGTCTGCGGTGGTGCGGCGAGTTGAGCCTGCACTCGTTCATCGCCCAGGCGAACGTGCAGTTGGGCATGCAGCAGCGCGACCGCTGGAGCATCCCCGTCCAAAGGGCTGATCGCCCCCAAAGCACCCGCAACACCCTGACTGAGGCGCTGACTGATCAGTTGCCAGTACCAGGGCTGGTCATCGCCTTCGCACGTAACCGGCAGCTCACCCAGCAGACTCAACACCGCCCCGGCGTCTCCCAGGCACAGCGGCCCGACATTCGTATGCAGCCAGGTTCCGGCCCGCGACGGCGCATTAGGCAGCATGGGCAGCAGTTTCAGCTCGCCGTCATGACCACGAGCCTGGAAATTGAGTGTGACCCCGGCACCCAGCGCACGTGAGGCCTGGGCCAATACGCTGGAGATCGCGCCCAGAGCCAGCGGCGTCATACGCTCGCCTCTTCACGCATCCATAAGCGCACAGGCTGGCCAAGCGCTTCGCCCAACGCGCTTTCACAGGTGCGTTCCTGCGCGCGCAGACGCTCCAGCACATCCTGCCGCTCGAAGCCCAGCTCCACTTCCAGTTGCTGGTCGCGCTTGCCTGCGCGCACCTGTACCCGGCCCAGGTTCGGCATCAACAGGGTGACGTTGATCGGGCCGCTCGGCAGGCTGGGTAGACGCTGCGTCAGCTCATCGACCAGCTCTCCCGCCATGCCATCGGGCCGAGCCTGAAACGATGCAACGCCGCTGCCGCCAAAACCGGATTGATCGCCACCTGAATGAACGGGCTGAATCAACTGGGCGAACAGCTGCCCATCGGCCAGGGTGGGCACTGCACTGTTCGACCAACTCGACAGGCTCGACTCGAAATCGCTGCGTCGTGACCAGCCCGTCTCCTTGAGTGCAGCCAGGTTGCCCTGTGGGGCTGCACCCTGCTGCAGGGTTTGCGTCTGCTGAGGGCGCGCTGCGTGTTCAGTTTTCATCGTTGATCGCCTCGGCCAGGCAGGACAGTTTTTCCACGGCACGCTGAGCCGCCTTGGCTTGAGCCTGCATGACCTGCAGTTGATGTTGTTGCTGCTCGATCGCCAGGCCCTGCCGGTGAATGTCCTGACGCATGTGCGCCAGGCGATCGAGCATCGCCCGCTCCTGGTTGTGCCAGAGCTCGACCTCATCCAGGCTCAGGCAACGATCCACGTGCTGCTGCGCCAGTGCCTCGCGACGTGCCAATTGCGCCTGGCGCTCGCTGCCCAGCCGTTCACGGGTTTCGGCCAGACGTTCACGGCTGCTGGCAAGCGTCTGCTGCATCTGCCGCTGCTGCCGCTCGGCACTTGCCTGGCGGTGCTGGCGCAGGGGCTTGAGCACTTGAATGGCCTGTTCGAGGGCCAGGCGTTGCGGATCGGCTTCCAGCTCGTCTTCCATGCTCACTCCGGGAGCGCCGCGGTCAGTTGCATCAGGGCCTCAAGGGTTACCGGCAACGGCGAAGGCTCGCGCAGGTCCTGACGCAGGAAGGCATTGATCGGCTCATGCAGCTGTACGGCGCAATCCGTCACCGGGTCGGTGCCTGGCTGGTACTCGCCAAGACGCAACAGCATCTCCACCTGTCGATAGGCCGCCATCAGGCGACGCAGCCGATTGTTGGCACGCTGATGCTCGCGGGGGGCGACATTGCTGAGTACACGACTGATGCTGGCCGGCACGTCGATGGCCGGGTAGTGGCCTTTCTCGGCCAACTTGCGCGACATCACGATGTGTCCATCGAGCAACGAACGCACCTCGTCGGCCACCGGGTCGTTCATCGAGTCCTGCTCGATGAGCACGGTGTACAGCGCCGTGATCGAGCCGCTCTCGCTCATTCCGGCACGCTCGACCAGTTGCGGCAGCAAGGTGTAGACCGAGGGCGGCAAGCCGCCACGCCCAAGCGGCTCGCCGGCGGCAATACCGATTTCACGCTGGGCGCGGGCGAAACGGGTCAGTGAGTCGATCAACAGCAATACCTTCAGGCCTCTGGCTCTGTATGCCTCGGCGATGGCCGTGGCGGTAAAGGCTGCGCGAGCCCGCTCCATACTGGAGCGATCGGACGTCGCGCAGACCAGCACCGAGCGTTTGCGCAGGGTGTCGTCCAGTTCGTGGTCGAGGAACTCACGCAGTTCCCTGCCGCGTTCGCCAATAAGGCCGAACACGATCACATCGCAGGCCATATTGCGGGCCAGTTCCGCCATCAGCGTGGTCTTGCCGCAGCCGGCACCGGCGAACAGGCCCACCCGCTGCCCCTCGCCCAGCAGCATGGCGCTGTCGATGGAGCGAATACCGGTCGGCAGGGCAGTGGTGATACGCGGACGTTGCGTCGGTGGCAGCGCATCGGCGATCACCGGTAGCGTCTGCCGAGCATCATGAGGGCCGGCGAAAGCCCCCTGCGCCTGGCCCAGCAACGGCCGGCCGAAACCATCCAGCACGCTGCCAAGCAGGCTGTCATCGACACCGATACGATGGGCAATGCCCAGAGGGTGAATGGTGGCTCCAACCTGGATGCCATCCGGCGTGCCCAGTGCGCTGAGCAGGGTGCAGTCAGGCGTGAAGCCGACTATCTCGGCCAGCATGTTGCTGCCATCGGCCTTGCTCACCTCACACAGCTCGCCCACCTTGGCGGCTGGCACCTGGCACTCCAGCAGGATGCCGCTGACGGCGCTCACCCGGCCGCTGACCTGCACCGCCGACAACGTGCCCAGCCGAGCAGCCTGAAAACGTACCCATTCCTGCAGCTCGGTGGCAGGAGCATTCACCAGGCCACCTCATAACGGCGGACACCATCGAACAGGATGCGCTCGTTATCGATGCGTACCAGGCGCAGGCCGTCCAGCTTGTCGCCGACATGCAAGCGCCGGCCATCCTCCATCACCAGGTGCCCACGCGGGCCGGCAATGATCTGCACGATCACGAATGGCAGCCCTGCGGCACCACTTGAAACCTGGTCCTGCAACACGAAGTCCGTTTCGTAGTCCTTCTCGAAACGCTGCAGCATGCGTTCGTAGACCAGCATGCCTTCGCCCTGCAGCGAGCCCATGAGCGCCACACCTTGCTCATTCGGCTCGACCGAGACGGCCGTCAGCAGGCGCTCACTCAGCATCTGCTTGAGCACGCGCACCGCCTCGTCCTGCTGCAATAGGGTGCGGCCATCGCTGACCGCGGCAGGCTCGCTCGTCGGCACCGCCGCAGGTCCCGAAGCGGAGCCAACCGGCCAACTCAGGCTCCAGGCGCTGCCCATGACGCCCAGCAAGACGCCAAGCGCTATGCCGGTGCCGCGATTGAGCAGACGCACACGGCCTCGTTCCCCGACCTCCGCAGAGGCCTTGCTGTCGCCGTCTTCGCCGGGATGACCGACGAGTGCCGGCAACGTTGGCCAGGGTGACTCAGCGGCGGCCAGGTACACCCAGACGGAGCCGAGCACGAGCGGGCAATCAAGCAGTACTTCCATCGACGCATGGGAGTGTCCCTCCCCATCGAGCACGGCCCCTTCCTCGGCCAGCAACTGCCAGCTGTCGCCCGCCCGCTGCAAGCGGCAGTGAAGGGTTTCCACCCCTGGATCGTGCAACGCCAGATCACGACTCTCTTCGGCACCGATGAGCCATTGCTCACCGATCAGCGGCAGTGCGGCGCCCTTGTGCAGGCCGGTCAATACCCTCAGTTCGTACATCGTGCTCACCTCTGCATCAAGCGGCGTAGTCATTGTCCAGCGCCACCGACTCTTCTAGGTCGAATCGACCCATTACCTTGATCCGAGCAGCGCTGCTGATTTCAGCGAAGGACAGCACCGGCACGTGGTGAAACTCCTCCTGCAGCAGCGTGCGCAGTGGGCTGCGCAGATCCTGCGGCACCAGCAGCACCGCCTGCTCCGGCGCCCGCATCGGAAAGGCCATGTGCAGTTGTTGCAGCAGTAGCTGGCTGGTTTCATGGTTCAGGGCGAAGAAGGTCTCGGTCTGGGTCTGACGCAAGCCGTCACGCAGGATGCCTTCGCTTTCCGGGGTCAGCAGCCACACCAGCAAGCCTTCCGCGCTCGAGTACTGGTGGTAGATCTGCGACTTGAGGGCGATGCGTACGTAGTCGGTCAGCACAGTCACATCTCGCTCGTGCTGGGCGTGCTCGATCAGGGTCTCCGCGATCAGGCGAACGGAGCGCAGCGGCACGCATTCGGCGGCCAGACGCTGGAGAATCGCGGAAAACCTGGCCAAGGGCAGTACCCGCTGCATTTCCTGGGCAAGCTCGGGCTGCTCCGATTCCAGCCAGCCGAGGATCGCCTTGGTTTCCTGTAAGCCGATGAACTGCGGCCCGCAGGCCTGCATGGCACGCTCCATACGCTCGACGATCAGCGTCGCGGCGCTGACGATCTCCAACTCGTCGTTCTGCAGCATGGGATCATCGGCCGGCATCCATACCCAGTCCTCCTCCTGACGCTCGTTGGAACCGCAGACAGCCCCCGGTGGCAGACTGCGTGCGGGCACGGCCAACTGGCTTTGCGTCAGCGTGGCCTTGAACAGAGGCACCTCGTAAACCGAGAAACGGAATTCGTCCGGAGGCAGGAGCGGCGATTGTTCGATGATGAACGAGGGCAACGTGAGGCCGTACTGCACCACCAGCCTGTTGCGCCGCTGGCGAATCTCGCTGAGCAGGGCCGCGACCTGATGCGCATCCTGGCTGGGATGAAATTGCAGCACGAACTGACGACTTGGCGAGAAGGTACGCAGGTCCTCCTGACCATTCATCTCCGGAGGGATGACTTCCGGATCATCCTCCGCCGCACTGGAAGTACGCGCACGTTGCAACTGCAACAAGCCGCCGCAACCACAGATGATGGCAATGATGATGAAGGTCAGGGTGGGCATGCCCGGCAATGCGGCGAAACCGAGCATGGCCACCGAGGCGATGATCCAGGCCTTGGGCTGACTGGTCAGCTGCTCGGCGATCTCCCGGCCGATGTTGGTCTGCTGCCTCTGCTCGTTGGGCACCCGGGTGATGACGATACCGGCGGTGACAGAAATCATCAGCGCCGGGATCTGCGAAACCAGGCCATCACCAATGGTGAGGATGGTGTACACCTGCAAGGCATCGCCCGCGCTCATCCCCATTTGCGCCACGCCGATGGCCATACCGCCGATCATGTTGATGGCGATGATGATCAGGCTGGCGATCGCATCGCCGTTGACGAACTTCATCGCCCCATCCATGGCGCCGAACAGCTGGCTTTCCTTGTTCAGTTCGGCCCGGCGGTTACGCGCCTCGCTCACCGAAATGAGGTTGGCGCGCAGATCGCTGTCGATGGACATCTGCTTGCCGGGCATGGCGTCCAGGGTAAAGCGCGCGCCGACCTCTGCCACCCGCTCCGAGCCCTTGGTGATGACGAGGAAGTTGACGATGGTCAGGATCAGGAATATCACCACGCCGACGGCCAGGTTGCCACCCACGACGAACTCGCCGAATGCCTCGACGATGTGCCCGGCGTCCTGCTCGAGCAGGATCAGGCGCGTGGTGGAGATCGACAGGGCCAGGCGAAACATGGTGGTCAGCAGCAGCACCGCCGGAAACGTCGAGAACGCCAGGGGCCGGGGCAGATGCATGGCCAGCATGATCATCAGGCAGGAAATGCAGATATTGATCGCGATGAGCACATCCATCAGCTCCGTGGGCATCGGCGTGATCATCATGAAGATGATGGCGATGACCACGAAGGCGCCGACGATCTCCGAGCGGCGCATGGCAGCCAGCGCGATACCGTTCAGAAAATCGATGACCGCTCCCATCAGGCGATGCCCTCCTTGAGGCGCTTCTGCTCTTCACTGGTCAACGCCGCCATCAGCGAGAGCAGATTACCCAGCGCGTTCTGTCGGCTCTTGATGTCGCGCCATAGCATGATTGGCAGCTGATGCAGCATCGGGCGCAGCCCGTTGAGGAACGCCAGCTGGTGCTTGAGTTGCCGACCGCCGATCTGCTGCGTCAGCTGAAGGGTGTCGTTCAGCGCCATGCCCTTGCCGATCAGCCCCAGCAGGTTCTTGAGAAACGCCGAGGTCTCAACCTGCATGGCGGGATTCTTGTTGCGCATGCGGCCCAGCAGGTGTTCGCAGCCACCGAACAGGGTTGCCACGTACTGCGCCGTACTCATGGCGTACATCATGGTCCGCAGTTTCTGTGGCGATGCGCTGCTGTCGAGTTCCGCCATGTCGCGCGCCACGACCTGGCGGATTTCGCGCAGGACGGCTTCGAAGCCTTCGCGGCCATCCTTCTGCCCATCGTCCTGGGTGCTATTCAGCAGAGCCTCGATCAGCCCGACCACGTTCAGCTGTTCGGTCACCGCAACGCTGTAGAGGCTGCGCAGCTTGTCTCGCCGCTGAGGATCCTCGCCTCCGCGCGCCAGGATCCTGGTGTTGTTACCCGTATTGAACAGAGGCCGGGGATTGCGCCCATGCTGTTGCCGCAAGAGCTGGAGTTGCTGATTCAGCGCCTGCTGTTCATTGAGCGACTTCTCGCCCTTGGCCTGTCGAGCCGCCGCCTGCAACAGGGCATGGGCCTTGGCTGCATCGCCCGCCATGCTGTCGACGATCTGCTTGAGCAGCTTGCCCCGCTCCATTCGCAGCAGTTGGCCGTTCTTCAGCGTCTTGCGCAGTGCACGAGCCGACTCCTCCATGCCCCGTTCATGGGTCGCCAGCAGCAGGTGGGCCAACTCATGCTGCTTGCTTGCCTGGGATTGCAGAGCATTGATCTTGGCGAACAGATCACGACGCCCCAACTCGCGGCTGTTCTGTACCAGCGCGGCGGCGAATTTCGAGGCTTGCTGGGCACTCGTGCCAGTGGTGGTCGCAGCACCTGACCGAACCTGCGCAAGCGGAGTGGCAGGGGATGCTGCACGGGCGACAGGCGGTATGTGCAGGATCGAGCTGGCGTTGGGGATAGGTCTGATCATGGCGCACGTCTGGATGGAGTCTCGCGGCTTGAGTGGCGCACCGATGATTCCAGTTCCATCCCGCAAAGAGGTCTCTGCGGGTCATGCAAAAAAATGTTCCGGCTTCGTTGGGGTTATGCAGGAAATTGCCCAAGGTAATAACCGGAACGCATGTTTTATTTTTATAAATCAATAAATTACATAACAAATCTGAGATGGCACACATGTCGCTATAGCGGTTGCACCCTCACCCGCAATAGATGGAAAAGCCATGTACGCGAATGCAGCCATTTCTATCCGCCAACCTTCCGCTATCCGCCAGCTCAACAGCGAACAGTTGAAGATGCTCCGTGCCTTCATTCAGAAACGCGTGATGAACCCGGACGATGCCGACGACATCCTGCAGGGCACCTTCGTCGAAGCACTGCGCAACGAGCACAAGTTCCAGCACGCCAGCAAGCCGCAGACGTGGCTGTGCGGTATTGCCCTGAATCTGATTCGCAACCATTTCCGGCGCCTGTACAGCCAGCCTTATCAGGAAGCCTGGGAGGACCAATGGCATCTGGAAAACGAACATGCCGACGACATTGGCCAGCAAGTCGACGGACACCGGCAACTGGCCCGTGTCGTCAGTGCGATCAGCGACCTGCCGAACAATATGCAACGGGTGATCGAAGTCAGCCTGGCCATGGACGGTAGCTACCAGGACACCGCCTCCTCACTGGGCGTCCCGATCGGCACGGTGCGCTCACGCCTGTCCCGCGCAAGAGAGCAGTTGAAAAGGCAGATCGATCCGTTTGCCTGACACCGCTGCCAAGCAACACGGCGCCGGGCGGTGCCGACAACGCACATGCGCCCGGCGGAACATGGACGATCACTTCGAGAAGAGGAGTGGCTGAAGAACGATCAGGCCATCGACCAGGGCCGTTACAGCTCGATCGCCTTGACCGGCAGTTTCGAGCATCAGCACCTCGCTCAATCAGACGGTCAGCTCGCTGCGGCAGCGCAGGAATACCCAAGGCGATGTAAAGGCGTGAGATGCAAAATCGCCGAGCCGTCCCTTACTTCCGCCAAGCCTGCAAAATGCAATCATGGTTTCTGCAAAAAAGCTGGCCGCGTTGTTTTCTACTTCAACCCAGCAATAGCATTTCGCCACAGACATATACCGCTCGTCGTTTTTTATTTATCCAGTCAAACAATAACAGCTCATCTTTTAGGGTAAGTTTTCGCTCTTATCCCGTTCTTTCGGAATATTTGCGATCTATTTCCATTTAGCACCTTACATATTGACCTGAAGTTCAACTTTTTACTTTTCTTATTGTTTCCACTGCATTTTTCAATTCAAGGTCGAGGCCGACAACAAACTCCGCCCCCGGCTTTGTACCGGCCTGCCCGAGAGCAAAGCCGTGCAGCACCGTTAATATTGAGCAAATGCTCTAGAACGGAGCCTGCGGCGCCGAGCATGACCATGGCGTCGCAAGCCGAACACTTCGTCGGAATGCGGACGCTAATTTATTGACCTGACTTGCTCTGCGGTTATTTTTACTGGCCTGACCCTGGGCAAGGTGTGAGGAGCAGTAATGAGTAGGGGGGTCGCCGCAGAAAAAAGTGCGCGCAGACATGGTGGTACTGACGTTCCCGAGTTGGGCATTACGCTATCTGCAGGACATTTCAGAATGGACCTGCTTCTGTGTGGGGAAACTGGAACTGGCAAAGATGTGCTGGCGAGGCACATCCACGATCTGTCCGGCAGGACAGGCGCTTTCGTCGGCATAAACTGCGCCGCCATTCCGGAGGCATTGGCCGAAAGCCAGCTATTCGGTGTTGCCAGCGGTGCTTTCACCGGGGCCAACCGGTCACGCCAGGGTTATATCGAAGCCTCGAACGACGGCACGCTGTACCTCGACGAGATCGACAGCATGCCCCTGCAACTACAGGCGAAGCTGCTGCGCGTGCTCGAGACCCGTGGCGTCGAACGCTTGGGCACGACGAAATTCATCCCACTCAATCTGCGGATCATCGCCTCGACGCAACGCCCTCTCGAAGAGCTGGTGGAGCAGGGGCTGTTTCGCCGCGACCTGCTTTTCCGGCTCAATGCGATGACGCTGTCATTGCCTCCCTTGCGCCAGCGGCGCGAGTTGATCCTGCCGCTGTTCAAGCGATTCACCCGAAGCCTTGGCGCGAAGCAGGCAAATGGCGCACAAGCCCTGGACTCTCAACTGATCCAGCTGCTGCTCAGCCACCCCTGGCCGGGCAATATCCGTGAACTGAAGTCCGCCGCCAAACGCTACGTGATAGGACTGCCGCCTATCGATGCCGGCGCCCTTGCTGATCTCGAAGACGGTGATTTTCCCCACGACAGGGGGCTCAAGAAGCGCATGCGCGCTGTGGAGAAAATGCTCATTCAGGACGCCTTGAAGCGTCACAAGAACGGTCTGGAGGCAGTCGCCGAGGAGCTCGGCATATCCCGTCGTACCCTGTATCAGCGAATAAAGGAACTTGACGTCTAGCACCCGGCCCGCCTGCTGTCCGGCCGGCGCTCGAAGCGGCGCGTTGCCGTACATTGGCCCCCTTGTCGTCCGCCCAACAATACGGACGAGGCCGCATCTGTCTTAACAAACAATCTGTGACGGGTTTCCCAGCAATCGCAATCGATCTGTACGCCTCGGATACATCCACACAACGACCTGTCTCAAATTCGGACACCAGGATTGGAACCCCTGATCCAGGTGTCTTCGGTGTCACAAGCACTATCTCGAAGCCGTGACCGAGTACCCAGCATTCCTCGTATCACCGCATGGAGAACTGGAGGTTCAACCTCGCTGAAGCAGCATGGATAGGTTTACCCGCCTAGAAGCTGCGAGCTTTTTCAGCGCGCCAGAGGTCATGCAGCATGAGTGAGTTCGATTGGCCGGATGCTTTTTGGATGAATGACGGTGGTTTACCCAATCTCGAAGTCGTGGCAAGCAGCATCTCCGAACTGAATATCGATGTCCTGCTGACCGGCGAAACCGGTTCTGGCAAGGACACACTTGCGCAATACCTGCACAAGCTGTCCGGACGCAAAGGCCCATTCGTGGCAATGAACTGCGCAGCAATTCCGGAATCTCTGTTCGAGAGCGAGCTGTTCGGTGTGACCAGCGGCGCCTTCACCGGCGCTGATCACTCCAGAATGGGCTATGTGGAGGCCGCCCAGGGCGGCACGCTGTACCTCGACGAAATCGACAGCATGCCCGCGTTCCTGCAAGCCAAGCTCCTGCGGGTGCTGGAGACCCGCCAGATCGAACGCCTGGGGTCGACCACGCCAGTCCCCTTGGATATCTGCGTCGTGGCCTCCGCGCAACGCTCGTTGGACGCCTTGGTCGAGCAGGGCGAGTTTCGCCGGGATCTCTACTTCCGCCTCAATGTCCTGACGCTGAGGCTGCCCGCGCTGAGACAGAAGCGCGAGTGGATCATCCCGATGTTCGAGCGCTTCGCATTCGAGGCCTCGCAGGACATGGACACGGCGCTACCGGTCATCGACCCTGCCATCGAACATGTACTGCTGAACCATGACTGGCCCGGTAATCTCCGCGAGCTCAAATCTGCGGCGAAGCGCCACGTGCTGGGTATAAACCTTTTGGGTATCGAAGCCGAACAGCCCATCGAGTGCGACCTCAAGTGCCAACTCCGGCTGATCGAAAAGGTGTTGATCCAGGAATCCCTGCAGCGCCACGAACATTGCATCGAGGCCGTGCTCCACGAGTTGGACATTCCCCGGCGCACGCTCTATCACCGCATGAAAGAGCTCGATGTCTGAGGCGTGATTCGACACCTCCAATCGCCGCCGTGACTGACGACGAGCATGTTCCTGGCTCCTGGGCCGGCCAGGTGCACCGGTAAAAAATCGCTGACGCGGGCAAACCCGTTACGCGCACTTTCCCATCCCCCGCAAACCTGCGCCAGCGGTTACGCCTGCGTGCCAGGCGCCTGCGCAATAACGGGTCTGCTGCACATTTTTCCTACTTCGCGCCGCCTGATGGAACCGATTCGCACCTGCCTGCCACCCATCGATGCCAAGCAATAACGCTGGCAACAATTCAGAGGATCACACCATGGCGATGGACCCAATCAACGGCGGCATGCAGCTGTTCAACCAAGCGACCAGTTCCCTCAACATGAACAACAACATCGCTGACGCGGCAGGCGACAGCAAGTCCTCCAAGGCCATGGAAGATGCCATGGCGCGCTCCGACGCCAGCAGCGCGAAGATGATCGACCTGCAAAGCCGTCACGCCGAGAAGATGAAAGTCGAAAACACCCTGCAGGCCATGCAGTCCGCCGAGGACGATGCTGCCAACAAGAAAATCAGCTCCACCGCACAGAACGCCAAGGGCATCAGCTACTAATCGCCGCACAGGCTGCAAGTGCTGTCAGTGCATGGATAGGAGGCGTCACCCGTGAATATGATTAGCAATATGCCGGGGTTGGTGGCCGGCAATTTCAGCAACTTCTCTATTGGCTCGCAAAGCAATAGCGAACGACCGCAGACCATGGACCAGGTGGTGGACAAACTGGCCGACATGTTGAAAGGCAGCGACCTGTCATCCTCCCCGCTGGGACAGATGGTCAAGGACAAGCTCGACGATTCGGGCGGCCTGATGGGCATCCTGAAAAAGGGTGGAATGGAGAACGCAGTCAAGGACGCCCTCAAAGACATCATCAGCGAAAAGCTCGGCGACAACTTCGGTGCCGCCCAGTCGTTCGGCCTGGGTAACGGCTCTGGCACTGGCGGTGCCGGTGGCGCTGGCGGCGGTCAGCAACCCGACCTACTGGAGCGCGTACTCAGCGGGCTGGCCAAGTCGTCCCTGGACGATCTGCTCGGCAAACAGGGTGAGGGCACGAAGTTCTCCAACAAGGACATGCCGATGTTGGAGGAAATCGCCAAGTTCATGGATGACCCGAGAAGCGGGATCAAGCCGCCCGACTCCGGCTCCTGGGCGAATGAGCTCAAGGAAGACAACTACCTGAACAAGGAAGAGACCGCCGCATTCCGAGCCGCCCTCGACCAGGTTGGCGGGGCGCTGGACCAGAAGGCATCCGGTCAGCCGTCTGGCATGCCAGGCGGGCTGGGCATGCCGGGTAACGCCGGGCAGAACATGCTCGGCGGCGAAGGCGGCCTCGGCGGCTCGGGCACAGGTAGCGCGGCGGGCAATCCTCTGCAGCAGCTGAACGACCTGATCCAGGGCCTGCAGGGTCTGGCCTCCCAACTCAGCCTGCAAAACCTCGCCAGTAGTGCAATGGATACGGCCAATGCCCTGGTCGGTGCGATGTTGCCCAACAACAGCCGCACAGCCTGATATCCGTTGCCCCCTCATCGACATCGCCTGCAGGAGTTTTCATATGAGCATTTCCAAGATAGACGGACTGACGAGTCCCGACTTGAAGCTCGACCAGGGACTGGTCAGTGAGCCTTCTCAGGCAGATGTCGATCTCTTTTCCAGCTTGATGCGAGACAACGGCAACACGGCCGACCAGCCCAGCCACCTGGCGGCCGTTATCGCCGAGACGGTGAATGCACGGATGACGTCTGTGGATGACCTCTCGCGGCAAGCCATGCGCCACATGAAGGAGGCCGTGACCGGCAACGATGTAAGCGCCATCACGGATATGAGCCGTGCCCTCTCGCAGTACTCGCTGCAAATGGCGGTAACGACCAAGGTGGTCAGCAAGACAGGGCAGGCACTCGAAAAACTGACCAACATGCAGTAGGACCGATACCGTGAAATGGACGCTCTCCATTGTCGCCCTGTGCCTGCTCCTGTTGAGCGGGTGCAGTGATCGCACCGACCTGTTCAGCGGTCTTTCCGAGCTCGATGCCAATGAGGTCATCGCCTCCCTCGGTGAACACCGCATCAGCGCGCGCAAACGCGCGGAGAAGGCGGGTGTGGTGGTGACCGTCGACACCGCAGAGATCAATCGAGCGGTGCGTGTACTGGAAGCGGCCGGGCTACCACGCCGGGCTCGGACCAGCCTGGGTGAAATATTCAAGAAGGAAGGCGTGATCTCCACGCCGCTGGAAGAACGCGCCCGGTACATCTATGCGCTGTCGCAAGAACTGGAATCGACGCTCTCGCAAATCGATGGCGTCATCGTCGCCCGTGTTCACGTCGTGCTGCCCGAGCGCATTGCGCCAGGCGAACCGGTACAGCCGGCATCGGCTGCGGTCTTCATCAAGCATGCCGCCAGCCTGGAGCCCGATGCCGTGCAACGACGGATTCAGCAGATGGTGGTCAGTAGCATCCCCGGCCTGGCCAGTACGGGGGTCGAGAGCAGCGAGAAGTTCTCCATCGTCTTCGTCCCGGCCGCCGAGCTTCAGGATGCAGATACCCTGGTGCCGTTTGGGCCCTTTCTGATCGAAAGCCAGAAACTGGGATTCTGGCAGCTCATGTCCTGGCTCATCCCCCTGGGAGGCCTGCTGCTATTGGCGATCCTGACACTGCTGGTACGCCAGGACTGGCGCGCGGTATTGCTCCGTCGAGTACGGCCACGACAGCCGGCCAGCCATAACGTCTCGACACTGCCGAGCCGCGTCGCATGAGTGATGCTGCCGAGCGCTGGGTGCGCTGGTGGTGCGAGGCCTGGCACTTCGCGCATCCGGGCTGGCGGCGATCATCTCCGGTGCTGGCAGCCGCGGCAGATTGCTCCCAGAGCCGTCATGCCGCGCTCGCCCAGTCTCTGGGAATCGGCGCTACGCAACCCCCGCCACCGCATGAGGGTGTCCTGCAATGGCTGGCATTGGACGAGCGCCAGCGCCAGTACGCGCTAGCCCTGGCGCAGCACATCTGTTCGGCGAAAGCCCCCTGCCAGGCCCTGCCTGCCGATGCCGACTGGTGTCGCAGCCTGGGCAAGGCATTGCGTCCCGGCTTGTGGCTGACCGCCGAAGCCACAGATCCCAGGCTGTTGCTCGGCGCCTGGGCCGGCCCTGCATGCTGGGAACGCCTGCGCCTGCAGTGGGCGCCCGGTTCGCTGGAAGAACTCCCCCCCGATCTGCCAGCCAGACGCCTGGCCACCCTGTGGGCGGCGGTGCTGTGGCGAACCTCGCAGATGGAGCGCATCCGTGCTGACTAAACGCCGCTTCACCCTTGGCTCAGCCGTACTCGAAGAACCGATTCTGCGCCGACAGCTGCTTGCAGAAAGCCTGCGCGCGGACGAACTTCTGGCCCAAGCACGCCTGCAGGCCGAACAATTGCTGCAGCAGGCCCACGAGCAGCGCCAGCACTACCTCGACGAAGCCGTCGCCCGCTTCTGGAGCGAAGCCAACGCGCTGCTTGAGGCGATACAGGAGGAACGCGCGAGTTATCAGCGCGATGCCTTGTCCGCTGTCGACTCGCTATTGAACATTGCCCTGTCGCGTTTGCTGGATGAAACGGATCTGCCGCAGCGGATCAGCGCATTGCTGCGCAACCTGGTCGATGGCCTGCCAAGCAAGGCGGAGGCGAACCTGGTCTGTCACCCCGAAGCCGCCAGCACGGTTCGCACCTGGCTGCAGACGATGGGCTTCGACGCGCTCTGGCAGGTGCAGGAAGACCCGGGCATGGCACCTGAATCGCTACGCCTGAGTAACACGCTGGGTACCTTTCATATCGACTGGCCGTCGCTGCGGCGCGGGCTGATGCCGAGCCTGCCCGAAGCCCGGCATGCCTAACGTTGCCTGCCTGTAGCCAGCCATTGCACCCGTGACACCACGAGCTGCTCAGGCAAAACGAGCGGTGGATCATATCCAGTCAAAGATCCTGCAACAGGCAGGGAACCCGCCACGCCAGACGCTCCACTCAGTGACAACGTCCACTGACTGGAGAGTCCCCATGTCTAGCCTAGAAGCCCTGCGTAACCGTCTGGACCGCGCCCAGGAAAGCGCCGTGCGAAACAAGGACGATGCCTTGCTGCAGGCAGCCGAAAGCGCCGATATCAATGACATGCACGCCTACAACGAGGCGGCGCGCAAAGCCCAGCTCGTCAGCACCGTGGTCAGTGAGGAACTGCGCGCTCAACACGGCCTGACCAAAGCGATCATCGATGGAATTCAGTGAATTCTCCGACGTCATCGCCCAATGGTGCGAGGCGTCCGCACTGCCACTCGACTGCTGGATCGACGATGCCAACGCGCGCCTTGCCGAGATGGGCGGCGGCGTCAGATGCAGCCTGGAAGTGCTCAATCCCTTCGAAGCCAGCGACCAACAACGATTGCAGGCGGTGCTGAGCCAGGGCGGTGCCGGCCTGGCCTGTGCCTGCGATGGCGCATTCGCCGTCGACCCCGATACCCATGCACTCGTCCTGGTGAACTGGCATCGCGCACCCTGCTCCGTGGATCAGCTGCTGGCCAGCCTGGAAAGGCTGGCCAACCAGCGGGCGGCCCTGATCAGCCTGCTCCACGCATCCATACGCGAGGCGGCGCTCATCGCACCGCAACCGCCCTTCAACGCACTGCATCCGGGAGTGTGAGATGCGCAATACCTTGATATCGCTGTCGTGGTTGTTATGGCTCGTATCCATACCGGCGCACGCCGTGCCACCCGAGAGCTGGAAACAGACCGCCTATGCCTACGATGCCCGGCAAACCGACCTGAACTCGGCGTTGGCGGACTTCGCCCGGGAGTTCGGTCTATCGCTGGACATGCCGCCCATGGATGGCATCGTCGACGGTCGTATCCGCGCCAGCAACCCGCAGGAATTTCTCGAACGACTCGGGCGTGAATACCAGTTCCAATGGTTCGTTTACAACGAAACGCTCTACATCAGCCCCACCCGCGAACAGACGTCGGCCCGCATCGAGGTCTCGCCGGATGCCGTCGATGACCTGGAAAACGCACTGACCGCCATCGGCCTGCTCGACCCGCGTTTCGGCTGGGGCACGCTACCCGAAGAAGGCCTGGTGCTGGTTCGCGGCCCGGCCCAGTACGTACAGTTCATTCGCGAATACAGCCAGAAGGTCGAAGAACCGGAGAAGGCGGAAAAACAGGACGTCATCGTCTTCACCCTGAAGTATGCCAACGCGGCCGATCGCTCCATTCGTTATCGTGATCAGGAGCTGCGTGTAGCAGGTGTGGCCAGCATCCTTCGCGAACTGCTGGAAACCCGGTCACGGGGTGAACCCATCAGCGGCGTGGGCATTTTCCAACCATCCGGTACGACCCAAGGCCTGGCGCCAACCCGCCCGATGGGGTTGCCTTACGCTGGGATGAGCGGCCTGGATGGCGGCCTCCTCGAGCAGGGACTCGACAATGTACTGGGGCTGGCTCAGTCCTCTTCGCGCAAGCGCAGTGAAAGCCGCAGTCGCTCGCAGATCCGCGTCAGCGCCGACGTGCGCAACAACGCCGTCCTGATCTATGACCTGCCAGAGCGCAAGGCCATCTATCAGGGCCTCATCCAGCAACTGGACGTGCCGCGCAACCTGATCGAGATCGATGCCGTGATTCTCGATATCGACCGTAACGAGCTGGCCGAACTGTCCAGCCGCTGGGCCTTCAACTCCGGCAGTGTCAGCGGCGGGGCCAACCTGTTCGAACCCGGCACCACGTCGACGCTGTTCATCCAGGATGCCGGTCGGTTCGCCGCGGAATTGCGTGCACTGGAGGGAACCGGGGCCGCCTCGATCATGGGCAACCCCTCGATCCTGACCCTGGAAAACCAGCCCGCGGTCATCGACTTCAGCCGCACCGAGTACCTGACGGCGCTGGCCGAGCGCGTTGCCAATATCCAACCCATCACCGCCGGCACCAGCCTGCAGGTGATCCCGAGGTCACTGAATCAGGGCAGCCGCTCCCAGGTCCAGCTGATCGTCGACATCGAAGACGGACAGATCATCGAGTCGAACATCTCCGAGGAGCAGCCGTCGGTACGCCGTGGCAATGTCAGCACCCAGGCAGTGATCGCCGAGCATGGCTCGCTGGTGATCGGCGGTTTCCACAGTCTCGAAGCCAACGACAGGATCAACAAGATTCCCTTGCTCGGCGATATCCCGGTCATCGGTAAATTGCTGTTCCAGTCACGCAATCGCGAATTCAACCGGCGTGAGCGCTTGTTCATCCTCACCCCTCGTCTGATCGGGGATCAGGTGAACCCTGCGCGCTACGTGCAACATGGCAATCCGCATAACCTGGACCGGCAACTTCGCGAGATCGAGGAGCGCCGCCGGGGTACCGAACGCCCGAGTCGGGGCGACATCGAACATGCCTTCACCCAGCTGCTCGATGGCATACACCCCTCCGGGTTCGACAGCGCACCCTTGCCGCTCAGGGCAGAAACGCTCTGCAACTCGGATCACGGACTGACGCTGGATGCCGACCGCTCCCAGTGGTTCGCCCGCGATGGTTGGGGCGTGGCAGTGGTCGTGGCACGTAACGACACGGCACAACCGATACGCATCGATGAGAGCCGCTGTGGGGGACGCTGGGCCATGGGGGTCAGTGCCTGGCCACGCGCCTGGCTCCAGCCTGGCGAGGAGAGCGAAGTGTTCATTGCCCTGCGCCAGCCGCAATCGCTGCAAAAAACCGGACAAGGCCGAACTTCATTGCTGCACAGGAGCACCCCTTGATGACCATTCGTAGTTTGACTGTCCTTCTGGCCCTGAGCTTGTTGGCGGGCTGTGCCAGCAAGATCGGCTGCTCCGGGTACGCCTGCGAACGCCCCGACTCCACGAACCGGGCCCTGGTGATCTGGTGGCCGGAAGACATGCGCCAGGGCCTCAATGATCGCGACCCCGCGCGGGATTACACCGTCGTTCCTCTTAAGGACTGAGCATGAAACAGGTATCGCAGAAACTGGCGTTCTATGAGCATGTGGCTGCCGAAAGGAGCGCCGTCTGGCCGGTGGCCTCGGGCGTGACCTTTGTGAGCCGGCGAGAGCATCAGGACTGGGGCATCGCTTTACACGTGGAGAGCCTCGCAATGAGCCCCGAGCAATTGCGTAATGCCCTGGAGCGCCGCTTCGTCGAATCCGACCGTTACAGCGACTACTTCCTCTTCCTCAACGTGCAGCAGGACTTCGTGGTTTGGCACGCCAGTCCGGACGTTGAGGGTGTGGGTGACTCCCTGGACGACATCTGCCGAGAACAGCTGCAGTTGGCAGGGCTCGGCCATCTGCAGTCCTGATCCGAATGAGGAAGACCGGTGAGCAACGGCACCGGCCAATGCCTGTCGGCTCCCATAGCAGCTCTTCGAAGGCACCGTTCTTAGCGCCGCAAGTCCGTAAGAGCCGGCTTGCCGGCGATGCTTTTCGTCATGTGCCAGGCACCGGATCGCGGCAAGCGGGCTCCTACAGACTCCTCCTGCCGGCTTGTCAGACGTTGTCTCGATCCCGAGGTGCCTGCAAACCCATTTCGATATCGCCTGGCGGCTCCGCCGCCCTGAACCGGTCGCGCTGTCTCATGGCCTGCTCCGCCACCTGACGCCCCACGTGCTCGAGCCCGCCTGCAAGTGTATTGAACACCCTGGTGCTGACCTCGGACGCAAGCCGTTGCTGCTGCCGTGAAGCCTGCTCGGCCACCTGGCGCCCCAGTTGCCCAAGACCGCTCACGACCGTGCTGGTCACGGCCTCGGTGATCTCGGTCGCGGCCTGCGGTGGCCCCTGAATCACTCCACGCAGTCGGTCGTAGGTGTTTTCGATCCGGCGCTCTGTCGTGCCCGGACGCGAGCCATGGGGCAAGGTTTCCCGATCGGGGTCACGGATATTGTTCAGCGCGTTGTCGAAACGGCCGGTACCGCCCGCCTCGGCCTCGTCGCCGGCAGGCTTGTTGGCATAGAACACCTGTTGCATGAGAAAGGTCTGCAGCCCCGTGAGTATCACGGACGAGGCCATGCCGCCGGTTGTGCTGGTGTCCAGTTGCCTGATGGTACCTTCGACGCTGTTGTAGCCCATCATGCCCAGTGCAGCGCTCCACCCCTTGCTGTCGTACTTCTGCCTGACCGAGGCATCCAGCGGATTGATCGTCGACAACCCATCCTTGAGCACATTGCCCAGGCGCTGGCCCAGAGCTTCCTGTGGCGCCGGCTTGGGTACGTGGGTCGGCAGGTCATGCCCCTCATGGCTGAACGTCTTCTGCCGTTGTCCCATCGCCTGCAGGCCATACATGCCGGCATTGCCCAGAAACGCAGCCAGTGCCATCGCCCCGGTTGATGCGGCATTTTGTGTAGACAGCAGGTTGACGAGCTCGCGAGCCGCCTGCGCACCGGGCAGGCTGGTCAGCGTGATCGCATCGCCCTTGAGCGTCCCGGTCTTGTAGTCCTGCTGTGCATTCAAGAACGCCTTGCGCGCCTGCTCGACCTCGGCCTGGGCTTCGGCCATTTGTGCGGCGTCGCGTTCCTGGTAACGCCCCTCGACGATCACCGCTCGAGGTGGGTCCGGGATGACTTCGCTCGGGTCGACCTCGCGCAACTCCGTCATACCCAGCGAGGCCAGAACCTCACGCGCCGCCGGTTTGGCGAAGTTGTCCAGGGTCTCATGCACCGCACCGATGGCCATGCCACTGCCCAGCGCGCGAGCGACGAATTCTGCCCCGGCCAACTGCGGCGAGACATAGGCGCGTGCCATCACATAGAGCAATGTCGAGGCGATACCCGGCGGAACGCCATTGGCCATGAACGAACGCATCGCGGAAAACAGGCCCTGGTTGCTGGCATTCATTGCCTCTACCTGGCTGTCGAGCCGGACATGCTGCAAGGCCGTGCCGAACTCACCTTGCGTATCGAACGCGTCCTGTGCGCTCTTGAGGTAGTCACGGATGTTTTGCCACTGCCGGGTCTGGACTTCCATTTGATCCGGGCTTTGCTGTTGGGCCCTTTGCTGGTCTTGCAGGCGGCTTTCGGCCAGCGCCAGTGCCTTGCCCAGTACCTTGCCCTTGATATCCTCCGTCCAGCGCTCTGCCATCGCCTGCAAGGCCTGCTGCGCGGCTTTCACCTGAGCTCGCTCGGTGTCATCCAGCAAGGTGTGCTGCAGTACCTGCCGATACAGACCCAGCTGCCCTTCCAGGTGGCGCGATATCTCACCAAGGCCCTGGTCCAGTATCGCGCCCAATTGCACCAGGGACGGCAACTCATCCTGCAGGCCCGGGGCGAACAACTGGTCAAGAGCGGTCGCCATTTTCTCCAGGCTGTCGCCATAGGGAATCGGCGAGGCCAGCTGCTCGACATGCCCCATATTGAGAATCTCCGACGCCTGCTGCAGGCTCAGCGAAGGGTGCGCCTGCAGCAATTCACCTTCGATCAGCATGCGCCGCTTGGCAGCCTCCAGGGGGTGATAGGCCGGTCTGTCCGTGTCCGCCTGCCGGGCCGCCTCACGCTGGGCCTTCTGGCGTAACTCGCGTAGCGTCGGGAAGGTGGACTCGTAGCGTTCGAGCGCACTCTGCGGCCTGGCCGCGCGCTCGGCCTGACGCCCCTGCAAGGGTGCCTCGCTGGCCACCGTGACGCTGGGTTGCGATACCGGTGAAGCAGGGCGCGCGCCAGTGACAGACGGGCTTGGGCTATGCTCAACCCCATGTGCTGAGGCTGAACTGGGCTGGTGGATTCTGTCCATCACAACCTCACCTGCGCATGACGTGGGCTCGGGCGCTCCAGGAAATGATCGTCACGCCAGTTATGAGCCATGTCGGCCAGTTGCCCGAGCAGTGCCAGCAAGCGTTGGCCAGTGGCAGCCTGCAGCAGGAGGCTGACACCCAGCGTCAGGCGCTGGGTCTCGCTGTTGTAGGAACAGCTGGGACTGCCAGCACCGACGAACAGATGAAAGTTGATATCCAGCAAGCGCAGCAGCACGGCATCTCGACGCTGGCTGGGCAACGGCCCCAGGTCGGTATAGATCAACACCTCGCTGTACGGATCGCCTGAGCGCTCGACCAGGCTGAAGTTGACCTTGCCCACCGTCAGGGCGGTTCGTTCATAGAGCGCTTTCGGGTTCGGCAACAAAGCCAACTGGCAGAGGTCATCGACCAACCGGCAATAGGCAGCACTGGGCATTCCACACCTCCATACCAGGGACATCCATCAAAGCTGCCGCTTGGGTGGCAAGCGTTCGGATGGGGTTCCTGGCCGGGTGCGGAATTCACAAAAGTTTAATATTTCAGATAGTTATGTCTGGCTCTAGCCGTCATGGTGGGTTGATCGAAGAACGGGCATTTCTGCTGGTCGAGCCCATCAGGCTTGCGACACCACCCGCTTGGCCAGTTGGAAATGACGTTGCCAGTAGGCGTCGTTGAGGCGGTCGATACGAACCTTGGTGCCGCGACGCGGCGCATGGACGAAACGACCCTCACCGATGTAGATGGCCACATGGTCCACCGAACGGCTGCGGATGCGGAAGAACAGCAAATCGCCGGGCTGCAGGTCGCTGCGTTTCACCGACGGCGCGTCCAGGCGCGACAACGCGCGGGAGGTACGCGGCAGTTCGAGGTCTTCCTGGGTCTTGAAGGCGTATTGCACCAGGCCGCTGCAATCGAAGCCGTGGCGCAGGCTACTACCGCCCCAGCGGTAAGGCGTACCCAGTGCAGCGAGGGCGCGGTCGATCACTTCGCTGGCTGGCTTGGGTTCGGCCGCTGGCGCAGTGGCAGGAATGGTGTGAATGCGAAAGGTGGCGGAGGCTTGGGTACAAATTCCCAGTAAAAGAGCGCCTCCCAGGCAAAGTGACATGAAGAACTTATTCAAACCCAGTGACCCTGGTGATTGGCCTTTGCGCGGAAGCCCTTCCGAATCAAGGCATTGCATCGGAAACGAGCCTCCTGCCCGTCCCGGAGACGGACTCCCGGTAAAAGTCTTTGGTTCAGTTTCAGGGGGTAGTAGTCGACGAACGGTTTGCCGCTGATGCCTTCGTATTTCCGACCAATCGCCTCCATTTGCGACCCTCGGGGTGGGTCTGATGCCCAGGCCCGCGTTAGCCTGGCGGCAGTGGAGGCGAGGCTCTAGCGTCAACGTTCTATAGGTGGGTTAGCCGCCGCGGCTGTCCTTGCGGATAGCGCCTTGCAGAAGGCGCGAGCGATATCGCCGGTGGGGTTGCCACATCCAGGCCGGCGGCGTTTTTCAGTGCGGTGAAGGAGGCGAGCGGAGTGCGCCCTTTCGGAAGCATGGCTGGCAGACGCGAAGCTCAATCCTCGTCGAGAAAGCGCAGACCGGCCCCCTCGGAGTCCACACGCACCACCTCCATCTTCAACACCGGAGCGGGGAACGGCAGGTCCTGCACCTGGCCGGTCACTTCGGCACCGACGGTCAGGCTCGTCATGTCGGGGTGCTTCACATAGACACCGCTATCGGACAGGTCGCGGGTCTGTGCCACCAGCTCGCCGAAACTCGGGTGGCTGATCTTGATCCGGCACTTCATCGGGGTTCGTACCTGGTGACGCTGGTTCGACATGAGAACTCCAGGAGGTGGAAAGGCGGTGCTGCCTTTAATAGCGCATTCCCGGGCCAAGGCCCAGCGGGTGGCGGAAAAAAGGCGCCATCAAGGCGCCTTGTCGATCTCGTCCCGCGGTCAGTACCACTTGGCCTCGCCGTCCGGGCGCTTCTTGAAGCGCTTCATGCTCCACATGTACTGGCTCGGGTAGTTGCGTACGTAGCGCGACACCACTTCGCTCATCGCCGCCACGCCTTCTTCCACGTTCTCGCTGTACATGCCTTCGGGCGCCGCCTCGAGGATCACCTTGTAGCCGCTGCCATCGGGCAGGCGCAGCGCATGCAGGAATACACCCACCGCCTTGCCGCCGCTGAGCATGCCCGGGACGAACTTGCTGGTCAGCGCAGTGGTGCCGAGAAAGGGCACGAAAACGCCGGCGGAACGGCTCGGCTCCGGATCGGCCGGAATGCCCACGGCGCCGCCCTTGCGCACTTCCTTGATGACGCTGAGGATGCCTTCCTTGGTCGAAGGCGCCACGCGGTTGCCCATCTGCACGCGCTGCTGCTGCAGCAGTTCGTCGACGGCCTTGAGCTTGGGCGGGCGGTAGAAAATGATCGGTTTGCACTGGTTGCAGTAGAAGTGGTTGAGCACTTCCCAGTTGCCCAAGTGGCTGGTGATGCCCACCACGCCCTTGCCCGAGGCCAGTGCCTGCTGCAGCACTTCCAGGCCTTCCACTTCGCGGATCAGCTTGAGCGATTTCTGCGCCGGCCAGATCCAGGCGCAGGCGCTTTCGGTCAGGGTCTTGCCGATGTCCTTGAGGCTTTGACCGACCAGACGATCCAGTTCGGCCTGGTTCAGCTCGGGAAAGCACTTGCTCAGGTTGATGCGCACCACGTCGCGCGAGCCGTTGGGCAATTTCCACATCAGCCAGCCGATGGCATTGCCCACCGCTTGCACGGCGCGCCAGGGCAGCAGGGCGAACAGACGGAGAAAGCCGACCACCAGCCGGCCTTTGAATGCTTCCACGAATGACTCCAGGGTTGCATGAAAAGCCGGCATTGTACCTGCCATGGTCAGATCACATAGCCCGGATGCGATCTATGGCCCCTGCAGCAGCCTTCAGGCAGTCGCCGCCGAACCGCTCAATTCGGGGTAACGGTCACAGTCGGTGGTGTGGTCCATCACCATGCCCGTGGCCTGCATGAAGGCATAGCAGATGGTCGGGCCGACGAAGTTGAAGCCGGCCTTGCGCAACGCCTTGCTCATCGCCTCGGCCTCGGGCGTCACTGCCAGCATCTGGCTGCGGTCGCTGAAATGGTTGATCTTCGGCGCGCCGCCGACGAAGGACCAGAGCCAGCTCACCGGATCCTCCAGCTTCAGCCAGGCCTGGGCGTTCTGCCGCACGGCCTTGAGCTTGAGGCGGTTGCGGATGATGCCGGGCTCCTGCATCAGCGCCTCGATTTCCTCGTCGCTCAAACGCGCCAGGCGTTCAGGGTCGAAGCCATGCAGTACCTGGCGGTAGCGCTCGCGCTTCTTCAGCACGGTGATCCACGACAGCCCGGCCTGGGCGCCTTCGAGCAGCAGCATCTCGAACAGCTGGCGCGCATCGCGCTGCGGCACGCCCCATTCCTCGTCGTGGTAGGCCTGGTACAGCGGATCGTCGGTACACCAGAAGCAGCGGGGCATGGTCGGGGCCTCGGTCGGGATGAAGCGAAGACTATAACCAGGACTGGATATAAATACAGCTCTTGGAATGGCAACATCCTCTGTAGGCGAATCTGTTCGCGATGCCGGGCGAATGGTTTGCCAAGCCATCGCCAATGGATTCGCTACGCCCTCGGCCACGCTCTGCACCAGCCGCACCCTGCGGCCTGCGCCGAGTTTCGATATACTCCCCGGCTTTCCCTCGCAAGCCTCCACAGGTGATTTTTTCGTGAGCCAGAACAAGCCTGCCGTGCGCACCTTCCAGGACCTGATCCTGGCCCTGCAGAACTACTGGGCCGAGCAGGGCTGCGTGGTGCTGCAACCCTACGACATGGAAGTGGGCGCCGGCACCTTCCACACCGCCACCTTCCTGCGCGCCGTCGGCCCCGAGACCTGGAACGCCGCCTACGTGCAGCCGTCCCGGCGCCCGACCGACGGCCGCTACGGCGAAAACCCCAACCGCCTGCAGCACTACTACCAGTTCCAGGTGGTCTTGAAGCCCAACCCGGAGAACTTCCAGGAGCTGTACCTGGGTTCGCTGAAGGCCATCGGCCTCGACCCGGAAGTGCACGACATCCGCTTCGTCGAGGACAACTGGGAATCGCCGACCCTCGGCGCCTGGGGCCTGGGCTGGGAAATCTGGCTCAACGGCATGGAAGTCACCCAGTTCACCTACTTCCAGCAGGTTGGTGGCATCGAGTGCTATCCGGTGACCGGCGAGATCACCTACGGCCTGGAGCGCCTGGCCATGTACCTGCAGGGCGTCGACTCGGTCTACGACCTGATCTGGACCGACGGCCCGTTCGGCACCGTGACCTACGGCGACGTGTTCCACCAGAACGAGGTGGAGCAGTCCACCTACAACTTCGAGCACGCCAACGTCGAGAAGCTGTTCGAGCTGTTCGATTTCTACGAGAGCGAAGCCAACCGCCTGATCGAACTGGAGCTGCCGCTGCCGACCTACGAGATGGTGCTCAAGGCCTCGCACACCTTCAACCTGCTCGACGCCCGTCGCGCCATTTCGGTGACCGCGCGCCAGCAGTACATCCTGCGCGTGCGCACCCTGGCCCGTGCGGTAGCGCAGAGTTACCTGCAGGCGCGCGCCAAGCTCGGCTTCCCCATGGCCACCCCCGAACTGCGTGAAGAAGTATTGGCCAAGCTGGAGGCGCAAGCATGAGTGCGAAAGATTTCCTGGTCGAACTGGGCACCGAAGAGCTGCCACCGAAAGCCCTGAAGAGCCTCGGTGATGCCTTCCTCGCCGGTATCGAGAAAGGCCTCAAGGCCGCCGGCCTGAACTACGCCGCCAGCCGCGTATACGCCGCGCCGCGGCGCCTGGCGGTGCTGGTGGAACAGCTGGAAGAACAGCAGGCCGACCGCAGCATGAACCTCGACGGTCCGCCCATCCAGGCCGCCTTCGACGCCGACGGCAACCCGACCCAGGCCGCCCTGGGCTTTGCCCGCAAGTGCGGCGTGGACATCGCCGAGATCGACCGCAGCGGCGCGAAACTGCGTTTCGCCCAGCACATACCCGGCCAGCCGGCGGTGAACCTGCTGCCGACCATCGTGCAGGACTCGCTGAACGACCTGCCGATCCCCAAGCGCATGCGCTGGGCCGCCCGTCGCGACGAGTTCGTACGTCCGACCCAGTGGCTGGTGATGCTGTTCGGCGACGCCGTGGTCGACTGCGAGATCCTCGCGCAGAAGGCCGGTCGCGTCTCCCGCGGTCACCGCTTCCACGCCAACCGCGAGGTGCGCATCAGCAGCCCGGCCAGCTATGCCGAAGACCTGCGCAGCGCCTATGTGCTGGCCGACTTCGCCGAGCGCCGCGAGATCATCAGCCGCCGCGTCGACGAGCTGGCCGCCGCCGAGCAGGGCACGGCCATCGTACCGCCGGCGCTGCTGGACGAAGTGACCGCCCTGGTGGAATGGCCGGTGCCGCTGGTCTGCTCGTTCGAGGAACGCTTCCTCGAGGTGCCGCAGGAGGCGCTGATCAGCACCATGCAGGACAACCAGAAGTACTTCTGCCTGCTCGATGCGGGCGGCAAACTGCTGCCGCGCTTTATCACCGTGGCGAACATCGAAAGCAAGGATCCGGCGCAGATCGTCTCGGGCAACGAGAAAGTCGTGCGTCCGCGCCTGACCGACGCCGAGTTCTTCTTCAAGCAGGACAAGAAGCAGAAGCTCGAAGGCTTCAACCAGCGCCTGGCCAACGTGGTGTTCCAGGCCCAGCTCGGCTCGGTGTTCGACAAGGCCCAGCGGGTATCGGCGCTGGCCGGTTTCATCGCCCGCGAAGTCGGCGGCGACGAGGCGCGCGCCGCCCGTGCCGGCCTGCTGTCCAAGTGCGACCTGGCCACCGAGATGGTCGGCGAATTCCCCGAGATGCAGGGCATCGCCGGCTACTACTACGCGCTCAACGACGGTGAGCCGCAGGACGTCGCCCTGGCCCTGAACGAGCAGTACATGCCGCGTGGTGCCGGCGCCGAACTGCCGAGCACCCTGACCGGTGCCGCCGTGGCCGTGGCCGACAAGCTCGACACCCTGGTCGGCATCTTCGGCATCGGCATGCTGCCGACCGGCTCGAAGGACCCCTACGCCCTGCGTCGCGCTGCCCTCGGCGTGCTGCGCATCCTGATCGAGAAGGGCCTGGATCTGGACCTGGCCGCCGCGGTCGACTTCGCCGTCGCCCAGTACGCCGGCAAGGTCAAGAGCGACGGCCTGGCCGCCCAGGTGCTGGAGTTCATCTTCGACCGCCTGCGCGCACGCTACGAAGACGAAGGTATCGAAGTGGCCGTGTACCAGGCCGTGCGCGCGGTCAATCCGACCTCGCCGCTGGACTTCGACCAGCGCGTGCAGGCCGTGCAGGCCTTCCGCAAGCTGCCGCAGGCCGAGGCCCTGGCCGCTGCCAACAAGCGCGTGTCGAACCTGCTGAGCAAGGCCGAAGGTGGCGTCGCCGCCCAGGTCGAGGCGCACTACTTCGACAACCCCAGCGAGTTCGCCCTGCACGCCGCCATCCAGCAGGCCGACCAGGCCGTACAGCCGCTGGCCGCCGCCCGCCAGTACAACGAGGCCCTGGCCAAGCTGGCCAGCCTGCGCGAGCCGGTGGACGCCTTCTTCGAGGCGGTGCTGGTCAACGCCGAGGATGCGCGCGTGCGCGCCAACCGTTACGCCCTGCTGGCCCGTCTGCGCGGGCTGTTCCTCGGTGTGGCGGATATCTCGGTACTGGGCTGACGCCAGGCGCTGGCCGCGGCAGTTGTCGCGGCCAGCGTCGGTTTCCATTTCTGCTTCTGGCGTGGCTGCATGAAACTGCTGATCCTCGACCGCGACGGTGTCATCAACGAAGACTCCGACGCCTATATCAAGACGCTCGACGAGTGGATTCCGATTGCTTCGTCGATCACCGCCATCGCGCGCCTGTCGCAAGCGGGCTGGACGGTGGCCGTGGCCACCAACCAGTCCGGCATCGCCCGTGGCTATTACGACCTGGCGACCCTGGAGTCGATGCACGCGCGCCTGCGCGAACTGGTGGGCGAGCAGGGCGGCGAAGTCGGGCTGATCGTCTACTGCCCGCACGGGCCGGACGATGGCTGCGAGTGCCGTAAGCCCAAGGCGGGCATGCTCCGGCAGATTGCCGCGCACTACGGCACGGATCTGGCAGGAATCTGGTTCGTCGGTGACAGCAGCGGTGACCTGCAGGCCGCACTGGCCGTCGATTGTCAGCCCGTTCTGGTAAAGACTGGCAAGGGCGAACGTACCCTGGCCAAGCCGTTACCGCCGGGAACTCTGGTATTCGATGATCTGGCGGCGGTCGCCGATCAACTGCTCTCATAAGGTGCATGGCTCCATGGCGATATTGCAGGCTCTCAGAATCACGCTTTTCTACCTGCTGCTGTCGTCCAGTTCGTTCTTCTGGTGCCTGATCAGCCTGGTGGTCGCGCCCTTTTTGCCGTTCCGCCAACGCTACCGTTTCGTCGTTCAGGCCTGGTGCAGCTGCGCCGTGTGGCTGGCGAGGGTGATCGTCGGCATCCGCTACGAAGTGCGCGGCCTGGAGAACATCCCCGAACGTCCCTGCGTGATCCTCGCCAACCACCAGAGCACCTGGGAAACCTTCTTTCTTTCCTCCTACTTCGAACCCCTCAGCCAGGTGGTCAAGCGCGAACTGCTGCGCGTGCCGTTCTTCGGCTGGGGCATGGCGCTGCTCAAGCCCATCGCCATCGACCGCAGCAACCCCAAGGCGGCGCTCAAGCAACTGGCCAAGCAGGGCGACGAGCGCCTCAAGCAGGGCGCCTGGGTGCTGGTGTTCCCCGAAGGCACGCGCATTCCTCCTGGGCAGATCGGCAAGTTCTCCCGCGGCGGTACGTCCCTGGCGGTGAATGCCGGCCTGCCGGTACTGCCCATCGCGCACAATGCCGGTGAATTCTGGCCCAAGGCAGGCTGGGGCAAACGCCCGGGTACCATCCAGGTGATCATCGGCCAGCCGATGTACGCCGAGGGCGAAGGCCCGCGCGCCATCGCCGAACTCAACGAGCGCGCCTTCCAGTGGGTGTGCCGACAGCAGACCGAACTGCGTGGCGAGGAGCCGCAGCTCAGCCGTCTGAGCGAGCCGGTCTGAGCCTGTGGATAAGCTGTGCAGCAAATACAATCAAATTGCCATCACTCAACCTAGTCGACTGATTTTTCTGGCTAATCGACGACGCTAGGAAAATCCCCCGACTGGGTATAAGTTGCACGGACGCAGGTGGTATCGCACAAGCCTCGACAGGCGCACAGTCGCGCGCGCCGCAATGGCTGAAGATTCGATCAAGAAAGGGAATTCGCTGCCATGCCTTCGATCTACCAGCTCAAACCCGCCTTCCAGAACCTGCTGCGCCCCGGCGTCGAACGTCTTTACGCGCGCGGCGTCACCGCCAACCAGGTGACCCTGGCCGCCGCCCTCGTCTCCGTGCTGCTCGGCGTTCTGCTCGCAGCCTTCAGCCACATCACCTGGCTGTTCGCCCTGATTCCCCTGTGGATGCTGCTGCGCATGGCGCTCAATGCCGTCGACGGCATGCTCGCGCGCGAGTTCGGCCAGCAGTCGAAGCTCGGCGCCTACCTCAACGAGCTGTGCGACGTAATTGCCGACAGCGCGCTGTATCTACCTTTCGCCCTGCTGCCCGGCGTCTCACCGCTACTGGTGGTGACCGTGGTGCTGCTGGCGGTGATCAGCGAGTACGCTGGCGTGCTCGGCCCCATGATCGGCGCCTCCCGCCGCTATGACGGGCCCATGGGCAAGAGCGACCGTGCCTTCTGCTTCGGCGTGCTCGGTGCCGGCGTCGCCACGGGCCTGCTGCCTGCCCTGTGGATCAACCTGCTGCTGGCCCTGATCCTGGTCTTGCTGCTCTACACGCTCTACAACCGCGTTCGCCAGGGGTTGGCCGAAGCGGCCTGACCCATTCCAGGAATAAGGAGATTCCATGCGCCCCGTACAACTGCATACCTTCACCACCCATGACGGCGTCGAACTGAGCTATCGCCACTGGCCGGCAACCGTGCCGGCGGACGGCTCACGTCAGGCCGTGGTGCTGTTTCATCGTGGCCACGAGCACGGCGGGCGCATGGCTCACCTGGTGGACGAGCTGGAGCTGCCGCACTGCGATTTCTTCGCCTGGGATGCCCGCGGCCATGGCCTGTCGCCCGGTACGCGCGGCGACAGCCCGAGCTTCGCCACCAGTGTGCGCGACGTGCAGACCTTTATCGAGCATATCGGCAGCGCACACGGCATCGCCGAAGAGGACCTGGCGGTGGTGGCGCAAAGCGTCGGCGCGGTGATCGTCTCCACCTGGGCCCATGACTACGCGCCGAAGGTGCGCTGCCTGGTGCTCGCCTCGCCGGCGTTCAAGGTCAAACTCTACGTGCCCTTCGCCCGGCCTGGGCTGAGGCTGCTGCACGCCTGGCGCGGCAACTTCTTCGTCAACAGCTACGTGAAGGCGAGGTTCCTCAGCCACGATCCCGAGCGTATCGCCTCTTTCGAGAACGACTCGCTGATCGCCCGGCCGATCTCGGTGACCATGCTGCTCGGCCTGTACGAGGCCGCCGAGCGCGTCGTCGCCGACGCCCAGGCGATCCAGGTGCCGACCCAGCTGCTGATCTCCGGCGCCGACTTTGTCGTCCACCGCAAACCGCAGGAGGACTTCTTCGAGCGTCTCGGCAGCCTGCGCAAGGAAAAGCATCTGCTGCCCGGCTTCTTCCACGACACCCTTGGCGAGCGCGACCGCGCCCATGCCCTGAGCCGCGCGCGGCGCTTTATCCTGCGCAACTTCGAGGAGCCGGTGACGCGCCCCTCGCTGCTCGATGCCGACCGCCTGGGCGCCACCTGCGCCGAGGCCGAGGAACTAGCCGCACCGCTGCCGAAAAATTCGCTGCGCGACCTCTACTGGCGTGCCACCCGAGCCGGCATGCGCCTGGGCAGCACACTGTCGGCCGGGGTGAAGCTGGGCTTCGACACCGGCTTCGATTCCGGCAGCACCCTCGATTACGTCTACCGCAACCAGCCCACCGGCAAGGGCGCGCTGGGCCGGCTGATCGATGCGAACTACCTGAACTCCATCGGCTGGCGCGGCATCCGCCAGCGCAAGCTGCACGCCGAAGAGCTGCTGCGCCTGGCCATGACCAGGTTGCGTGAGACGGGCAGGGCGGTGCGCATCGTCGATATCGCCGCCGGCCACGGCCGCTACATCCTCGAATCGCTGGAAGGCCAGACGCAGCGGCCAGACTCGATTCTGTTGCGCGACTACAGCGACATCAACGTGCGCGACGGCAATGCCCTGATCCAGCACAAGGGCCTGGGCGACATCGCCCGCTTCGTCAAAGCCGATGCCTTCGACCGTGACGATCTCGCCGCGCTGGAGCCGAAACCGACCCTGGCAGTGGTCTCCGGCCTGTACGAGCTGTTCGGCAGCAACCAGATGGTCGGCGACTCGCTGGCCGGGCTGGCGGCGGCGGTCGAGGAGGGTGGTTACCTGGTCTACACCGGCCAGCCCTGGCACCCGCAGCTGGAGCTGATCGCCCTCGCCCTGACCAGCCACCGCGACGGCCAGGCCTGGGTCATGCGCCGGCGCAGCCAGGCGGAGATGGATCAGCTGGTGGAAGCGGCGGGATTTCGCAAGGTGGCGCAGCGCATCGACCAGTGGGGCATCTTCAGCGTATCCCTGGCGCAGCGGGTGAAGTGATGGACAACACGCGCGAACAGGGATTGTGGAAGCGCGGCGTACTCTGGCTGCTGTTGCTCGGCCCGCTGTTCTTCGCCAGCTACGGCTTCGCTAACTGGCTGACCGGGCAGCGTGATGATGTCGGCAGCCTGGTCTTCGCCTGGGAACCACAGATCCCGCTGTGGCCCTGGACCATCGTGCCGTACTGGTCGATCGACCTGCTCTACGGCCTGTCCTTCCTGTTGCCGGCCTGCCGCCGCGAGATGGATCGCCACGCCCTGCGCCTGCTCGCCGCGCAGGTGATCTGCGTCGCCTGCTTCCTGCTCTGGCCGCTGCGCTTCACCTTCGAGCGGCCGCCGCTGGACGGCACCTTCGGCCTGATGTTCGACGTGCTGATGGGCTTCGACAAACCCTTCAACCAGGCGCCGTCGCTGCATATCACCCTGCTGGTTATCATCTGGGCCATGTTCGCCAATCACACCCGCGGGCTGTTCTGGCGTGGCATGCTGCACGGGTGGATGGCGCTGATCGGCATCTCCGTGCTGACCACCTGGCAGCATCACTTCATCGACCTGCCCACCGGGGCGCTGGCGGGCTTCTTCTGCCTGTGGCTGCTGCCGCTGCAGGGCGCTACGCCGCTTACGCAGATGCGCCTCACCAGCGATCCACGGCGTTGGCGCCTGGCGCTGCGCTATGGGCTTGGCGCAACGCTGTGCGCCGGGCTGGCCGTCAAGCTGGGCGGTGCCTGGCTCTGGCTGTTCTGGCCAACCGTTGCCCTGGCCATGGTCGCACTCAACTACCTGTTGTTCGGCGCTGCCGGCTTCCAGAAGCAAGCCAACGGCCGCCTCAGCCCGCCCGCGACAGCGTTGCTCGCGCCGTATCTGCTCGGTGCCTGGATCAACTCGCGGCTATGGACCTATCGCCAGCCAATGCCGAGTCAGGTGGTGGAGGGCATCCATCTTGGCCGCCTGCCCGCCACGGGCGAACTCGGTAGCTATGCCGCCATGGTCGACCTGTGCGCCGAACTTCCGCTGCTGCGCACACCGAGCGCCTACTGCTGTCTGCCGTCACTGGACCTGGTGACGCCGGATGCGCTGACCTGCCAACGCGCCGCCGAGGCCATCGAACGGCTGCGCTACGAGGGCCCGCTGCTGGTGTGCTGCGCCCTGGGCTATTCGCGCAGCGCCACAGCCGTAGCCGCCTGGCTGCTGCACAGCGGCCGCTGCCAGAGCGTGGAAGCGGCCGTGGCACTGATCCGCCAGGCGCGGCCACAGGTCGTGCTTGGCCCGCAGCACCTGGCCGCACTGCAGGGCATGCTCGTTGCCAGCCCCGCCCTGGAGGTCGCTCATGCAGGCTGATCTGCTGCTGGTCGCCGCGCTGCTACGACGCGGGCGCAGCCTCGACCATTTTTCCAGCGCGCTAAGTTTGGCGGCCGTGATCTTCGGCCTGGCGCCATGGCTTGGCGCGCCCGCGAGCCTGGCGTTGGCGCTGATTTGCACAGCGCTGCTGATCCTCGGCCTGGCCGAGAAGTACTGGGCGCTGCGCGTGGCGCTGGATGCCGAACTGTTCCAGCGTCTGGCGGAGGCGGGCGAACAGCTCGACAGCCAGACTCATGCGCTGGATCAGGCGCTGCAGAAGCTGGGGCTGCAGAATGCGCAGCTGGCTGGCCGCGACTGGAGCCTGCGCGCTCAGGGTGCGCTCGGCCTGCTACGTAAACAGGCGCTGTGCCTGCTGCTGCAGAGCGTCATCGTCGTACTCGGATTCTTCATCGTCTTCGCTTAAGGAGTCGCCATGCTCGCCGCATTGACCGCTTTCGCCATCACCTCGGCAGCTCGCCTGCTGACCGGTGCCCGCGCCCTGTGGCTCGGCAGCACCGCGCAGGCGACGCAACGTCTGTACTACGCCAACCACAGCAGCCATGGCGACTTCGTCCTGCTCTGGGCGTCGCTGCCGCCGGAGCTGCGCAAACGCACCCGGCCGGTGGCCGGCGCCGACTACTGGCAGAAGCCGGGCGTGCGCAGCTTCCTGATCAATAACGTGTTCAACGGCGTGCTGGTCGACCGCGAACGCAAGGAGGCAGGCGTCAACCCGCTGCAGGCGATGCTCGATGCGCTGGACGGCGGCGACTCGCTGATCATTTTCCCCGAAGGCACGCGCAACCTCGGCGACGAACCGCTGTTGCCGTTCAAGAGCGGCCTCTATCACCTGGCCCAGGAGCGTCCGGAGGTGGAGCTGGTGCCGGTATGGATCGCCAACCTGAATCGGGTGATGCCCAAGGGCCGCGCACTACCGCTGCCGCTGCTATGCACCCTGAGCTTCGGCGCTGCGCTGGAGCGTATCGAGGGGGAGGGCAAGGAGGCCTTCCTGGAACGCGCACGTAACGCCCTGCTGGCACTGGCACCCGAGGAGGCCTGAGATGGATCGCAATACCCTGCTGCTGTTCGCCGGTATCGGTGCCCTGCTCCTGCTGGCCAGCCTGGTCGGTTTCGTCCTCAAGCGGCGCAGTGGCGATCAACCCAACCCGGTGATCGACAACCTCAACGCGCGGATCAATGCCTGGTGGGTGATGGTGCTAGTGATCGGCATCGCCTTCCTGTTCGGCAACATCGGCGTCGTGGTGCTGTTCTACTTCGTCTCCTTCTACGCCCTACGCGAGTTCATGACGCTGACGCCAACCCGGCGCAGCGACTATCCGGCGCTGGTGGCGGCCTTCTATTTCGCCCTGCCGATGCAGTACTTGCTGATCGCCCTGGACTGGTACGGCCTGTTCGCCATTTTCATCCCGGTCTACCTATTCCTGCTGCTGCCGATCCTTGCCTCGCTGGGCGGCGACACCACGCGTTATCTGGAGCGCGCGGCCAAGGTGCAATGGGGCTTGATGATCGCGGTGTACTGCATCTCCTCGGTACCGGCCCTGCTGACCCTGGACATTCCCGGCTACGAGGGGCGCAACCTGCTGCTGATCGCCTGGCTGATCATCGTCGTGCAGCTCTCCGACGTGCTGCAGTACGTGTGCGGCAAGCTGTTCGGCAAGCACAAGATCGCCCCCAGCCTGTCGCCCTCGAAGACCGTGGAAGGCTTCGTTGGCGGCGTCGCCCTGGCCACGCTGATTGGCGGCCTGCTGTGCTGGATTACTCCCTTCGCCTTCTGGCAGGCAGCGCTCTTCGCCCTGCTGGTGTGCCTGCTCGGCTTCGCCGGTGGCCTGGTGATGTCGGCGATCAAGCGCGACCGCGGGGTGAAGGACTGGGGCCATATGATCGAAGGCCATGGCGGCATGCTCGACCGCCTGGACTCCGTATGTTTCGCCGCACCGGTGTTCTTCCATATGGTGCGTTACTGGTGGGCCTAGGGAGGGCCCGCCGTTTTCGCAGACAACAAAAAACCCGCCGAGGCGGGGTTTTTTATGACCTTCCGACATCCTGTCGTTTGCCTTCCTGGCGCGGTCCGTCTTCCTTGACTCGGGATATCCATTTCCCGGTAGGTGTGCTTAGAGTAACCAAGCTTCGCAGAGTAGGGCAGAAGCCCTTTGCGCCTCGGCTTGTAAGCCTTTTGCCATAGGGCAGAAAAACAGAACCCCGGCACAAGGCCGGGGTTCGCTTTTGTACGGCGAGCGAATCAGAAGTCCAGATTCGATACCGCCAGGGCATTGGACTCGATGAAGTCGCGGCGCGGCTCCACGGCGTCGCCCATCAGGGTGTTGAAAATCTGGTCCGCCGCGATGGCGTCTTCGATGGTCACCTTGAGCATGCGACGCACTTCCGGATCCATGGTGGTTTCCCACAGCTGATCCGGGTTCATTTCGCCGAGCCCCTTATAGCGCTGGATGCTGTGACGCTTGGTGCTCTCGGCCATCAGCCAGTCCAGCGCTTCCTTGAAGGTCGCCACCGGCTTCTTGCGCTCACCGCGCTGTACGTAGGCACTGTCTTCCAGCAGGTTGTTCAGCTGATCGCCCAGGGCCGTGACTGTCTTGTAGTCATTGCTGGCGAAGAAGTCACGGTTGAAGGTGGTGTAGCTGGACAGACCATGCGCCTTGACCTCTACCTCAGGCAGCCAGACATGGCGCTCGCGGTCTTCGCGCAGGCTGGCAGTGTAGGTCTGGCCGGACTTTTCCATCGTCTTCAGACGGGCGCTGAACTGCTCCAGCCAGGCCTGCATGCCGGCGTGATCAGCTAGCTGTTCAAGGCCGATGCGCGGCAGGTAGACGAAGTGCTCGGTGATTTCCTTCGGATACACGCGCGACAGGCGGTCCAGGGTCTTCATCACGCCGCGGTATTCACCAACCAGCTTCTCCAGAGCACCGCCAGACAGGCCAGGAGCGTTCTCGTTGACGTGCAGGCTGGCGTCTTCCAGGGCCGACTGGGTCATGTATTCGTCCATGGCCTCGTCGTCCTTGATGTACTGCTCCTGCTTGCCCTTCTTGACCTTGTACAGCGGCGGCTGGGCGATGTAGACGTAGCCACGCTCGATCAGCTCCGGCAGCTGACGGAAGAAGAAGGTCAGCAGCAGGGTACGGATGTGCGAACCGTCAACGTCAGCATCGGTCATGATGATGATGTTGTGGTAGCGCAGCTTGTCGATGTTGTACTCCTCGCGACCGATACCGCAGCCCAGTGCGGTGATCAGGGTGCCGACTTCGGCAGAGGAGAGCATCTTGTCGAAGCGCGCCTTCTCAACGTTGAGGATCTTGCCCTTGAGCGGCAGGATCGCCTGGGTCTTGCGGTTACGGCCCTGCTTGGCAGAACCGCCCGCGGAGTCACCCTCCACGATGTAAAGTTCGGACAGCGCCGGGTCTTTTTCCTGGCAGTCGGCCAGTTTGCCGGGCAGACCGGCAATGTCCAGAGCGCCCTTGCGGCGGGTCATCTCACGCGCCTTGCGCGCCGCTTCACGGGCACGGGCGGCGTCGATCATCTTGCCGACCACGGCCTTGGCTTCGTTGGGATTCTCCAGCAGGAAGTCGGCAAAGTACTTGCCCATCTCCTGCTCGACAGCGGTTTTCACCTCGCTGGAAACCAGCTTGTCCTTGGTCTGCGAGCTGAATTTCGGGTCCGGCACCTTGACCGAGATGATTGCGGTCAGGCCTTCACGGGCGTCATCGCCAGTGGTGGCGACCTTGAACTTCTTCGCCAGACCTTCCTGCTCGATGTAGTTGTTCAGGTGGCGGGTGAGGGCAGAGCGGAAGCCTGCCAGGTGGGTACCACCGTCACGCTGCGGAATGTTGTTGGTGAAGCAGAGGATGTTCTCGTTGAAGCTGTCGTTCCACTGCAGGGCCACTTCCACGCCAACGCCATCTTCCTCGCGCTGGATGTTGAAGTGGAATACCTGGTTCACCACGTTCTTGTTGGTGTTGAGGTACTCGACGAAGGCCTTCAGCCCGCCTTCGTACTTGAACAGCTCTTCCTTGCCGGAGCGCTCGTCACGCAGCAGGATGCCCACGCCGGAGTTGAGGAACGACAGCTCGCGCAGACGCTTGGCCAGGATATCCCAGCTGAAATGGATGTTGCTGAAGGTCTCGGCAGATGCCTTGAAGTGAATCTCGGTACCGGTGCCATCGGTGTCGCCGACAGTCGCCAGCGGCGCTTGCGGCACGCCGTGGTGATAGATCTGCTCCCACACCTTGCCAGCGCGGCGGATGGTCAGGCGCAGCTCTTCGGACAGCGCGTTCACCACCGATACACCCACGCCGTGCAGACCGCCGGACACCTTGTAGGTGTTGTCATCGAACTTACCGCCGGCGTGCAGCACGGTCATGATGACCTCGGCTGCGGAAACGCCTTCTTCCTTATGGATGTCCACCGGAATGCCGCGACCGTTGTCGCGTACGCTGATCGATTCGTCAGGGTGAATGGTGATGACGATCTCGCTGCAATAGCCGGCCAGCGCTTCGTCGATAGAGTTATCGACCACCTCGAACACCATGTGGTGCAGACCACTGCCATCGTCAGTGTCACCGATGTACATCCCGGGACGTTTGCGTACGGCGTCCAGTCCTTTCAGCACCTTGATGCTGGAGGAGTCGTACGTTTGATTCTCGCTCATGCCTTCACTCCCGATGGTCTTGGGTCTGGGTGATACGGCCATGTTCCACGTGGAACATGGCAACCGGCGTATCCGTGTGCCAGCCTTCCCTCAACAATTCATGATCCACACAGGTGATGAACACCTGGCAGTGCAAATCTTCCAGCAACCGGCACAATGCCTGACGATGCTGCTCATCCAGTTCCGACGGTAGATCGTCCACCAGATAGATACATTGGCCACGCTTGGCTTCATTGACCAAGTGGCCCTGGGCGATGCGCAACGCACACACCACCAGTTTCTGTTGTCCTCGCGACAGGATTTCCGCCGCGTTATGCCCCGCAAGCCGCAGACGCAGATCGGCGCGCTGTGGTCCGGCCTGGGTATGCCCGAGCTGTTGATCACGAAGGAGAGACGAGGCGAGCACTTCGCTCAGCTCACGATCCTTGTCCCAGCCGCGGTAATAGCTCAGGGTCAACCCTTCCAGCTGCAGCAGTTCCGCCAACGTGCGTTCGAACACCGGCTTCAGCGCCTGGATATAGGCTCTACGGTAGGTGTCGATCTCCTGGCTCGCACTGCACAGCTCTCGGTCCCATGCGGCCTGCGAAGCACCGTCAAGTGTACCATGGCGCAGCCACGAGTTCCGCTGCCGCAGGGCTTTCTGCAGGCGTTGCCAGGCGCCGAGAAAACGATGTTCCACGTGGAACACCCCCCAATCGAGAAACTGCCTGCGAATCTTCGGTGCGCCTTCCAGCAGGCGAAAGCTGTCCGGGTTGATCAACTGCAAGGGCAACAGATCGGCCAGCTGCGCAGCGCTGCGCGCATTCTGCCCGTCGATACGAATCTGCAGCTCGCCCTGACGGTCACGCGAAATCCCCAGATTGCTGGAGCCACCTTCAGCCAACTGCACCTGACCGAAAACGGTACAGGCCGGTTGTTCGTAATGGATGACAGGCTGCAGGCGGGTGCTGCGGAAGGAGCGGGCGAGGCCGAGCAGATGAATGGCCTCAAGCACGCTGGTCTTGCCGCTGCCGTTGGCGCCGTGAAGGATGTTGATGCGGGGGGAGGGGGAGAGGGTCACCGGGTGCAGGTTGCGCACCGCGGTGACCATGATGCGGCTCAGGGACATTAAAGGCTTAGAGCCTCATCGGCATGACGACATAGGCCGAATCATCGTTGTCGGCTTCCTGCAGCAGGGCACTGCTGTTGGAATCGGACAAGATCAGGCGTACCTGCTCGGTGCCCATCACGCCCAATACGTCCAGCAGGTAGCTAACGTTGAAACCGATTTCCAGACCGCCGCCAGCGTAGTCGACCACGATCTCTTCCTCGGCCTCTTCCTGCTCCGGGTTGTTGGCCTGGATCTTCAGCAGACCGGCAGCCAGGGTCAGACGAATGCCACGGTACTTCTCGTTGGACAGGATCGCGGTACGGCTGAAGGCCTCACGCAGGCCCTGACGGTCGGCCAGCACCAGCTTGTCACCGCCACGCGGCAGCACGCGCTCGTAATCCGGGAACTTGCCGTCCACCAGTTTCGAGGTAAAGGTGAACTCGCCGGTGTTGGCGCGAATGTGGTGCTGCCCCAGCACGATGGCGACTTCGGCATCCTGCTCGGTGAGCAGACGGGCCAGCTCGAGAATACCTTTGCGCGGCACGATCACCTGATGCTTGCCGTCCTGCTGGATGGCCGCCTCCATGGAGCACATCGCCAGACGGTGACCGTCGGTAGCGACGGCGCGCAGCATGCCGCTTTGCACCTCCAGCAGCATGCCGTTGAGGTAGTAGCGCACGTCCTGCTGGGCCATGGCGAAGCTGGTGCGTTCGATCAGGCGACGCAGCTTGGCCTGCGGCAGGTTGAAAGTCAGCGAACCCGGACCTTCCTCGACGGTGGGGAAGTCATTGGCCGGCAGCGTCGACAGGGTGAAACGACTGCGCCCGGCCTTGACCAGCAGCTTCTGGTCATCGACGCGGATATCGATCAGCGCATCGCTCGGCAGGCTTTTGCAGATGTCCATCAGCTTGCGCGCCGGCACGGTGATCTCGCCCGGCTCGGCAGCGTCCTCGAGGGTGACGCGGCCAACCAGTTCGACCTCCAGGTCGGTACCGGTAAGCGAGAGCTGCTGGCCTTCGACCACCAGCAGGACGTTGGACAACACCGGCAGCGTCTGGCGTCGTTCCACGACACCGGCGACCAGTTGCAGGGGTTTCAACAGGGCTTCGCGTTGAATGGTGAAATGCATGGTCTAGTCCCTTGCCTCGTGGAGCTGCATTGAATCAGGTAGTGAGGGTGCGCAGCAGGTTCTTGTAGTCCTCGCGGATGTCCGCGTCGGATTCCCTAAGTTCAGCAATCTTACGGCATGCGTGCAATACCGTGGTGTGATCGCGACCGCCGAAGGCCACACCGATTTCCGGCAGGCTGTGGTTGGTCAGCTCCTTCGACAATGCCATGGCCACCTGGCGTGGCCGGGCTATGGAGCGTGAGCGACGCTTGGAAAGCAGATCGGAAATCTTGATCTTGTAGTACTCGGCCGTGGTGCGCTGGATATTGTCGATGCTGACCAGCTTGTCCTGCAGGGCCAGCAGATCCTTGAGGGATTCGCGGATCAGCTCGATGGTGATATCGCGGCCCATGAAGTGCGAGTGGGCGATCACCCGTTTCAGCGCACCTTCCAGCTCACGCACATTGGAGCGAATGCGCTGGGCAATGAAGAACGCGGCATCATGCGGCAGCTCGACCTTGGCCTGGTCGGCCTTCTTCATCAGGATCGCCACGCGGGTTTCCAGCTCCGGCGGCTCGACGGCCACGGTCAGGCCCCAGCCGAAACGAGACTTCAAGCGCTCTTCCAGGCCTTCGATTTCCTTCGGGTAGCGGTCGCTGGTGAGGATCACCTGCTGGCCGCCTTCGAGCAGGGCGTTGAAGGTATGGAAGAACTCTTCCTGGGAGCGCTCTTTCTTGGCGAAGAACTGGATATCGTCGATCAGCAGCGCGTCCACCGAACGGTAGAAGCGTTTGAATTCGTTGATGGCGTTGAGCTGCAGCGCCTTGACCATGTCGGCGACGAAGCGCTCGGAATGCAGGTACACCACTTTGGCGTTGGGGTTCTTCGCCAGCAGGTGGTTACCCACGGCGTGCATCAGGTGCGTCTTGCCCAGGCCCACGCCGCCATAAAGGAACAGCGGGTTGTAACCGTGCTTGGGATTGTCTGCCACCTGCCAGGCAGCGGCGCGCGCCAACTGGTTGGACTTGCCCTCGACGAAATTGTCGAAGGTGAAGGTGCGGTTGAGGTAACTGGTGTGCTTGAGCCCGCCCTCGACCTGCACGGTGCGCTCGGCACGCGGTGCGACGGCTGGGGTCGGTGGCTGCGGCGCAGCGCCGGCCATGGAGTCGAAGCTGGCGCGCGAGGGTTCTTCTTGGGCGGGCGGTGGTACCGGCTTGCTCGCCGTGGCGGCTGCCTGAACCTGCGCTGCACGCGCTGCGGCAGGCAAGGGCGCGGTAGGTGCGACCCTAGCGGTAGCCGCTCGCTTGCTGCCTATCAATAAGGAAAGCGCCGGCACCAGCCCCCCAGCGCGCTCACCCAGCAACTCGAGCAGGCGGCTCAGGTACTTTTCGTTGACCCAGTCGAGCACAAAACGATTGGGCGCGTAGACACGCAGCTCGTCGCCTTCGGCTTCGACCTGCAGAGGACGGATCCAGGTGTTGAATTGCTGAGCCGGCAATTCGTCGCGCAGAAGCTCGACGCACTGCTGCCATAGTTCCACTGACACTGACTATCCCCTATCCAGGCGGCGATGCAAAAACAGCGGCTATTGTAGCGAGCAACGCCCGAGTTATCCACATGCCAGGCGCTAGATGGCCAAGTAAAATCAAAGCCTTAGTTACATTCATCAGACTTATCAGGATAGACCTGATCCTTGTGGATAAGCGCCCCGCAAGTCTCTGCACAAGCCTGGGGAAGAATGCCCGGATAACCCGGCTGTGGGTAAAGACGCGTTTGGCCCCCAGCTTGTGGGCAGGCTTCGCACAGCTCGAGCACCTCTTTTGGACAGCCTTGTCATCGCCGCTCGAGCAGTGGCAACGGGGCACCAGAGCACTTGTCCACAGATCGTCTCGGCACCAATAGTCATCAATTCAGAAAGAGAGCTTTAAAGATTTCCTTCTTTCTATTCCTATCTGGCGAATAAGGCTGGTTGGAAATTGACCTACCGCGCGGCTTTCTCTAGAATTGCCGGTCTCTTTAAACCAGGGTCATTCCGACCCTAGTCGATCACCCAGGTAACGCACCATGAAACGCACTTTCCAACCCAGCACCATCAAGCGCGCTCGTACCCACGGTTTCCGTGCCCGCATGGCCACCAAGAACGGCCGTGCCGTCCTGTCGCGTCGTCGCGCCAAGGGCCGCAAGCGTCTGACTGTCTAATTCATCCGGACAGGTGGTGAGTCGAGGCTTCGGCCGGGAAAAGCGACTGCTGACTCCCCGGCAATTCAAGGCAGTCTTCGACTCCCCAAGCGGCAAAGCTCCGGGCAAAAGTGTCCTGCTGCTAGCGCGCGATAACCAGCTTGATCATCCCCGCCTAGGTCTGGTGATCGGCAAGAAGAGCGTCAAGCTCGCCGTCGAGCGCAACCGCATCAAGCGTCAAATCCGCGAATCCTTTCGCCTCAACCAGGACAACCTGGTGGGCTGGGATATCGTGGTGGTCGCCCGCAAGGGGTTAGGCGATCTGGAGAATGGCGAACTCGCTCAGCAGTTCGGCAAGCTCTGGAAACGCCTGGCCCGTAGCCGGCCCAGTCGCGACGCAGACGTCTCCCCCGGGACAAGCGACAATCCCCATGCGTAAAGCGGCCCTAGCCTGCATTCAGGTGTATCGCTATGCCATCAGCCCACTGATGGCCAGCCACTGTCGCTTCTATCCCAGCTGTTCCTGCTATGCCTACGAAGCCATCGAGCAACATGGCTTCCTGCGTGGTGGCTGGCTGGCAGCGCGCCGTCTCGGTCGCTGCCACCCCTGGAATCCCGGCGGTTACGACCCGGTTCCCCCCGCAAAAACCTCCCGTTCCCCTTCGATGGCCGAATAATCATGGATATCCAACGCTCGATCCTGATCGTCGCCCTGGCAGTCGTGTCCTACCTCATGGTCCTGCAATGGAACGAGGACTATGGTCAGGCTGCCCTGCCGGCCGAGGTAAGTTCCTCGACCGCCGCGACGCCCGCCCTGCCCGATACGCCTGCAGCTACCGCCAGCACTGGCGGCGACGACATCCCCACTGCCGTGGCCGAGCCCACTGCGGCTGCCGTTGCGCCGACTGCAGCGGCCAGCGATGAGCTGATCCGCGTCAAGACCGATGTGCTCGACCTGGCCATCGACCCGCGCGGTGGCGACATCGTGCAGCTGCGTCTGCCGCAGTACCCGCGTCGTCAGGACCGCCCGGACGTGCCGTTCCAGCTGTTCGACAACGGCAGCGAGCGTACCTACCTGGCCCAAAGCGGCCTGATCGGCCAGAACGCACCGGACAAGTCCAGCGGCCGCGCCCTGTGGTCCAGCGAGAAGCAGAGCTATGAAATGGCCGACGGCCAGGACAGCCTGGTGGTCGATCTCACCTATAGCGAGAACGGCGTCAGCTACATCAAGCGCTACAGCTTCAAGCGCGGCCTCAACCCGCAGTGCTCGGCGCGTGAACAACAGCTGAAGAAGCCGGGCTGCGTCGATCCGTCCGCCTACCAGGTCGATGTGCGCTACCTGATCGACAACCAGAGCGATCAGGCCTGGAGCGGCAACCTGTTCGCCCAGCTCAAGCGCGACAACAGCGGCGACCCGTCCTCCACCACCGCAACCGGCACCGCCACCTACCTGGGCGCCGCGCTGTGGACCAGTGACGAGCCTTACAAGAAGGTGTCGATGAAGGACATCGACAAGCAGTCCTTCAAGGAAACCGTGCAGGGCGGCTGGGTCGCCTGGCTGCAGCACTACTTCGTCACCGCCTGGGTACCGAGCAAGGACAGCACCAACCTGGTCCAGACCCGCAAGGACAGCCAGGGCAACTACATCGTCGGCTTTACCGGTCCGGCCGTACAGGTCGCTGCCGGCGCGCAGGGCGAAACCGGCGCGATCCTCTATGCCGGTCCCAAGCTGCAGGAGCACCTGGGCAAGCTGTCCCCGGGCCTGGAGCTGACCGTCGACTACGGCTTCCTGTGGTTCCTGGCGCAGCCGATCTTCTGGCTGCTGGAAGTGATCCACGGCCTGCTCGGCAACTGGGGTTGGTCGATCATCGTCCTGACCATCATCATCAAGCTGATCTTCTTCCCGCTGTCTGCTGCCAGCTACCGCTCGATGGCTCGCATGCGCGCCGTTTCGCCGAAACTGCAGGCGCTGAAGGAGCAGCATGGTGACGATCGCCAGAAGATGTCCCAGGCGATGATGGAGCTGTACAAGAAAGAGAAGATCAACCCGCTGGGCGGCTGCCTGCCGATCCTGGTGCAGATGCCGGTATTCCTTGCCCTGTACTGGGTGCTGCTGGAATCCGTGGAAATGCGTCAGGCCCCGTGGATGTTCTGGATCACCGACCTGTCGATCAAGGATCCGTTCTTCATCCTGCCGATCATCATGGGCGCCACCATGTTCATCCAGCAGCAGCTCAACCCGACGCCGCCGGATCCCATGCAGGCCCGCGTGCTGAAGCTGATGCCGATCATCTTCACCTTCTTCTTCCTGTGGTTCCCGGCAGGTCTGGTGCTGTACTGGGTGGTCAACAACATCCTGTCCATCGGTCAGCAGTGGTACATTACGCGCAAGATCGAAGCCGCAGCGAAACCGGCCAACGCCTGATTCGCCAAGCTTCCAAGCAACACGCAAACGCCCCATGATTGGGGCGTTTTGCTATCCAAGCATTTGTCGTAGGGCACACGAATCTCTGTTCACAAGCGTTGCAAGCAGAGAACCGGGCTTCCCCCGCTCCTACAGCCACCCGTACACACCGAGTAAACCGCCATGAACCACGCCCGAGACACCATCGCCGCCGTCGCCACCGCCCAGGGTCGGGGCGGCGTGGGTATCGTGCGCGTGTCCGGACCGCTGGCCGAGCAGCTGGCCCAGGGCATCTGCCGACGTGAGCTGAAGCCGCGCTTCGCCCATCACGGGCCGTTCTACGGCACCAACGAGCTGACCCTGGACGAAGGCCTGGCCATCTACTTCCCCGGCCCGAACTCCTTCACCGGCGAAGACGTGCTCGAGCTGCAGGGCCATGGCGGCCCGGTGGTGCTCGATCTGCTGCTGCGCCGCTGCCTGGAGCTGGGGGCGCGCCTGGCACGCCCGGGTGAGTTCAGCGAGCGCGCCTTTCTCAACGACAAGCTCGACCTGGCCCAGGCCGAAGCCATCGCCGACCTGATCGAGGCCAGCTCCGAACAGGCCGCGCGCAATGCGCTGCGATCGCTGCAGGGCGAATTCTCCAGACGCGTGCATGCACTGACCGAGTCGCTGATCCAGCTGCGCATCTATGTCGAAGCCGCCATCGACTTCCCCGAGGAGGAGATCGACTTTCTCGCCGACGGCCATGTGCTGAGCCAGCTCGACAGCGTGCGTGCAAACTTATCCACAGTGCTGCGCGAAGCCGGCCAGGGCGCCCTGCTGCGTGACGGCATGACCGTGGTCATCGCCGGCCGGCCCAATGCAGGCAAATCCAGCCTGCTCAACGCCCTGGCCGGCCGTGAAGCGGCCATCGTCACCGATATCGCCGGCACCACCCGCGATGTGCTGCGTGAACATATCCACATCGACGGCATGCCCCTGCACGTGGTCGACACCGCAGGCCTGCGTGATACCGATGATCAGGTCGAGCGCATCGGCGTGGAACGCGCGCTCAAGGCCATCGGCGAGGCCGACCGGGTGTTGCTGGTGGTGGACTCCACCGCGCCGGAAGCGGCCGATCCCTTTGCCCTGTGGCCGGAGTTCCTCGAACAGCGCCCGGACCCGGCGCGGGTCACCCTGATCCGCAACAAGGCCGACCTGTCCGGCGAAGCGGTCACGCTACAAACCAGCGCCGATGGCCATGTCACCCTCAGCCTCTCGGCCAAGTCGGCGGATGGTCTGGAGCTGCTGCGCGAACACCTGAAAGCCTGCATGGGTTATCAACAGACCGCCGAGAGCGGCTTCAGCGCTCGCCGCCGGCATCTCGAAGCGCTGCACCAGGCCGAGCAGTACCTCGAACACGGCCGCAACCAGCTCACCCTGATGGGCGCCGGAGAGTTGCTGGCCGAGGACCTGCGCATGGCCCAGCAGGCCCTGGGCGAGATCACCGGCGCCTTCAGCAGCGACGACCTGCTGGGGCGGATCTTCTCCAGCTTCTGCATCGGCAAATAGAGAACCGCTGAGTCGCAAGACAAGCGCCGCGCGCACGAACAAGGCGCGCCCTCGTTCCTTGGCGCGTCACATTCCCCGATGAACCTCAATCGATATCCTGGATTTCATCCGGGCTACGGGCGTTCGCCTGCAGAGCGTGAAACTGTTTTCCACTTATTCAACGCCCAGATAAACCCTGTGGAAAACCGCCCCTGAGCCCTGCTCATAAGCCTCTGACAAAGCTGGGCGTAAATCCCCCTGTGGACAACTGGTACTTCCATCCACAGTGGTTCAGCAGCTTTCCCAGCGGAACCGAGCAGGAACGGCACAGGCTTATCATCCGCTGTACACCTGCAATGACGGGGCTCTCAGCACCTTATCCACAGAATTGCCTTGCACCATACATAAACATAAAGAACAAGCTTTATAAAAATTCTCTCTTTCTATTTTCTATAAGCAGGCTTGAACGCTCCGAGGCGAGAAGTGTTCAGGAAGGCTGATCCGTACGACCGGAACAGCCAGGAAGATTGGCTATTTTTTGTGCAGAAGGCTTCATTCAAGAGGCCGAAGTCCCTATACTTGCCGCCTTTCTTTCAGACCCCTTTTCAACAGGCACGAGGTGCGTGGTGGATTTCCCTTCCCGTTTTGACGTGATCGTGATCGGCGGCGGTCATGCCGGTACCGAGGCAGCCCTGGCTGCAGCACGCATGGGCGTGAAGACCCTGCTGCTCACCCACAATGTCGAGACCCTCGGCCAGATGAGCTGCAACCCGGCCATCGGTGGTATCGGCAAGAGCCATCTGGTCAAGGAAATCGATGCCCTCGGCGGGGCCATGGCCACTGCCACCGACAAGGGCGGGATCCAGTTCCGTATCCTCAACAGCCGCAAGGGCCCGGCCGTTCGCGCCACTCGTGCCCAGGCCGACCGCGTGCTGTACAAGGCCGCGGTACGCGAGATCCTGGAAAACCAGGCCAATCTGTGGATTTTTCAACAGGCAGCCGATGACCTGATTGTGGAAAACGCCCAGGTCAAAGGCGTCGTCACCCAGATGGGGCTCAGGTTCCATGCGGATTCCGTGGTGTTGACCACAGGCACCTTCCTCGGCGGACTTATCCACATCGGCCTGCAGAACTACTCCGGCGGCCGTGCTGGTGATCCGCCCTCCATCGCTCTGGCGCATCGCCTGCGTGAACTGCCACTGCGGGTTGGCCGCCTGAAGACCGGTACACCGCCACGCATCGATGGCCGCTCTGTGGATTTCTCGGTGATGACCGAGCAACCGGGCGATACCCCGACGCCGCTGATGTCCTTTCTCGGCAAGCGTGAGCATCAGCCCAAGCAGATCAGCTGCTGGATCACTCACACCAACGCGCGCACCCACGAGATCATCGCCGCCAACCTCGACCGCTCGCCGATGTATTCCGGTGTCATCGAAGGCGTCGGTCCGCGTTACTGCCCGTCGATCGAGGACAAGATCCACCGCTTCGCCGACAAGGACAGCCACCAGGTATTCATCGAGCCCGAGGGGCTGACCACCCACGAGCTGTATCCCAACGGCATCTCCACTTCGCTGCCGTTCGACGTGCAGCTGCAGATCGTGCGCAGCATCCGCGGCATGGAGAACGCCCATATCGTGCGTCCCGGCTACGCCATCGAGTATGACTACTTCGATCCGCGTGACCTCAAGTACAGCCTGGAGACCAAGGTCATCGGCGGGCTGTTCTTCGCCGGGCAGATCAATGGCACCACCGGCTACGAAGAAGCCGGCGCCCAGGGCCTGCTGGCCGGCTGCAACGCGGCCTTGCGCGCGCAGGGCAAGGAAGCCTGGTGCCCGCGGCGTGACGAGGCCTATATCGGCGTGCTGGTCGACGACCTGATCACCCTGGGCACCCAGGAGCCGTACCGCATGTTCACCTCGCGCGCCGAATACCGGCTGATCCTGCGCGAGGACAATGCCGACCTGCGCCTGACCGAGAAGGGCCGCGAGCTGGGCCTGGTGGACGACGAGCGCTGGGCCGCCTTCGAGGCCAAGCGCGAAGGCATCGTCCGGGAAGAACAACGCCTGAAGAGCACCTGGGTGCGCCCGGGCACGCCGCAGGGCGATGCCATCGCTGCGCGCTTCGGCACGCCGCTGGCCCACGAGTACAACCTGCTCAACCTGCTCGCTCGCCCGGAGATCGATTACGCGGCCCTGGCGGAAATCACCGAATCTCCGGCTGTGGATAACCAGGTGGCCGAGCAGGTCGAGATCAAGACCAAGTACGCCGGCTACATCGACCGTCAGCAGGACGAGATCGCCAGGCTGCGGGCCAGCGAGGACACCAAGCTGCCGGAAGACCTGGACTACAGCGCCATTTCCGGCCTGTCCAAGGAGATCCAGTTCAAGCTCGGCAACACCCGCCCGGCCACGCTCGGCCAGGCCGGCCGCATCCCCGGGGTCACCCCGGCGGCGATATCCCTGTTGCTGATTCACCTGAAAAAGCGCAGCGCCGGTCAGAAGCTGGAGCAGAGCGCCTGATGTCAGTCACTCAGCGTCACGCCGAAGAACTGCTGCAGGGCGCTCGCGAGCTGGGCATCGAGCTCAGCGAGCGGCAGCAGGAACAACTGCTCGCCTACCTGGGCCTGCTGATCAAGTGGAACAAGGCCTACAACCTCACCGCGGTGCGCGACCCGGACGAAATGGTGTCGCGTCATCTGCTCGACAGCCTGTCGGTGGTGCCATTCGTGGCCGAGCGTGGGGATAACTGGCTGGATGTCGGCAGCGGCGGCGGCATGCCCGGTATTCCCCTGGCGATCATGTTTCCCGAGCGGCGTTTCACCCTGCTCGACTCCAACGGCAAGAAGACCCGTTTTCTCGTCCAGGTGAAGCTGGAGCTGAAACTCGCCAACCTCGAGGTGGTCCACAGCCGGGTCGAAACCTATCGCCCCGAGCAGCCGTTCGACGGCATCAGCTCGCGGGCCTTCAGCAGCCTGCAGGACTTCAGCGACTGGACCCGCCACCTGGGCAGTGCCGATACCCACTGGCTGGCGATGAAGGGCGTGCACCCGGACGACGAGCTGCAGGCCCTGCCGGCGGACTTCCGTCTCGATGCCACCCAT